>Ga0210059_1002741_pt1 | contig 27809 bp, 17 predicted proteins | sample Ectturendosymbi2_FD_188042 | JGI IMG/M metagenome (GOLD analysis project Ga0210059, IMG submission 188042) | Ecteinascidia turbinata endosymbiont from Florida, USA - Sample 2 (SPAdes) (version 2) | ecosystem: Host-associated > Tunicates > Ascidians > Unclassified | place: Key West, Florida...
ATTTCACAGGTTCGGCATCTCAGGGGGAGGTTGCACCGGGTTCTTGAAACGCAACCGCTCAATGAAACCTAAACATTTTGCTAACCTCATATCGGTTTGCTTTTTGTGCTGCATGTTTTTTCTCTTTGTCCATAACTGCTCTATTATTATAATCACCACGTACACGTTACTATCATATTCGCATGTATCATTGTTATTGCTTGTGCTTGTTACTTTGTGTAATTTTGCGTTTTTGTGCGTCCTTGTTGTATCGGCGTTATCGTAGTTATGTCGAGACCACCTTCTACAGAGGCTTTGTTTTTTGCTGCCCCACAGCAGAGACACTTTTTCGTGACATCTTCGAGTGTTTCTTTCGTGTCTGTTATCGTGCGTTCAATACCAACGCCCCAATGAATGCACGCAACCATTTCTGCAACCACAACTAAACTAACAACCAATACCCCCAACACAGCGCAAATATCCCGCCAACATATGTTGATTTATACTTTGCGTGTCAGCTATCGCAAACCTGTCCACACCACTTTCTCGAAGGGGGGCATTCTTATACTATCTAGTGGATAGATTAGTCATTAGTGCTTTGATATTTTGTGCATTCTTACTGCGTGATTTTAAGCAATATTCCGTTCGTGATTCAACGCAATGTGTTTGATTGCGAACAGTCTATCTAACAATTGACTCGACAGCCTGCAAACCTATGTCACCGCAATTAGCCTGTGTTTCCGGTTGCGCATGTGAACGCTCATCGCTCTTGTTCACCTTTACTCCACAACAAACCGTTTAATGTTACGTTGTTCTGACTTCACATTCAATTGTATTAGAGGTTTTGTTGTATATCTGAATATAATCGAAAGTGGCAATGAACTTAGACTGCTTCAAGAGAATTATTAACGGACGGTGATGAGTGCCTTTTGTTTCGCCTTTAATTGGCTTGGCAACTTCAAGACGTCAGATTGCTTAGTTTGGAGACTGACCTGTGCTCAGTGTTGCCAGATGGTTGTCACCTAAATCTGCTAAATCGTGTCACGAAAAACTGCTAGATGCTGCTAAAAACCATGTCACAAATTTTCAGCTAAAATCTACTAAAAATAGTTAAATTCTGCTTAAAAAACTGCTATTTTTGAGGTGTTTAAAATAAAGTTGTAAATCTCTGTATCAATTTTTGGTCTTGCACTCACTATCAACGGACCAGACATTAGGCCTACGACTTCCTGGCGTAACTGAACCACCTAGAAAAATCATATGTGTCGTGGGATAAAAATATATTCTGCCAATGTCTTAAAACGTAGTCTTTTAAACCCAATGAGCTCACACAGAAGCAAATCATTTAGGCTTCACCAAGCCACCCAGTTGCTTGTTATTATTATGCAATTATCTTCTTGAAGCAGCTTCGCTGCGTCATAATAGAAACTCCAATGGTAATAGCAATGGTATATTTATGCGTCCAAATGATTAAAGGCAGCTAGTTGTGCCTGGTGGTCTTTGTGTTGCCCAATATAAAGCGTCAGAAATAAGGTAAAGAATTTTTTGATGAAAAAGGGGTAAAAGTTTTCATCTCTAAAAATTGTTGGAACAAATATTTGGCCAGAAATTTGTTACCTGCTAAACCTGCTAAACGTTGTTCAAAATCCTGCTAGAAAATCAGCTAGCTGCTAGATTGAAAAATTTCCAGCTAGCAGTAAAAAAAAACTGCTAGATCTAGCAGCAAAACAGCTGAAATGGCAACACTGCCTGTGCTCCTGCAACAACTAGGTTGACTCCTCAGCTAATAGAGATCTTTGTGGAATCGTAATCGGCCGACGACCCACTACATTCGATTCCGCAACACCAGCCAGAACCAGACAACAGCTCTCAGAGCAAAAGCTTTCACGACTTCAAACTATGATAACTCATTGTTCTAGTTGACTCTAGGATCATTCGCTGTGGGACAAACGTTTGGACATTGGCCATTCACGATATGCAGAAGCGTGATGACCCCGGTTTTGGCAGAGCAGACTTAGTTTGGTCGAAAAAGCACAGAAGCTTTCCAAATATGGAGAGTCTACAGGTGAGAGCAACAATATTAAACATACCGTATTTAGATGAAACTAAAGTCAAATCCCAACATTATGTTTGGTTTTATGTTTGGTTAGAGCAGTGGTTCTCAAACTCTTCTGCACGTTATCCCCCAATTAAAGTACACAATTTTCTGTAGACCCGTGGCCTAGCCCAACAGTTAATAATACAAGGAAAGTATGTGTCAAAATAAATTTGAGTACTTTTTACTTGAAATGTATGATAAACTAATACACAATCCGAAAATATACTTAGAAGTGAAGATGTAAGCATAATATAAAGCAACAATTGTTCTCCGTCCTACTGCGTAGCGTAGCCTATTGCTGTACTACCAGTCCAACAACTGCCGAATTGCGACACATGTACTACAATATTGTTTGTGACGTAACAAACAGAAAAATTTTCATCATGTCATCACAATGGATGATTTAATAAAAAAATATTCGAATCGAATATACTTTTAAACTACTGTAGCTGAGATTTGATCAGCCCTCTTAATTTTGTTTGATTTGTTGAAAAACGCCGTTTGCATTCCTTGCCCGATTAACAATAATTTTGAATCGGATGCTTCATTGCTCCAATAGACCCCAGCAGTTATTCATTGACCCCCTGGCCAATCGGTGACCCCCATTCGACCCCGTGACTATTTATCGACCCCTTGGATGGTTCAATTGACCCCTGAGGGTCGATATCGACCACTATGAGAACCACTGGGTTAGAGAGAAAAAATCGCCAAACCAACTTCTCACCATTAGCACTCTTTCAAATGGTGCATTTTTGTTTGAAAACAAAGAAAATGTGGCTGTGCAAAACATGGGATAGAAAATATTTAAAGATCACAGCACTGAGCCAGTGGGCTAACTAGCCTAATTCAGCTCATGTAATTGAAATCGTTTCGTATATTTTGTAAATTCAAATGCAAAAGGCAGAACCACATCACAAACGGGAAAAAGTTTGCGTTGATAGCAACTCAAAATTATACCAGCAATTGTAATAAGGATTTCCTGTTTGTCCCAGGTTAGTTAATTTGGAAATCATCTAAAGTTAATCAGCGGAAAACGTTGGAAAAACTAATCATCTTATGACAATATTCATTGCAATATTTCTGGTGGATGAATGATTGATAACAGATTTAAATAAGAGTAAAGAAAACATATTTGCTTTTTATGGAGTGTAACCCAAGACCTTCTTTTCTTAGCACTCAAGCTTAAATCGGTTTACATAGAGCAGTTCAGTCTAAGTGACAGATATGACAAATACTTTGCATAGAGCACTAACCAACATATCACTGCTTTGGGTCATGCATTAAAGAAAAAGCTATTTGGAAGCACATTGTGAGAAAACTGCGATGCATGTTAAAAACTCTTTACTGCGATGCATGTTAAAAACCTAGCGCTTTGCGTGTGGGAGTGAAGACGTTACACAATACAATACATTGATTTCATTTCTAAAAACTGCATCAACATTTTATTTTATAAAAAACTCAAGCAATCATCACCTTATGCCTGCATGAAGTTCTATCTTTACAGAAAGTTTTAAGATTTTCTAAAGAGATTTTAGATTACCGAAAACAGATTTTTACTGCAGACATTTAATTTTCTGCATAAATACAAACTTATAGGGTTCTAAGTAACTGGAATCTTAATATTTGGGAATGCGGAACACACTACTGTGCCAGTTGATGAACACTTTTTGCAAAGGTTTAGTCAGTTAGTCAACGTAAGAAACAATCTTTTCACAACATACTTGCAAGTTGAGTAAAGCGGTACTCAGACAATGCCAGGCGAAGGGTTGGACTTTTTGCAAACGTATATAGGCCAATTCGCACATTTCCGTCGTCAATTTCTTTCCTTAAAATACATAAATTCTTTCAGTTCTCGCTGGTAAGCAGGGGAGAAGTTTGAAAAGGATTATCCGAAAGCATAAACATTGGCGTTAAAGACCTCCCATATTTACAGAGTGACTTATTAAAAGTAGAAAAGAAGATATTTACCAAAAACAAAAATTTAGGTAATTTAATGATTTGTTCATATGTGTTAAATCTGATGAAGCCCAATGATCAAATTCAGCAACGAGTGGCATACCTGAAGCTGGAAAGAAGAGTAATTAGCCAATCCAATGATGCATTAAATGCTTTTCGTGTTAAACTCGTTGATTCGTCAATGGAAAAAACAATATCCGCAAGAAGTGTACCTGGGCAAACTGCAAGTATAGATAAAAGTAAGCTTGTTTACCGCATTTCCAATGGAATAACATCTACAGAAACGTTGCAATTGTTGCCACAACGGTGTGTGAGCAGAACTTTTACACGGGGAACAACACATAATTTGATATTCGAGAGCCAGATAAAGCATAATGACACATGCAGCTGGCGAATCAACTTATAGGTTTTCCAGCAAACTAACATCTAATACCGTAATTCAATGTACATTTCTATATCGCGTAAGGTACAGTTGTGAAAAACAACATGCAGAAATGTTATAAGTCAAAAATATTGACAAACGTTGGTCTACGCTTTTTTTCTGAAAACGCTTGCCAAATTTTTAGTTTTATCCAGAAGACATTTACAATAACACTGTGTGCATTCAACAATTTTCATAAATGTTCTTTTCGAAAATTATGATCTCGTTATCAGGAGAAATAACTGCTTCTTTGGTTATCAATACAGCACTAAAATTTTTATCATAGTAAGCTCTATTACCATTGAAACGCTCACTTTTAATCAACAGCAGTATCAAAGTCCCAATGCAGTTTAACAACAATATTCCTATTAGCTGCACTACTGCGCTTGACAATTAGTGAAAAGGGGTATGAAAAATGGAGATAGAGAAGGTCCAACATAGAAAATAAGGCTGTTTAAAGATCGCCATCAACAGTGAATGATTGCATTAATCTAATATCAAAAATAAAAATTAGCACGAGAGCTCAGCAGAGTCGTAGCTAAAAACACCGAGATTTTCCTTTGAAATAATTAGCGTGCACATTTTCGGAAACCCCATGGAAAAGCATCAATTCTGAAAATACGTATTACAAACTATTATTTGCGCATTAACCGATGGTGTCATCTTTAGTGTAAGATTTGCCTGCACGGAAAGAGAAACGCATCATTCTTCAATACCGCCAAACATCGTTGCTTAGATCAGTTTCATTCTTACTGAAAAAGCTTAAGGCCTTATGCTTTGCAAATATGCGTGTCATTTATTTAGCATTTTTGGAATTTCTATGTTCGACGTTAAATATAAGCTTATAGTGCTCAATTGTGAAAATTGCAATTTTTTTATTTCTGTACGTGATAACATTCTTGCGGTTGCAGAATTTGAAAAACAAAAGAGACTATGGTTTCAACAATTTTTCATCCCTACCTGTTGTTTTCGATAGGCTTCGTTCATTGTCGTCTGCTGCATGGGCGCAATTAGGTGGGGGACACGGGAGACGCAACCCCAATTTTTCAGACAGTGGGGATATAATATGCTATGTCCCCCCACATTTTTCTCTTTAGGTTTCATAATATTTGATTTCACACCAAGCTGTCCCCCTCAGATTTTACAAAAAAATTGCGCTTGTGATCTGTTGCAAGCAATTACTTCCCTTCATTAGATTTGCGATATAGGGTGTCAATTATGAGCCAGTGGTTAATCTGCCGCTACTACATGTACAATATGCTTTGCAAAACAGCAATCGTAGGCTATATTGCAGACATTACGAGGGATGGAAAGTCAAGGGAATTGGGAGGTGAAACAATGAAAGAAAATTATTGGGATTATGCAAATAGCTTTGGGTTTTTCTATATTTTGGCTGTACAAACTCTACTTTTGACTGTACCAGTGCCCTTTTTGAATTGACAGCGGTAAGAAGGCCCTCGCATTTGTGTCTGACTTGCAGTTTGCATTTAGATTCATGCTAAATGTATGATACCATGGCACAGGCCCGTAACTAGGGAGGAGCATGGGAGAAAAGGCCCCTGAAAAAATTTTCTCCTCCCTGGAAAAATGTGTTGGACATAGTTTAAAACTATTGGATGGTGTTGCCCCTCTCAGAAAACTCTTCGCCCCGCTGGTGTCCCGAGCTGGCTACAGGCCTGCCACGACACGACCCCAAGCGTAGGCTACGTTTAACGTTAAAAGTTTTTAAATATCCAAGCACGAAAATGGCAGAAATTCTTTTTTCAAATAGTTTTAAAAAACGAAACACAACATCTATAAAATGAAAATACTTGTGGGACCATGGTCCCCTTGCCTCTTACCAATGATTGCGTGGAATGGGGAAAGTAAAATCGTGGTTTTGAAGATAATGAGATGGGTCGAGTCACATTTTGAAAACAGAATCGATTCGAACGGAGTCATATTAATTTTTCCCGACACAGATCGATTATAATTTTGAATTGTCGCCTGGCTGGAGTCAACAATTAAAATCTCTAGCTTTTCTATAAGCTTTCGAGGAATCAGCCGACTGGGCTCTGCTTTCATCTTTTTGCGATAAATACCATATTTTGCGCATATTAAGTTTTGGACCACCGGAAAGATTTAGATTTCCTTATTATTTGTAAAACATATGGTACCATTGGTTTGTTGTGTTTTCATGGCAACCACAAGTGCACAACGGTTGCAAGGTCCTGGCACACCCTTGACACGCTCCTTCGTCTTGTTTAAAGCTTGGTGCTTATAGTTTGTAAGTATTTACCCAATTGCAGTAGGTCATTTTGAGGTTATCACTGGCCTCAAGATTTTAGTTTTTTCTCTCTCTCTGTCAGAGTTAGCAGTTGGGGGAAGGATGTAGCCCAAACCTGTGGGTCATCTTTATTGTCACATTTTTGGGGCCGTAGCCTTTCTTCCCAATTTGATGCCATTGCTATTGAGCGAATCGCTCTTTCTTTGAGTCGGTTTAAGCCACTGAGTCAGTCTTTTTTCCTTTGGTTGAGACGCCTCAATTGTATTGCTTCTCCAAACAAGATTCACTTGAATGTTGCCTTTAGGTGGTGTAATTTCCCGTTAATGAACTGCCTTCCCTCCGCTATAGGTTTACGAAGTCTTTAGTAACAAACCCAAAATCATCGTCAGTAGTTATGCAACGATTAACATCTAGGAATTCAACTCCATCCGTTTGTTCGGTTGTGCAAGCTTGGCGAAACGTTAGTTCCAAGTTACTGTTGGCAAATGCTGAAGTTAGTGCTTGTCGAATGCATTTATTTGACGATACTGATGTAGCTATCCAAATTATGCCATCGATAAATCTGTGAAAAAGTTTTGCCTTACGTATCACACCAGCAATCAGCTGTAGGACGTAATGCACAGCAAGGTTTCATGGCTATTGAGACCAATTTATTTAAGACCATTCATTTGAGACCACGACATTGGAGACAACATTTATTTTAGACCTATTCATCTGAGACCACTTCATTTGAGACCACGATCATTTGAGACTACGTTCTTTTGAGACCTGTTCATTTGAGACCCCATGCATTTGAGACTTTTTCATTTTGGGACCACGTTCAGTCAAGACCACATTCATTTGAGACCACATTTATTTTAGGCGAGGTTAAAGTGAAGCTGTTTTGATTTACTGTGAATCACATTTGTATGATCTACCTTCATTTCTTTGCGGGAGACCTAAAGCTTTGCAAAGTGACTCTTCATTTGAAGTTTTGCAAGGCTACGCCCCTCCGTGTCCAAAGTAACTCACTCTGGGCTGTAAATGCACTCGCACTTCAAAACACCGCAGAGACAAGAAAACTCTTCATTCCTCGGGTTTGGAAGGGAGCGTTGCACCTCTGAAATGTCATTTTGTTAGACCATGTCAAAACATTACATGTTTTGCATTCCTGCCCGTTTCCTTTATCGAGGTGCCGCCATAGTTTCAATTTTTAAATGAGAAGTGAAAGACGAGAAAAGAAAAAAATGTCTTTTTGCGTTGGTCGAAACAATCACAGGAAAAAATGAGACTCACATGAATGTGGTCTCAAATGAACGGGTCTCAACTCAGCAAGTCTCAAATAAATGCGGTCTGATATGAATGTGGTCTCAAACGAACGAGTCGCAAATCAACAGGTCTCAAATGAACGTGGTTTCAAATGAAATGGTCTCAATTGTCTGCACACCGCACAGCAATGTTTGCCAGTGAGACAGAGTGGTTATTACCGGTTATACAGTAGAACTCGTCTAATTCGTCATCGCCTAATTCGTCAATTCGCTTAATTCGTCACTTTTTCGTCGGTCCCGGCAGAATCCCTATCTTTTGTATACATTTCTGTTCGTCTAATTCGCCATCGTCTGATTCGTCAATTTGCTTAATTCGTCACCTCTTTCTATCCCTGAGAAGCGTTTTGCTTGTCTAATTCGTCATTTCCAGTTTCGCTTTTGATATCTAAGCAGCTAGTACGTTTGGGAATTCAAACAAATTCAAACAAATCAAAACAAATCAAAACAAATAAGGATCTTTATTTGAGAATTGTAGCACCTCGCAATTTGTTTATCGAATTTATACACGAGGTGCGAAGCGCGACCCGACTCCTCATTGAGAGAACGCGGAAAAGTTTATTAAAGATTTAAAAGGTGCTTGATTAAATGGAGGAGTCCAGATAGAGCAGAGGAATTAATTGTTATATTCAACCATAACGTCATAAACTTGTATTTTACTGCAAATAAGAGCACTATGTATACGAGTTACTATGATAAAGTATACGAGCTTCTATGATAGAGTTTTCACCTGTTTGCATAATTCGTCACTTCGCCTATTTCGTCACTTTTTTTTAATCCCCTTGAGGTGACGTATTAGGCAAAATCTACTGTAATTGCGTTGTTTGGGTGTACGATTGTTCTCCGTGTTGCATGACAGCATTGTTAAGGCAAATATGTTCAGTTCTACAATGATTTTACGGGCCTAGACGTTGAAGTTCGAATGCCTCTCCAATGCACAATCAGGAGCTTTGTTACCGTGTCTCTGCACAAGCTTGGGTAAAATGCTTTCACATCTGCCGCCACAATGCAAAACACTAGTTTTTGCTTTCCAGTTTCTCGAGTTTTGGTTAGGCGGTCTTTCCAATTGAGCAAGTCTCCAATGTATTGACGGCTGCCTTGACAAAATTCGTCTGGGCAGATTTTGCAAAAGCCTGCACTAATAGGTTTCGGTATCAATTCTAGAAATGCAATAATGCGTGAGGTGCTAATGTTCCCAGCAGATTGCAGCGAGTGCTCTGGTATGTCTTTGATATCAGCGTTCAAGAAATTCTGCGTGGTTAGCTTACGTGTTTTGAAAAGTGGGTTAACATAAGCCAGTGTATTGCAATCAAAAGCTTTGCCAATGCAACGTTGACCTTGCAGTACGAGTTGCTCTTGCATTTCATTCCAGCAGAGCCAATGGAAGGGCCCCCCGTATCCCCGGGTCGCAGTGGACCTGGTGAAAAGAGGCTCCCCAAATTTGACTGAGGACCTTTGTTACGGCATATAGACACCAGAACTGAACGCATGTGGAACTGATTTCACACATTTCCCCATCCAACATTTATATTTATCAAATACGTCAAAGAAACTGATCTTTCCACGATCCACAGGTGTTATCTAAGCCAACCATTGCGGAATGCATTGTGGATAGCTTCGTTGTCAACATTTGCCTTGGTAAGCTGGCAATGGTGTAGGTAACTTTGCTGAATCCACGTTGGTTGTAAGCACTTTTACTATAGTCTAGTAAGAGGTTATCTCAGGAAAATTAAGTTGTATACCGGTGGCGTAACTAGAGGTTTCAGTCAGGGTGTGAAACGCAGCTGAAGGAGGTCCATTGGCCACCGTAGGAGGACCACTTGTCAAAACTCAGAAAAAAATGAGATTTGAAAGTGTATCCGGATGTGGATTTCTATACTAAAACACAAATCACCGGAAAAGAGTCTAAAATCCTTTGAAAAACGCAAAAAAACAACGCACTGAAAACTAAAAAATACTGAATACCGAAATATAAGCTACCAGGGGAGGGGTGGTTATTACATTTAGCTTGACAAGGGAGGTACCGAAACGTTTACGGAAATGTCGTTTACATCTAGTGCTTTGGCCGTTATTTTCACTATTATGCTATTCAACATTTCTACTTTCCATGTACCAAAGATGACTTGTCTACTTCACTATCCCATAATTTTTTCGACTCAATGAGAAATTAAAAATATTGTGGTTTAATTCAAAGAAGTTATAAACGAATGCCTGTTTTTGCGTTTTGATTATCAATGTTTGATCAACGACTGAACTAGATGCAATTCCACGCCTAGAGCTAAAAAATAAACAAGTGAAAAGGCAGACCGCAACTTACCTGCCGGACAAGGATTGGACATACGAACAGTACGATGTGATTTAATGTTTCTTGAATAACAATAACCGGCTATCAGTTCCGATCTATTTGTGCAAGAATGATGAAACAGATGACCGCATGCCTGCATATGATACATTACTGAAATTTCTATGCCTTTCATAAATACAAAAGGTTATCATGCCACGTCAGCAAGCTAAATAAAAATATACGAGTATAAAAAATTATGGCTGGAATAGCTTTACCACGACTTGGCTGCTAAAGAATTTCCATTTAATCACGTCTTACTATGCTTGCTATAGAGTACAGAGGAATAAAGAGAATCATTTTCGCTGAAAAGATTGCAAATATACCGTACATTAGTTTGTTGCAGTCGTAGTTCAGGCATCACGATTTTAAAACTGCTAATGTATAAAATGCAAACTGTTTTGCACGAACCAGCGGTGCAGATACTTCGTCACTCCACTTAAGTCTTACAAAATTCATGGATTTCTGCTTCCAAGTTTACTAACAGCCGAATTCACATTTCCACGATAATACAAAAATTGAGGTCAGTTTGCAACTTTTACGATTAATAGACGAAAAAGCGTATGACTTTACTCAAAAGAGTCAATGAAAAACAATTATTACAAAAAGTGGAAACAGTTCACGGCTCTCATGGGAAACACTGATATCTTATGTCAAACGCTGATGCTTATACATTGACTAGAAAAACCATTTACAGTGAAACCGTTTGCAAAGCTTTTTAAACTTAATTTTCGTAAAGGAAGAACAACCAACCTATCTAGCAGGTGTTGCGATCGGAAATCCCGAGCGGCATATGCGCAAAGCTTCGCACTGTGGCAGCAAGGAACAATAGAGTTCACACGCCATGATCACTCTATTATTGCTTGTTCGCGCCACATATATGTATGGTGTTGTTCTTCACGCACATCCCGTTCGTGGTGAATCACACAATCAACGCAGCACCATCGGAGAGGTTGTAACACAGGCTATTCCAATTTTGGCTAAATTCTAATTTTTTCAACACAAAAATATAGTTGAAGGCTGCGTGTAAGTGCTATGGCCAAATTAGAAAAACATTTGAGTGAAAACGGCTTTGAATAGTAAAGTACACAGAGCGCTGGCGTAAAACTTCATTTGAATGAAACGTTCGACTTGATGAGCCTTAGTTTATCAGAAAATTTTATGTGGTTAAACAGATATTTTCCAAAAAAAATTTAACACATATATACGAATAGCTGCGTTAGTAGGACCAATTGCTGAGAACTTTACCGCAGCCGCTTTTTACAAACCTGTGAAGTATGCATTAAGACTTTCGACACCAGGGGATTTCAGAGAGGAAGGCAAGATTAGCGTTGGTTGCCACTGTCGTGACCTACGTCGTAACGACCTACTGTAGTTCCTTTCACGTTATGACTGCCATAAGCTGCGTTCTTATCAGACAACTTTCCAGCAAACCATTGTATCTAGATGAAATTTGTGCAATGAAGGTGAACTTAATTTTTTTGAGGTGAAAAATCCAGACGTGATCAATCATCAAAGGCAAACCGAAGCACCGGCAAGTCGGCAGTGAAATCCGACGAGTGGGATTGCGCCCACGATGTTTACTTTTATGAAATCGAATTGGACACGGATATTGCACTTTTACCGACATCAGGAATATGTAAGCCACGGCCGTGACTGCTGCTTACCTATCATGATTGTTATGTTCGGATAAATATTTCCAAAAAACAAAGGGATTGGTTTGATGGTACAAGACTTGCATTTTCACAGAAAAATTTCCTTTTACTTTCAGTGCCCAAACTACATCTACACGTGATGGTTTGCTTGAAATTTGTCTTAAAGGAACGTAGCATCATCTCTATGACGCCAGTCGCGACTATGGCAACCACGCTTGCCTTAATCGTGATTGACGTCAGCATCGCGGGCCGGCGGTAATTGTGACTCAAATCATGAATTGATGTGGGTTGTTTTTCTAATACATCCACCAAGTACATCAATTGAGGGGTCCTGTATTGACAGTGTTACAATCGTGTTTTTTCAGAAAAAGAATTAAGACGAAACAAATAAACGCGGGCCAAATTTTGAAACCCATAAACTTAAAGCAAGAAAAAAAATGACGTGGAAGTATACACATTTCTTATACATGTGCGTAGGTGTCTGCATTGGATGTCATGCCCGGTTGGGTGAGGTCTGAACCAAGTTTCTTCCAGTCAGCTTGCAGAAAATCCGATTAAAGGACACGTTTGTCCAATCAACAAGGCGGGTACCAATGCAGAGTACGCGCTGGTTGCAAAACGAAGTCTTTTCACAGACGACTGCCTGCATTTCGTAGCAACTGCTGTTGACTTATTCTACTCCGTAGCTAACTACCGCGAAGTGAGTCAGAACTTCACGGTAGTTTGCTACGGAATAGAATAAGTTTTTTTTTGTTGCATACGTTTAACAAAATCAAACAAAAATAGCTCATTACGGTGGCTGCAACCTCAAAGCAAGAAACTCTACAGTCTAAACAGATATTTCAGTGCATTTTACTTTCAGTGAACCTAATTTGATCTACGTTGTTACAAAACTACCCCACCGAGTCACTCTTGCGGATTTTAATAAAAATTCACATTGTTACGTCACTGAGCCGCTAGCGAACCATGTAGAATTCTTCCCTAATGGGTTGGAGATTACCATTAAAGGGAGTAGAATTACATTAGCATATGTGACATGTTTTCAGCGAAGTTGTGAAAATTACGTAAAAGCATGAGAAACGAAAGTTACAGTGTGATGCAGAAAAGCAAATGCGCCGAATGTGTAAGCACAACATGCAAAGTCAGTGACAAAATATTGTTTACTTGGGGCACTTTACAAACAGCACATTGACAATTCTGTGTTCAGTGAAAAATGTTTCCCCGTAGTTGCTGCAACAGTCAGCAGCAGGGCCTCCGAGAAAAATTTTACCGGGTGGTACGAAGACTGATGTCGGGCCCCTCAGCTTCTCAGGCCCTGATCGAAACTTGTATGGCTTGCATAGTAATCAGAATCAGCTGTCATGCTGAGATCTACAAATACATTAATTGTCATACGGGCAATTGGCTTACGCTAGTGATGAAAACAGAATAAGGATTAAAAGTGCACAGTACACCGACGAGGCGAACGTATTGGACAAACTTTACGTTTAATTGGATTAGACTCCACGTGACTGAAAAAAAACGTGATTTAGGTCCACCTGTCCATAGCGATGCCATCGAAAAACGCTTTCAACCTCATCAAAACTACAAGACCAATTGGACTTAATTAAGAAAATCTGCACAAGATGATGCGAATTTCATCTCCGATCGATTAAAGGCCAACAATATAGACTTCTTAATTAAAATGTCTTAGGCAGCAGTGATGTAAAAATTTTGATCAAACACATCAAAGCTACCCCGACGCGATTAACTTATTGTACCAAAAAAAGCTTTAATCAGAGTAATTTCAACAGGACGCGAAAATCCGATCTACCCGGGTACCAACAAAAGCAGTTTTTTAGTCTCGAGGCAGCTGCATAAAATTGAAAACAATATTGCTTCAACGAAACATTGTATAGAAACTCACAAAAATATTTTTCCCCAAATATATGGGCTAGCGTCTGGGACCCAGTAGTGGAATAACCAGCTGATATCCCCAATCTATCTGCTACCCGCAGAAAGTCTCATCTAAAACCCCGCTTGTTATTACTTTGATCTCTTTTCAATACCAAAGCAATTAAAGCCGCCAGTGATTGAGCCACGAGACTTGGTCTCAGTCTCGAGACGAGTATCGCGACCCATATTTGCGAGTCTCCGTCTCGAAGGCTACAGGTATCGATCACAAGCCTATTGACTTGAAACTTTGAATACTGCAACAATATGGCTTAGTAAAACTTCTGCAGTTTAAGGTGTTTTTTGTCTGTTGTATTTGCAGATACGAAACAACTAAGGCAGGTAGGTAAAATGTCAGAAATTCGAAACAATTTCAACTTCGAAATGGTATTGGCATTTTTCGGAAAAGTTTTAGAAAAATATTAGCAAAATCCACAATTTTTTAAGTCTCGAATCTCGGTCTCGAAACTCGAGTCTCCGCCTTTGATTTTTTGATGAAGCCTCGGTCTGGAGGTTTTAACCTGGTCTCGGTCTCGAACTTAGGTCTCGACTACATCTCTGATACTCGCACTACATTTATACAGTGATGATGCATAATTATGAACAAGGGCTACTCTGAAGTATTTTACAACTACAAAAATATGCTAACAATTAATTGGTTTCCATTTGGATCCAAATCCATTGAAATTCCCATAGCACCTTCATTTTCTGAAAATGAAACAAACAAAATTTTAAACAAGTTAAACATAATATTTTGAGCGGAAAAGCAGTTATGTTCTTTACAAATGCAGTAATCTAGAATGCATAAATTAAAAAATTTTGTACAAACTTAACGGTGTCTGTGCAGCTTTATGCTCAGCTCTTTGATCAGTTCTCCAAGGACTTGTGACCATTGACAAATCAACACGGACTTGACTAAAGCCTTGGTCACTCACCTACTTTACTTTCAGCCTGTTATGGGTCATATGCTGACTGTGTCTAATGCGTTACCCTTGACCAACTCGATATTCTATTAACTTCACGCTCATAGGCATAGCCAGGGGGGCCATCCCCCAACTTTCTATCATATTTTGTCGTTATGTGCTTTGAGAGTCGGTGACCCAAACAAAAAACTGTTGCTCGCTTGTAGTCAAAAAAATTTGGTCCCGCAAAGCTTTTGGGCTGGCTACGCTACAGTTTACCCTGTGCCAACTTTCTTGTTCAGCATCAATGGATAGTTCAAGTCTGACATATCGTCATAGCCTTACTACTGGTGCACTGACCACAGGCGTAAAATCGTTTCACCGTCAAATTGTGGTGAAAGTTACGTATAGAGATTTTTGGTGCGAATTGCGTTTATGAAAGAGAATGTGGATATTGACACAAGAGATCTATGACCTAAATGATGGGTTTGACCTGATTGTTTTATTAAATATGGAAGGAGTACAACTTTGGTGAGCTATCGCATTACTTGGCAACTCGGCTAAGCCAAGCTCACTCTGCAAGATCAAGTCTAACTAGATCTTTCATGAAGCTGGGTACAGTACAAAGGCTAGCTCTTCAGATCAAGAACAATCATAGCAGATTCGCCCCAAAATTGGACGTGGACATAAGCCATGCTTTTTCTTACCCTGCTTCAAAGGAACGCAAAATAGTTTTGGTGATTCTGAACATCACTCTTGGCAACAGTCTAAACCGGAGTTTAAACTTGGCTACTTGCGCCGCACCACATTTTGGTAGACCAACTTTGATAGTACAAAAATTTGACCACTTTCCATGCAAAAGTTATCGAGTCGTGCGCTGTAACGACGTTAAATGATTCGACTTAATTTGATAGAAAAAGCTGTACATGGGTTCGATTAGGAACCACAACGTATACCGCTTAGACTTAATACAATTTACAAATTCATGAGTTACCTCGACCATTGACCTAATCTTTAAAACAATTTGGTTGTTACTGTTCTGCAATACGGCATTTTTAGACAATGTTACCCGCAAAAGATGTTACAATATTCAGTAATGCAAAAAATACCTCAGAATTGGTAGAAACAATCACTGTATTGACTGACACACTTTTTGTTCTTGTGTGCTGTTTGCGTTCGATGGAGTACTTGTTCCAGAGCAATTTAATTTAAAGTTTTGCCCAGTGGTGTTCGGTCAGAGGTATCCTTACGGTCATTGATGACCTAATTTATTTAGCTTTTGTAAATGTTTTTGCAAAGCTCAGATCTAACGCTAGAGATTGATAACCGTCTCTAATAACTTCGTCAAATTACACGGTTATTTTGCTTTGAAGTTATCAATCAAAATATAAAAGTGCTTACTGAATTGTATCCTGTCTTTGCAGGTTGTGAAACCAAGCTTGTGACCTTGAAAAGGACAGCTGTAAATAGTGCCTCTGGGTGTGGTATTGTTGTTGGAAGCGGGTGTGTAGGAAGGCGCTCCGACAAATAAAGTTGGAGGCAATCTGTTACGCAATGGTGACTAATTATCTTTTACGAAGTACATTTCCTGCTTTGATGCAAAGCCTTGTGCCGAGAGCGAGACAGCTTCTGCCTCCAACATTTACAGTAAAATAGTATTATCTTTTATCTTCGTACCAGGTTACTTGAACATTTAAGCGCTTCACTTGATAACTATATTTGCGTTTATGCAAATAACAAGTCAACTTTTCCGATCGTATTTCCTTACACGCAGCAGGCCCATCTGTATTCGCTAAACGAAAAACGACCACATTAAAGATCAATATTTTGCCCTGCAAGACTGCTTCGATTAAAATTGTATTGGAATATAAAAGGCCTGTGCATTTGAAAGCGAAATTTGGATAAGCTACACTGTGAAAATTGAAGTTGCCAAATTGTCGTAACTTTTTTGTGGGTTCAAAGTAAATCTTAAACTAATCTTTTTCTGACAGAGCAAGAAAACCTTGTAGTTGTCTTGAAATGTTATTTGGCAATTGCAGTAAGCAGGGTTGCACTGATCGATATGAGAAGTTCAGTTGTAGAGATGTAAAATGGAGCATATCATCAGTTGCATCTTTTATTAAACTTTTACGAAAAGGTGATATTTTATGTTACAACATTTGGTCTGCAACGCAAATGTCTGACACTCGCAAACTTCATCAGTAGCGTTATTCACAAAAGTTCAAAAAAACTTTTCATAGCAACACAAACAGGATTATTCTCCTTGCGAAGTTTAGAAATTAGTCAAAATACTATTTGAAGTTGATGAAACAAGCTCGAAACTCTTTTCAAATGGAGTAAAAGTACAGCGGGTTTGAGCCCATAACGCCCACTCGGGCCTGATTTGTTAAAGTCAAAGCTAATTTTTGAAAATTCCAGTAATTCTTGTCATATTCATTGAAGCACACTTGTAATATGAGCACACTTTTATGAAGAAGTTGGCATTTATTACTGAAAGGTAGATCTGATTTTAAGATAAGTCCAAATTCATTTGCTTAACCATGCTATTCTCAGAAAATTCTGAAAACATTTTTGCTAATGCAATATAATTAAAATGAATATGTAATTTTGTAGATTGCTTTTGCACCGCAGGAAAAACAATTAAGAATAATCTGAAGATTCAAAATTTCCGTTACAGTTGCTATACCTTTGGACACAATGTCTTTTCCAAAGTTTTCCGTAACTCTCAAGCTTGGTCACAACAATACATCATTTTTGCCTATTCTGGTGCGTGTATAAATGTTTCAATCAAAGCATTAGCAGCAAAATTATTTTGCATATTTCAGTGACGCTTTTGAAATCCCTTGTTTGTGGCGACTCCTCCTAAAAGTTCTACCTTTGCTGACCCTGATCTTAAAGCTGAAGGCAACACTTCTAAATAAATATGTGGCAACACGAAACCTACCCTTCCTTAACAGCAATTGAAGTTCCAAAGTGAAAGGTTGATGAAGTATTTTTTTGCGGTGCGATGATATGAAGATGTCTGGTTTCCACGTTTTGTGATCGGCAAAGATAGCAGAATTGCAACCCTGCTATGAATAACAATCGCAAAAGCATACTTCTGCAAGCCTTTACAAGAGAAAATTCTTTTGTTTACGTCACAAAGCACTATCTGGAGTTCTGAGCACTGTTTGTAAAAGGAAAAAACAGCGAAGTCTTATTTTAGAACCGGGTTACGTCAGAGTCACCGTTAACAATACAACAGCTTGGTGTTACTAATTTAAGTCAATAATGCCTCAACGACTATATAGAGCAGGGTTTCCAGGTGGTCATGAGTAAAAAAAGCCACATCAACAAAAAGCCAGAAAGCACCAAAAAAGTCAAATACAAGATAAATACCCAACGACACTTTGAAACACCCATTACAGGTTGCACAGCACTTTTAAAAGACAATATACACGTATACAGAATAAAGTTCACTCAATAAGTAATCGTCTCTAAATTTGGGTCTTGCGAAGGAGTAACCTGAAACAGCAAAACTAAAAGCATGAAACACCAAAACTAAAAATTATAAAAATCTACTGTAGTGCAGAGTTTGCAGTAAAAGTTTACCATTCTGTGTCCAGTAACAGTGTCCAGAAATCTGCCAAGATCATCTTTAAATCTGCTAAACCCACATAAAAATAAATTGGTCAAAAAAGGCCAAAAAAGCCACAATTCATTTGGCCTTTTTTCAAAAATGAAGAAGTCCAAAGGTCCAAATTTATAAATTTGGCCTAAAAAAGCCAAACTGGCAACACTGGTATAGAGCAGGTTGTCAGTCTGATGGCTTTTGGTCATTTAGCGGGTTCCCTTTCGAAACAGACATGTTCATAACAGACCAGTTCTTAACAAACCAAATCATAAGAGACCCGTTCATAACAGATGAAGTTCATCACAGAACACATCCGTAAACAGGCCATGTTCATATTAACAGACCACATTTGTAAGAGACTACATCAAAACAGAACGCATTTATAAAAGAACAAGTTATTGACCGACCAGTATATAACAGACTATTTCATAACAGACCGTTTCGTAAGGGATTGCGTTCATAAAAGATGGGTGGTATTATCTCTGAAGAAGGCTGTTTTCATAATTGCAGACTCAGGGACAGCTGCGTGTGTAGTTGGTTATTTATAACTTCTACAAAACATGAACAGCAGGTTCCTTCTCTTGTTTCCACATTAAAAGCGATAGAATCTATGATTTCAAAGCATCGGTTTTGCACTGTCAAAGACCTAAAATTAAAAGCTTTAGGTTGGCTGGAAGATTTCGAGAAATCAGCTGACTGGGCTCTGTTTCATGACTTTACGATGATCGGACTTTCACATACTGTATGTGTTAAAGTAATTCGTCTCCACAAAGACGACGCAGACGAATCTACTGTATCAGCGAAATTTTTAATAGGAAATCAATTTCATCTAACTCGACACATCCTCATTCCTGAAATCTTAAAACACTAATGCCCTGCACAGAAGAAAATTGAAAAAAAAAACTGGACTTGATTGATATTCATCTGCTTTTACCAAAGTATAATTGTCCAGACAGAAGTATCTTCAGTGACTTCTATTTAAAAGTTTGAGAATCAGCAGGGGCATTTGAATACCATATAAAAACTTAATCACGTTGCAGGAAGAAGCGCTTAAAAATTATAAAGCAAACACAGCTTCGATATTTTTGTGTTGTTGGTTTTAAGAGATTTCTAATTCACTTCAGCATCGAGATGTCAATACTGAAATAACGACTTTCTCAACGCGTTTAATAGATCATCCTAAAAATATCTATACACTTTGCATCATGGTTGTTCTCATCCTCATCACACTCCTCAAAACCAACTCGAATAAGGATATTTTATCCAAAGCTTCATACGATTAACAAACTATCGAAAGGTATTCGGCTGGGCGAATGTTTTCAGGTATCTCGACATCTGGCTAAAGCAAAGCAGTGAAAATGTTAAAAATAAGTCACTTTTTAAACTCCAGTCAACCTCAGCTCAAGAATCAGCACCCGTTAGCATCGAAATGGTTGTAGCTAAAATAGACTTTTGTGGTTGATTATAACGTGTCCACGGAAAGTCATTTTTCTATATCTATACATTTCAGGATTCAAGCTAACCTAGCTGCAATCTGATCGCAGTGTCATCAATCTTCGCAACGACTTCAAGGAAATAACTTTATTTGGACAAAGACTAGGTTTAGCTGTAATCCAAACGTCATGGATGTTGGGTGACGTCGTACTTCCGTAGTAAATCATGCAAACACATCTTGAAAAGACGTTCTTGACAGTTACCATTTCACTGAAGGTGTACTCATTTGGATCGTGCCTTAAATGAAGCTGAACTGCTGCTTTTCACTCACAGTATATTTCAGGAAGCAATCATTCACACAATCCCTGCAGAAACGTCGAAAACAATTGTTTGAACAACTTGAAAGTATTGAGAGTTTCACGCTTTCACAAAGTGCTGTTGACCACACAAAAAAATTCACATTTATCAATTTTTCGAGCCCACATCTTCCAAAATTTTTATATTATGAAAACAAATAAGCGTCGTGCTATTAGGTTAGTTGAGATAAAAGAGGTGTAATTTTTGACAGGCTTGTCCACTGGAATGGAATTCCCATGAGAATACCATAGGATTCGTCCCGTGGGATGGGACAGTGTATTGACATTTGTCCCATGTCCCGTCGCAAATAATTTTATGCCTTATTGTAGGAACTTTCTGAAGTTGAATAAAATTATTTCATGTTCACAGCACAGTAGGTATTACCCGTAGAGGTTCAGTGCCGTGGCGGAATGATGAAAGGTCCCGAAAATAAGGTGATTGGGCCTGCTGTTGGGTAGAAACTTAAAAAAGGGCCGCTTAATTTTTATTGACCTCCCTAATTGGATGTTTGTGCGTATTTTAGACTCGGCTCTGTAGTGGTCAGAGATTAGACATGAACACGATATAATGAAGCTTACTCATATTACTAGTTTCGCGGGGATCCCATGGGATGGGACAAAAAAGTGTCCTATGGACAAGCCTGAGCTTTGAAAGCATGCAAGCGATTTCAACAAACGGTGAGTTTCCGCTAACAAGCTTTACCGAAACAACTAAATGTTTGTAATTCGGCTGCCTGATTATACAAGTTCGGAAGTTCCAATATGTTATTTCGTGCAAAGTTACACAAACTATTGTAAATGATGCATTAAGCTTCCTGTTTTCAAGCTAGACGGCATTTTCGAAGTGCAAGTAAGTACTTCAGGATGCGTGCTTAGTGTGTGCGGTTTACTTCCGCAGCATCAGTGCAGAGGAAGCTCCGTCACTAGGCACCACAATTGAATTGCAACTAAAGCAACGTTAGCAGAATAACGTCATCGTGTCTCGTTCTGCTTGCCCAAACAAGAATTCTTTCCTTTGCGACACGTGCAATTTAAAAAGAAGTTATACCTTGCAAAAAAAGTTTTAGATCGTACCTAATCACTCTCATTGCGTTGGTGCAAATTGAAAACGCAGTACTGGAAAATTATTATGAATTTTTTAATTTTTCAATAGAAATGAGCTTTTCTAATCACAAGTCAATACCACTAACAAAACAACTTAAAAAAACTTTTTATCATATGCTGGTGTAGTTCAGTGTTTGGTTTGTCCCCACTTGGACGCTAGGAGCTTTTTTCTTATCTGGTTTGCTTTCAGTAATGGTTTTATTAAATCTGGTTATCTTTCTCTACGAATAGCAATTTAATCAGTTCTGATTTTGTGGTTATGACTTCCGAATGAATCTCGTGTTTTAGAATGCCGGATAAATTTTCCATGGGACTCACATCTAGTGAGTTTCCCGGTAATTTTAACACTCCTAGTGTGTTTTCCCTAAACCATTTAATCAAAGTCTTACCATTGTGACATGTTGCACCATCCTGCTGAAAGATGAAGCCTCTGGCGGAATATGACTCCCCCACTTGTCCTAACAGACATCATTCCAGCAATTTTAACACTTTAATTAGGAAGGAAGACTGAATTGGGGAGAAATATTGGCTGTTCAAGGATGGAAAAATGTGGACGACAAAGAATAACAACACCAAGGCATGATCGACAAATCGCATTAATTGAATTGAAAAACAGTAGAGCCTCTTGTAAGAAAATCTCTCTATAGTTGGAAAATCAAGGTATTATTGTGGACAGAAGAAACATTAATAACTGTCGTCTGGAACAAAGACTGAAAGCCAAGATTATAGGCCTAAAAATACGTTTACACAGAAAATGAAGCAGGCAAGATCTTATTGGGTTGTACAGCAGGAAAATTGGAACATAAGGATATTTGTCAAAAGTAAGATACTTGAATATGTGATTATGAACAAATTTTAATCTTTGTAATGTTTTCCTAAATGATTAACATAAATGTACAGCGTTAATGCTTGTCAAAACCACTTCCAGTTAATATTCATAACCAAGATTTAATTAATCCACTAATCAAGTTATTAATTAATTTTTTCTTTAGGTCATAACGTTGGAACCAGAAACACCAAAAGCCAATCAAGGCTCAAACGACTCGGATTACAGCCTAGTGTCCAATAAAAACTTGAGTCAAAAAATTCCCTCTTGTGGTTGTTGCCCAGGGCCAGGTGACCTGGTCCAAAAAGACCTAAACCTACCCCACTTATGACGTCACCAACAAATAATGCGAAATCCAAAACTTTCCAATTTTTTTAAATACTCGGTGTTTTTAAGCGGTTAGGCACAAGTTGCATTTCATAATCACCAATTTCCATACAGAACTTAAGCCTCAGGTAAAGGTCAGCCATGATACGAATTTTCTAACACTTACAATGTGTACAATATTTTATTTAATCATAAACAATTGGAAAATCATACAGCTTTTATCAGGTTCGACTAAAACTGAAAATAGAATAGGTTTCGGCAGTTTTTGATTTACACTGAATTATTTCTTTGCCTTCTACACAAAAGGCTTGATTTGTTGATTAATCTGAAAAAATTGGTACAATTTTTGGGAATTGAGGGAAAAATTGTCCCTGTTGCCACTTCCAGCTACACGCCTGTTTGAAAGCATCAGACCTCTGTAGCTAAGTCTTTTTGAGTGATGAAAATCAACTCATGCATGAACATTTTTAAAAGAACTCTTTCTTTTTACGTTTCACCAAGAATGTAGGGCCACATTCTTTTGACATCCGCAAAAAAATCCAGCAGTTTTAAACTCAAATTGCACCGAGGACCAAATGAGGAATTCAATAACCCGACGGCCGCGTTTTGAGAAGATTTATTACAATGATAAAAAGGAAGGTAATAAAAAGAGAACGTAATAAGAACACAATCCTTTACAAATGTTATTTCATCAACTTGTAATGAATAAGCGTAATAGTAATAACTCATTACGCTTATTTATTTATTTATTTATTTATCATTTATTTATTTATTATTACAAATAGTTATAATTGGTAAATTGGCATTTGAGATGCACTGTAATCATCATTTGGTCTGGTCACTTAAAAAATACCGCACAAAATCTTCTCAGTGAAGAAGCGGCTTACCTGCGCACTTACGCACTAGGCTAAAGGAAGCTCCCTGTAGCTTTCGTGCTACTAGGGATGTTATACTTAGCGCGTCGCATGTAGCAGCCACCACGCTGCTACATCAGGGGCCGAGTCCTTGAGACCCTAGTCTATATAGTATCTTCCTTTTTCCCTTGCCCAATGTTTATCATTGAGCAGGTCTTTATCTTCCTCATAGATCTGATTCTAGAAAATGCAATTTTTGCTCTATAAGCCAAGACATCCAACTTCCGCAATGGAGAACAATGGGTTTTCACAAATGTATTCATGGAATTCACTACAACTGTCCAAACCTAAACCTATTTACGTCCTAGAGTGTTTATGTCACAAGTTTTCACTTTCGTCTTCAACAATCAGCGTCCAGTTTAGCATCTTCAGATGATAAAACTCAGACTGTCCCTTGGTCTATTTGAATAAGGATGAAAATGCGTACTTGACGCGAACTGTAGATCTCCTAAGTAAAATGATTTGTAAGCAGATTTGGCTGTTTTGGCCTCGTGGTACTTCGTCGCTTAAATGCTGATACGTGCAGTCAGAATTCTCGCAGAGTTATGAAAGCACAGCACGACAGAAAGATTCCTCGAATTCACCACTTCACTTTTCCCCTGGTCATCCTTATTTGTTGAAAGCACAGCCCACTAAGATCGGTGGCGGTAAATACTGCAATGGTTTCGATGTTAAAATCAAACACCTTGCGTTTTCAGAATATCCGCTATATGACACTTTGCATCCGGTGCTACTATGAAAAACTGAACGACTTCTACTGAATGGTTCTCGTGTTGGCGTGCTGTGCTTTGAAAGTGTGAAGCCATTTCATGGGTTTATGGTCTCCTTGCACTGAATTTCACACAAACTGAACGTGCAGGTGCAGCCATCTGTTACATTTTAGCTACCTGAATAAATTTACATTTTTAAATCACACTGACTGGTTTCATGTCTTTCTACCTTACCATCAGGAAGTAAGTCGTGTGGAACTGCACAGAAAACTCACTCTCTTCGCAATGTGTACTTGCGTTTGGGGTGATCCGTATAAACTACGTGCTTTCTTTTCAATTTGTCGCAATCTATTTTCATATTTGTTATTTCTCACGTGTAGAAATTTCAAGCAATAGGCTGCAATGGTTTCCTTTGCAGTGAGCAACTAAATGAAAAATAAAACTATTCAAAAAGCGCGACAGCGCAAATACGTGTACTGTGACTCCATATAAATTCTACGGAAATGTTTAATCTTTACATCACCAAGGAAAGTAGGGACATCACTGCGATTGGGTTTAGTTTTTAAAGGCTAAAGCCACCTTCGCTTTCACTGACATTGCTCACTCATCAAAAGTACATAGAAACGCTCCTAGAGCTTTATCAATGTTTTGTCTATCTGCACTCTGCGCCTGTTATCTTACATTGTGTTGTTGATGAGAGGTTTTACTGTTTCAAAATTTCCTCGCCTTAGCCTAAAATCAAAATGTTTTCTAAACAAGTTATTGTTCATCTTAATGTAGTGCCTGCACATCGTTGGACTTTTTCCTCCATTGCTTTTCTCCGAAAGCAGAAGAATATGACGGGCGCGAGTCTGGTTTTATGAGATTTTGGAGGTGACGTTCTTCTAATATACAGTACTTGCATTAACGTTTTGCTCAAATTTCTTGATCTAGTAAAATCAGCTTTAAAATACCTGATGCTTATTCTTAAAGCATGTCCGATTTCTTGAAAGTGTAACATATTTTTGCGTCACTCACAACCACGCCTTTCAAACGGGCCGCAAATAACGAATGAACGAGTTTAACATAACTGTAAAAAGCCATTCGTTAACAAAAATAACATGTGGTTCCCGCTGCTGGTAAACTATCAAAGCGATTGGTTCCTGTAGCTTGCGATTAGGCAGTGCGTTTTTGGTTCTCTAAAACTTGTTGCACCAAAAAAATGTCGGCATAGTTATAAGATGACATAACTGCACTGCAACCAAGTTAAGCGACAGTCACCGCAACGACCTTACATACTGCAGTTTTAAAAAAACAAACTATAGTTCAATACCTCCGTTATAGCTCTGTCTCCAGCAACGAGCGCGCATCATATTTCTGCTGACACTGTGCGCTGCCAACTTTCGCCTTCGCTTGTTTCGTCGCACCCTTACGGGCAGCTTCGTGGGAGTGCTGTGTAGAAACTGGATGACGCGCTTCCTGCAGCGAGTGCCTGCTTGCGAAAGACGAGAAAGTAGGATGCATTGCAGTTTCGCGCTTGACGTGTAGCTGCCGACGTTATATTCGTCAACAGATATAAGCTTGAATGATTATAAATTCGTAGCAAAATTTTCACCATTCACCCGCTGTGCCACTGCAGAAGCATGTTCCTTTTCTTCAATATTTTTTGTGCTATTTATTACAGGCAACCTGCCGGAAAAAGCATGCAGTGCTGTGTGCGTGTTCGCCTGAATTTCGCATTTACAAGTTTAGTTGAAATCGCATCTGTGCTGCGTCATTTCTAATTGCAGAGAGGCGTTGCGGGAACGATATACTTTAAATCTCAGTAACGGGGCCAAACTTAAAGCCAGTTTCATTACAAGGTAGCTTTTTGTATTTGTAGGCATTGGCAGCTTGCCGACTGAGAAAATATTTCTTGTATCGTGCGTGTTTGTTGTTTCTTAAGTACCAACTACTTGTCCTTGTGCTAAAACAAATAGGCCAATGAATTTCATAACGCAAGCAGCACAAAGCCACATTGCTCTCGGGCATCGATTTACTGGGGACCAGGCCCGTAGCCACGTGCCCCAAAATTTTGTGCTCAGAAAATATTATTTAAAAAACACATAATAAAAACAAAGATCTTGCTCCTTGAATGTGTATTTTCTCCCCTCAAACCATAAAACCTACCTACGGGCTTGTTGGAAACCAAATGGTTAAACGTCGTTATACGGTTAAGATCCAAAATATACTCAAGATATCACTATGATGATACCGATAATGTTGCGTCAAGGCATACAGAGACTAGAAAAAGGAGTATAGAATTTAATGATACAACGATTATGATTATGCTGTGTGTAGAAATGTGCCAAAGAGTTTGTGGGAACAACAAAAATTTGGGTGGGCAGTGCCACTGAATGCTCTCCGTCGCAACGGGCCCGAATGTGCTGCAGCGTTTGATTATATCCGAAGTATAAAGATTGGCGTAACTAAAGATCCGGGTCTGGAACAGGGTTGCCAGATTTTTTCCGAAGTTCATGGCCAAACTTAATAAAAATGACCATTTGGGCCATTTTCATTAAGGTTTAACATTTCGCATGTCAAAAAGTTGGTTGTTGAAAAATATGCCAAAATATGCCAAATTTGACAGATACGCCAAACCAAAAGTATTTATGCCAACCATCTCCAAAAAATGCCAAATTTCAAAAATTTGTCATAAAACTATGCCGGTTGGCAACACTGGTCTGGAACTTAGCTGAAAGGGCCCACTAGCCAACATTCAGAAAAGAACTTGAGAAGTGATGGTGAACCGGATGTAGATTTCTATACTAAAACTCTAAATCACCGGAAAATACCCCGAAACATGCACAAAAACAACCTACTAAAAACCTGAAGAATACTAAAACCGGAATACAGTAGAATACGCCTATCACAACCTTGGCTATGATGTCAGTTCGCCTATAACGAACCTTTTTCTCCGTTCCCTTGAAGTGACGTTATAGGGCAATTCTACTACATAAGACAAGTGGTGGCCGGATTTTCGTTTAGCTTGCCAGAGGGTCGATTCGCCTTTCTGATCCCTGTCAGTTACGCCACTGAGTATAAATCAAAACCAGCCAGAAATCTTCATCTACCTACAGTAAAATAAACGAAATGAACGGTATAATCTTTCTCAAACAAAAGAAGTCCAACTTCACGGCTAAAATGTTTGGTGTGCAATCTCACAAAAACAAGGCCGGTGCAACCTATTTGTCTAGTACGGCCATGGCCGAACCTGTTTTCTGACTCACAATACGTTTTAGCTTTAAGAAACGTGTCCACACAGCTGCCGATAGAAATTGGAAAGCCCAAAATAACTGCTCTTTGCAGTACCACCAATTCACCATCCACTTCAGTTGTATCCATCGTTCATGCATGAATGTTAAATATTGAATTAGAAACAGGGTTGGAAATCTAAAAAAGACGATCTTTCGATGATTGAACTGGAATTAGGGTAATGCTGCCAGTTCTGGAATTAGGGTAATGCTGGAATTAGGGTAATGCTGCCAGAATTAGGGGTGGGAAAATCCCTATCTCAGGGGTGGGGAAATTTTTTCTCAGGGGTGGGAAAATCCCTATCTACAAAAATAAAACCATCCCCTACCACTTACAGACATTTCATCAAACATATAAATTCAAAAAATTCATTATTCCTAACTCCTACTGATGCATAT
>Ga0210059_1002742_pt1 | contig 27806 bp, 12 predicted proteins | sample Ectturendosymbi2_FD_188042 | JGI IMG/M metagenome (GOLD analysis project Ga0210059, IMG submission 188042) | Ecteinascidia turbinata endosymbiont from Florida, USA - Sample 2 (SPAdes) (version 2) | ecosystem: Host-associated > Tunicates > Ascidians > Unclassified | place: Key West, Florida...
CGTCGTGGTCACGTGACGGCATATCGTACGGTGCGCGGTGCTCGCGCAAATCTGGTGGTCACGCGTTCGGCGCGTGATCGCGTTAAGTCCGAAGTCAAGATTTACGCTTCAGTAAATACCGTTTTTATCCGTTTGGATCGGAAATATTATGAATATTTTCGTAGGGAATATTATTGCAAATGAGTTCTATACTTGATTTTTGGTTGCTATATTAAAATTTTTTGGTCAGATGTCAGATATCCACTACACGCTACAGTACGGGAATAATTGTAAGCACGGAGAAATATTGGACTTAGTCTTAGACTTCAATTATTTTTCTTTTTCTAACCCTAACCCAAACCCTAATCCAACACTCTTACCTAAACACCACACAGTAAGCACAAATCATCAGTTTTCTCAGCGTATTTAATATGTGGAATATTACTTACTCTGTGCGTGCGCACATGGCATGAAGTGAGAAATTTCACAAGTCAGAAATTTCGCTTGACACTGGTTTTTATAAACAAACCCGACTTCGGCAAAATCGCAGACTCTGGCCAGAATGCACTTCGGTACTAGCCTATGGCTCTGTGATCACCTCTGGTGCAAGCTAAACCGCAATGCTAAACCCTAACACGTTGTCTCCTGTTGCGTTGTACTTGTCACGTGACCACTTCAACGAATTGTGTTCGACTAAAGGCAAAATAGTCCTGGCATAACTTTGCCTCATGAGGCAAAATAGACACTACTTTTTTGTATGTGTTGCATGGAAGATTTTGGAGTTTTTGCAGGAGTCGGAGATGAGAGCACTGTCCTCTTCGCCTCTTGAAAAATCCCGGCCGTTGAAGTACTTGAAATGGTACAGCGTATATAATAAGAGGCATAAAAAGATCTGTGCAAGTCTTTATGGCCCACAGACCCTCACAAGCATAAGAGCATCTGGTAAAACAGCTTCACAGTATTCTTCGGAAAGACGTTTACTATGCAACAACAGCTTAATAGACCGTCAAATAGCTTGTTTAGAACATTCACACTGGCTATTTCCCTGTGGATAGTAGGGGTTGAGGTAGGATAAATGCCTCATGTGGTGAGGAAGGATCTAGTTTCTCGAGATACGAAAGCAGCGTCTCTATCGCTATGCACGCAATTTGGAAAACCAAGCAAGCAGAAAAGCAACGAAAAGCATTGCGTTACCGTGGATGACTTTATATTTTTACATGGAAAAACGAATGTACAACGGGAGTCCCCATAAACACTAATAAGAAGATATACGGTAACGGTCAGATATAGAGCCTTTGATGTAGACACTTACACGATCCCACGGTCGTACAACTTAACACAAGATTTGCGATTCAGGTTTTAAAAAACTGCGGTTTTGCTTCCGCGCAGATGCGGCAGTTTTTACATACAGCTTTTGTTTCTTCACCTGAAAAAGGCTAGATACGTTGGCAAATAAAATGATAAAAATGAGCATAACCATGGGTGACCAAATTATTTGTGTATTTCTAGGAGAGAGATTCCAGGCGCAGCATTACACATCCTCAAAAATGCGTGGGGTGCAACATTTTGAGCGCCTGGTTAATGTCGAATATCAAAATGGTATTGTCTAAGTCCTTATCTCCAGCCAAGTATCTTGGTGTTTCTGATTTTTCCATGCTGTCGCTGGTTAAGCATGAACGAAATGGTTACTTGATCAGTGACAATGGTGTGTTACGTTTATAGCGAAACGTCTTTCGTGGTCATCAGTAGAAGCAGTTTGTGTCCACTGGATGGATTGTACTTGTTTGGTCCATAAAATATGTGCACTGCCTGCTGCACCAAAGGAGTTTACATACAGCTAATCAGATCGACAACAAGACAATATTTTCGAGGGCAGCAAGACGGTGCCGCATGAAAATGTATGTATCCAAAAAATAAACCTACAAAAACACTAGAATTCGCGGAAATTTAATGTAGAAAACTTCTGAACTACACGAAAGCGCTATAAATTTCAAGAAAAAATGCATTGTTATTTGTTTTTGAGAAGAACGCAGGAAAGTCTTTAATTTCTGTTGAAGACCTAAGGTAATCGCAGAACCAAAGTCGGAAACATACAAGATAGATTTTTGAGGTGGCACTACCCATAGGCGCATACATTAATGCTTTTCAGACAAACGGCCAAACAGGTCACACCTGCGTGGGCCCAAAAAAACTAAGATGGCTTAGGGCCCGCGCTTCTGAAATCCGTCCCTGCTTGGAAACATTTTTAAATTATCTACAAGCTTGTATGTAACATTCGCAAGTTTTGAACAAAGCGGTTACACATCAGTGATTAGCCTGTATAGCTGGACAATTGCGCCGCTGACTGACAGGAAGTTGTAGGAGCTCATTGAACAAAACTTGCACAGTCATTTGGAACTGTGATGTGAAATCTGTCAAAAGTAGTGGGCATTTGTGGTACTGTTGCCGAAAAGATTTTCCTGAAAATAGAAATTATCGGAAAAGGGAGCGAGTTCTGGCCCCAATCATTTTAATCTGATGATGCAATGTGAGGTTTTACTCTGCAACCTGATGTTGGTTTTATTGCTGCGAAGAAATCATGTGACAGAGTAAAATATTATCAGAAACACAACCAACTTGAGAAAACACACTAGATTAAAACTGCAAACTCTTCGAATTCTGGTAATTGTGCATGAGCAGTGCAAAAAAACTCATTTTAGCCGGCAGTCATACGAATTCGAATGATTTGGTTTTCTAATTACAGAATAACATGTGTCTCATGCAAAGCCTGGTTGAAACCCACAGACTGTATGATTGTCAAAGCACTTTAGGGCGAGGTGAAACCTAAAAATCGGAAGATGTGGTAAGACTGAAAGAATCGAGTTTCATAGTTTTTTCGCTGTAGTTTCAGTACAGTAGTATATTTAGATCGAAATGAAAAAAGATAGCAGGGTCATTAATTTCAAGTAGTTCTGCAAGTGAAAATAGCAAAAGGTTTGAAAACACACTTGAAACCGAATATTTGGAACTTGAGAGGGGTCATGACACATGTATGATGATGAAAACGCTCTTATGCGCCAGTATATTCATGAAGAGTTACACAGCAGTTGGCTTGTTCTTGAAGATATCATTTGAGAAATTACCAACATAATGTGAGTGGAAACAAGGAGACAGTAGAAAAGCTGGTTTTCGTGAAACAATATCAAATCAATCACTACAGTGCATGTTAAGAGAATTTCTACGTTCTTGCAATAATACAGGCGTCCTCAGATTTTTTTAAAGAAAAAAGTTTAATTTGGAAATAATTTTTTACTGACGTGAAGACGGCGTTGTACCTTCCCTATAGGCGCGTTACAAAGAAAATCGCCCGCTTCATCTCAGTGATCAGACCCTCTCTGTCCCGGGATTTGCCCAATGTGGGTACGTCTTTGTTTGACCATTACTTGCCAGTAGATTGAGCTAGGCAGCTGTTCAAACCCTTTACAGATTTGGCAAGTCTTCTAGTTGAGATTGAAAAAACAATTTTTTCGTTTTGGGTTCGTGGTTTTCTGTGGATGACGTCGTAATGGGGATATCTTTTCGACTTTTTGGCCAAGTTTACCTGGCCTTGGGCGCCAAGCCCATGAGCCATTTTTGGCTTTTTTTTAAACTAGGCTAAAATCCGTGTCTTTAGAGCTCTTCACTGGTTTTCTATCATATCTGGAGCCAAGAATTATGGCTCAAAAACCCAATTTTGACAAAAATAAAAAACTTTCACGAAAGGTATGACTTGCCCTCTCAGGTCAAATTTTGGCCAGCCATAACTCGGCAGCAGATTGAGCTAGCGGACTAGTCAAACCCTCTAAATACTCGTGAAGTCTTGTGTTTTAAAATGAAAAAAAATTAAGTTTTGAGTTTGAGGTTTTGGTCGGTGACGTCATGAGTGGAAGATATTTTGTGGTTTGTTTGATGACGTCATCGGCCGATCCAACGAGCCAATTTCGTGGCTCAAAGTTTTATTTGATTCTAGGCTATAATACGAGTCTTTAGGGCCCTTGATCGATTTTCTAGCGTTTCTGGTTCAGAAATTATGCCAAAAAAATATCCAAACATTTGAGGAGTTCCCTAAGGAATTTGCGGGAATTTCCCTAATTAATCTGCGGTATTTTGGCCATTATTTTGGAACCAGAAACGCTAGACTATCCATCAAACCTTCTAAAGACTCGGGTTATAGCCTAGAATCCAATAAGATTTTGAGCCACGAAATGGGCTGGTTTGGTCGGCTCCCAGAAGATGATGACCTCATCCAAATGCAAACAAAATATGTATAAACATACTTTCATCATGAAAACATACACAAAGAATCCGACATCCAAATCTGAAACAATTTTTTTTATTGCAAACTACAAGATTTTCCCCATCTTTAGAGGGTTTCAACAGCTATCTAGCTCAATCTGCTAGCGAGTTATGGTCTGTAGTAAAAAACACCCAGGGTTAGCGTTTGTGGGACATGAATTTTACCCGATTTTTGTTCTTTGAGCCATAATTTTGGTTCCAGGTATGGTAGAAAGCCAATCAAGTTCTCTAAAGACTCAGGATGATAGTCTAGATTCCAAAATACTTTGAGCTAAAAAAATGGCTCGTTGAGTTGGCGCCCAGGGCCAGGTAACCTCAGCCAAAAAGTCGCAAACACATGGCCCCATTATGACATCACCCACAGAGAATCCACAACGAAAATTTTTTTCAATTTGAACTAGACGACTTGATGAATCAGTAGATGGTTTGAAAACCTCTCTAGCTCAATCGACTGGGCCACTTTTTCGACGCGTCCAGATTTGATCAGTCATAACTTCTGAATGGGTTTAGCTAGGGAGTCAGTGAAGGCATCGTTGGATCTGTGAAACCACGCCCCATCTTTTGAGGTAGGTTGCGCCCACCTGTGACGTCATTGTGACGTCGTTTTGGAGTAAAACACGTTTTTCGCGCAGGCTAGAAAACCTAGTTGAGTCCATTCAATAGGCTACAGAGCCTAAACGAAACACGTTGGAAACAAACTTTCTACACAAAAAATGTTGGTAAAGACCTTACCTTTGCAATAGTGATCAAGAAAGTTGAGGTTTGTCTTGGTGAAGGGTTCAAGGCGGCAAAAACCATGGATTTCTTTTTTTTTAGCTGCAAGCCACTTTTCTGCCAGTCGGTACCCACAAACCCCACAAAAGTTGCAGAAAAGATGTATTTGGGTGTGTGACAACGTCCCACCAAATTTCAAGCCAAAATATTGACAGGAAAATTTTATTTGTGAAGAAAATCACAAAATTCACTAGGTGGCTGAGCCAATTTCTTGGTCTGTTTTTGGTCATAACTCCCCAACTCCTTGGGCTGGTAGGCTAATCAAGGTCTCTAAAGCTTCAGAATAGCTCTTAGAGCATTTTAAGCCACTCAGCAAGTCACTAACCCCTCTCCTGTTGTTTTCAGGACCCACAAAACCTTATCTGAAACTCAACCGACCCAACCCACACTTTTGGACCCCTTACTTTCCCCCCCAAAAACAGCCCGAAACAACTTTTTTGAACACATGGTGTTCTAGGGTTCTCCGCCTGCCGGCGAAGCGCAAAAACCGGATCGGAAAGGCTAAACGGGGTGCGGGGAAGGTGTTTTTGGATTTTATCTGAAAATTGCCAAAAAATCACTGCGACAAATGCACAAATATGAGTTTTTCTCAAAAATGTTAAATGTGAAGGTATGTTTTTGTTGAGTTTATTGGATTTTCCTATGTTTCCCGCATCCAGGAATGTTTTCAAAGGCTTTTTAGCCCAATCGGTTCAGGAGTTATGGCCAATCAAAATTTACGGATCAAAAAAGTGGCCCGTGCGTGACTTGAAAGGGCTAGCTCAATCGACTGACGAGTTATGGAATTGCAAAGCTTGGTGAAACAAGTGGCCCTTGAGACTTAAACTTAAAGGGTAAATGACTGTTTGGTGGTTTCAGACATTCGCGGCAGGGCAAACCAATTAGCATCGCCCGGTGTTTTGCTTTGTTCAAGCATTACAAGTTTAAAATTTACTTCAAAGTTAGATAAGATGATCGCCTATATACGGCAACTTACAAGCAAAAGAGTCATCGCTGAAATTAAAGTTAGTTTTCTTTTTCTCTTTGGATCTTCGAATTTTTTATAAGAGAATATTTACTTTCCAGTTGCTTCAGCTTTGCCAGATGAGAAACAAGTGGAAATAGTGAAACTCTAATGAACTAAATCATGCAAATTTCCTGGGTAAGATCTTTGAATTACCGAACATTTTATTGAAAACAATTCAAATTATATTTTGAATACATGCGTACGCCATAATCATATTCAAAAGATGCAAAACTTTGCAGTACGTGTAGCAAGGCGCTCAAACACAAGGGTGAACAAAACAGGAAGGCACGCTTGCCAAATGTGACTCGACATAGATTTGAAAATGGCACGCGAGTGGTTTAGTGTAATTCGCGTTTATATCGTAATAATTTGAATCAAAAGGTCTATTTACACTACAGGCTAGTTTCTGTAATGCGTATTGCCATTTACCCTTTGAAGCACAAATGTTTCAACTCGGTTAGGTAAACTAAAATGTCTTCGAACCAGCGTTTTTTTCGGGCATGAAATTCTTATGTAAGTTTTTTCAAATAGTGTTGGTGTAATTTGGAAGTTTATTTTTGTCAATACCAACAATTATATGAACATGGTGCGGCACAGGATTAGATTAAATGAAAACTATGGCATGCAACCCCATTTGAGTTGTGCACCCAGGGACGCCGGAACATCCGTAGAGCAGGGGGGGGGGCAGAAAAACGTTGAGGGCAATAGAAACTTATGAAAAACAAAAAATCGTTACCAATCATGCTTGCTACTGTTCAACAACAATGGTGACCTCAAAAATAATAAAAGAAACTATAGAAAATTTGTTTCAACTCGATCTTGACAAACCATAAAATTACCTATCGTATTGTTATGAAAAAGACACTTTTGCCCCCGTTGTAAGGTTGCCAGATAGCCGATATTTCACCGTCCCAGCCGGTATTTCATTGCTAATTTAGCAAAGGCCAGTAAAAAGCCGATATTTTGAAAATCGGTGCCTGAAGCCGATATTTTGACCGGCTATCTGGCAACCTTACAACGGGGGTTCTGGCAACCTTACAATGCAGAACCTCTCAAATTGTAATGACTCTAGAAGCAGATCTTGTCAGCACAGTTCCTTCAACGATGTACATGTGATAACACTCATTGTCTCGTCGTTTTCACTCGTCCTTTGTTTAGTCCAGCTATGTCCAACCCACGGCCCACGGGTCTCATGCGGCCCATTCGAAAGTTTTGTGCGGCCCAGTCTAGGTGTTCGCTGTAGTAAAAGTATCCTGCATACCGACAACCTGTCCTTATTTTGATAATTTTGAATTTGACGTTTGAATGCAGGTGGTCCTCAGCGGCACTCTATCACGTCTGTTATCATTGCAATTAGGATTCGAACGGTTTCAGTATATTAGCCTAAGCTAAATTTAGTTTGCTAAGATCAAAATAAGCCATTCAATGCGCGGCCGTCAATAATATGTCATTCAATATGCGGCCCTGGTCAAGACAGTGACTTACTTTTTGGCTCAGTAAACCATTTGGTTTGGACATAGCTGGTTTAGTCACACTTAGCATCTTCCGTCGTCCTAAACGTGATCTGCATGAGCATTTCTTTTGGCAATTAACCGTGTACCGGCGTAGGTGGAGTTATTGTTTGAACTACTACCGTAGGCTATAGCAGGCAGAATACAGGAAAATCATGGAAATGAACACGACGACAGTAACATTGTGGACACTAGCGAACCTTTCACAATCACGTGAGCTGCATTATTTCTTTCACATTATTTCTTCAGAGGACTATGACTGGCTGAAGCAAAGGCCAGCGAATCAACTGTGTGTTCATCTCTCTGCCATTCTTAGTGGTCAAGAAAATAGAGAGAAATTTTTTGAAGAGTTTCAGGTGAACTAGAAAATGTTTGTTGCAACTGAAGTGAATGTAGCACGCAAAAAAATATTAGTTGTGCTATGCAGGGCCGGATTAAATGAACGCGAGGCCCCGGGCAAAGTCGTTACCGCGAGGCCCCCTAAACGTTTAGCACAACTGCCCAGCTATCACATGCCCTCGTTTCAGCTTTGCAGAAGCACCGGTCAAAAACAAAAAAATTGATATGATTGGTAGCCTATACCTTACAGACAGTTGGGGGTGACCATGTACGGCGGTTCGTAAGTGGTTAATTTGTTCAAACAGAAAGTTGTATCACAAAACAACGATCTTTTGCTGCCGTGACACTACACAACAATCATTTTTGTCATAGACTCTCTGACCATCTTCAGTGCACAAATCGCCCATTCACTTGTGTATTGAGGAAAGATATTTCTACACTCTCTCGCAGTCACAGATTAAAACATAAACCGTTTCCAAAAAAATGTTCTCAACAAAATTCACGCAAAAGCAACTTGAACCGTACTACTTGACCCAAGTTTTACGATGGGAGCTTTACAATAGTTACATCTGTTCCGTGATGGAGTGGACAACAGCGAGCTTCGTTTGATCTAAGACTGATACCCTCACGATATCGACAAGAACTTCGCAACTAATTGTTACATCAGCGCATTGTACGGTAATTGCAAAGGCGTTAGCTTGCGAAGAATACTTAGTAACGAACTTATTGAAGATACCCTGACCTCTGTCACTCTGTGAATGTGTGCTTTTTGAAAGTCAGCTACGAAATGTATCATGACGACGCACTTTTTGCATGCACATGAGCGGTTGAGACTTACCGCTCATGTTGTTCTGGTCGTTGATCATTCTTAAATTATGACTTCTTTGTAGAAAATTCTCGAAAAATGGATATTAGGTAGTTTATGAAAAGATCAAGCATTTCTGATAGCAGAAGTGTAGAAAACATTTCAGACAAAAGATTGAGAATTGAGGTTCAACCTGCACAGACTAATGGGTAAAAAGAGTAAAGCGTTTTGTGAATCTCCGTTTGCATTGCATCGTCAACCTGAAAGGGATGAGAAAAATTTCGACGTTGCTCCCCTGGAAAAAATTCTGCGGACTCCCATGGATGCACTGATTTTGATGTCATAAAGCGTGGTGCTGTTTGGTTCAATTCTTTGAAGTCACTCAGAAGCGATAATGCCAAAGTTGTCAGTTTCCTTTTGCATACTAAACCAGGGATCTCAAACGCGCAGGGGCGTAACGAGGTTAGACAGCGCCCGGGGCAAGGAGCAAGTTTGGCGCCTCCATGTTCGAACCTGAGGTCTTTCGGAAGCAAATGTACTGTATTGAAGAAAGTACTTGTGACATTATTTGGACTTTTTGGCGACCCCGCAGGCATTCGGCGCCCTTACAGTGACTCGGCACCCAGGGAATTGCGCCCCCCTTTCTCCCCACTCGTTACGCCCCTGCAAACACGCCACCCACGAGGGCATTTTGTGTGGCCCGCGATGCCATTTGGGAATTTTCAAATAATTAACATTTATGTTATTTAGTTTATTCACCGTTGTACAAGTTCTTTTTATACTTAAGCAGAGACGTTTAGAATTGATTTGCCTATAACTCATGGTACCTTGTGCAGGAAATAAGATGTGCACAGCCTAGCTATTTCTAGTAAGGTTCACGTACCGCCACTGTTGTGTCAGCGTCATAATGCGGCCCTCGGGTTGCTTTATAAGCCCTCATTTGGCCCTCAGAGCAATTTGAGTTTGAGACCTCAGTACTAAACGGAGTAATCAACAAGCTCTACAATTCTGACGCGTGGTGAACAGCTTAAATACATGAAAAACCAGTAAAGGAATGTTTTGATATTCAAGCGCGAGGCCCCGGGCATTTGCCCGGTTTGCCCAATGGTAATCCGGCCCTGGTGCTATGGTGTTCATACAGGCAATACTACCGTAAAAAGGCAAATGGCATCAAATTGTATGGAAAGAAGTTCACTTTCCGTGCATGTAAAATTGGAATTTTACTAAGTGCATTATTTTTTTAGAATTTAAGAAAACGCCTCCGCCACATTAAACACTACAGTTATCGGTTTTCATTTTTAATGAAAAAAAGGGTTAGTTTGCTGATGCTTACCATAGGGCTATAGACTATGCTCACAATGCGTACGTTTGTACAATGTTTGAAAATTTTTCAAACCAACCATTGTGGAAGCTTCGTGAAATTGTAAAGAAAATAACACGAAAATAATGAATGCAAATGTCAAAAATGTTTTTTAATGTTTTTCGAGAATCCAGTGCCATTAAAATATGCGTTTACGAATGCAGCCTAAATTTGTCACTGTTGACAAAATGGCCGGTATTTTTACAAAACACATCTGGCAACCCTACTCCGTTGTCCCTCTTTTGAAAGGTCAGGGGGGCAATGCCACCGCTCTCCGGCGTCCCTGCTTACCGCTATTAGCAGTCACTGTCTCGCTGCATTACCCGGTACCTGCCCAGACGTCTGAGTTCAACAGTCACATGCGGCAAAACGCCAATATTGTAACTTGAAGTGAACATAAGAAGATCTGTTGCCATGTTATTGTTACACATTAAAGATCAACGTTAAAGCAATCCGCTCGCAAGTTTGGCAATCTGCCCCATGGTTGCCAGGTGAAAATTTCAATAAAAAGCTAAACAGTGCTAAAAAGAAGCCAGAAAAAGAGCCTAACCAATTGATTAAAAGCCAGAAAAAAACAAACTTTATTTGTGATATTGCCCTTCCTTTGTCACAGAGAAACATATGAATTACAAGAAATAATAAGAATTTATTTTCAAAATTGAGATTAAGGCAATTTTGGCATTGTATTGAAGCTCATTACCGATGCTTCTCTGACTTTTCATGGTTTGTGACTGTGAGATTGCACACTTCGGGTGTGTGCCACAGTTTGCATACTGCTCCATCGGCGCCTTGCTGCACCCATGCCACAGTCATATGCATTCACCCCTGTACTTAGGACCAGAATCATAAGAGCTCTTCCACTTCTTCGACATCATTGTCGCATTTATGTCGTGGAGACACAGACCAGTCTGCAAGCGTTGAGCCTGCTTTGTGCTTTCAACGCAATACACACTACGCGAAAACTTTATTTCAAAACTCGCACCCCTCAAATATAACCTACATGAGAACGTAGGTGTCGGGTCAGTCTGATACAGCATTTATCAAAAAAGTTTCGTGTTGCCGAAAAAAAAGGAATAGTAATATTTTCCTTCAGAGGTAAATTTTTCAGCATAAAAAAGCCAAAAAAGAACCAAACGGCCAAACAAATTTCTAAGGCTAACCAACTTGAGATGATGCCAAAAGACCAAATAAAATTTTTTAGGACAACCAATTTGAAGCCAGATTTCTGACATTTGGCCTACAAAGGCCAATCTGGCAACCCTGACTTGCCCCTGCAGGCAAAGGAGCGGGCACGAGTGATCTGCAATCTCATCACTGCATGACACCAGAACAGTGAATCTGGCTCTTGTGCAATGTGATTGTCATACCGGCAAATAAACTGTCGTTGCAAGAAATAAATCAATTAATCGGAATTGAGCTCGAAAATTTTGGTTCTTAGTCACAATTTCCAGGGAGGGGCATATTCCCATGGTTTTCACGCACCACGATTTCAAAACTGTTTGCTTGAGTTCAATGAAAAAGCGCACCCATGATAGTCATTCTGTCCGCATTTACATGCTCAGCAACAATGTTGACCTCAAAACTAACAACAGAAATTATAAAAACCATTCTGAACTATATGTGTGCACGACAGCTGCAATAAATTTATTTCAAGTCAATCTTGAAATTACTTGTAATTAGTTATGATGCTGTTCATGAAATTGAAATTACGTATTTGAAATTACTTACTTGAAATTAGTTATGATACTGTTCATGAAATTGAAATTACTTATTGCTTGAATTCAATGTAAAAGAGCACCCATGGTAGTCAACGGGAGCACAGGTGCCCTTACATAACAATATCATAAGTAATTTCATGATCATGAAATTACTTACGATGCTGTTATGTAAAGGCACCTGTGCCCCCGTTGCCCCCACTTTCAAAGGTCAGGGGGGCAGTGCCCCCGTCATGCACCCTCGTTCCGGCGTCCCTGTGTGCACCCGAAACGTAGGTTTTCTTTACTGTCAACGTGTTACATGACGTCCGTTACTCACGAACTGCCCACTTTAGTTTAGTCACAGCCCCAATGTTATGTGAATGGTGACCGACAGTTTGATATGTCATCACTCAACGGTTAAACAACATTTGTTAAAAATCTGTTACTTGGACAGATTCAACCAGATGAAACAACTTTTTTTAATATTATTGTGTGGCGCGGCGTGTTGCCACGCTGGTGGGCCTGCTTGCTCGGACAATGTCGAGTTTGGCTCCAGCTTTTACAAATACTTCGGACAAAGAACGCTGTATGACGTAGTCAGAGGCAACTTTCCAAATGCAATTGGTCGCACGCAAAGAGGTAAGTTTTAGATTCGTTTTTGATCACTTTCAGTTACGCCTATTGTGTGTTGACTGATTTACTAAAAGGAGGTACCGGCAGTTAAAAATTTTTTAAAACTTTGCGAAGCACACACTAAATTATAATTTCTTTGTTCTGAGCCCCGAATTCCCGCTTCATAGTTTCATAGTGCTCAACCGAGGCTCAGACAGCAGTAAATCAAACGTTTTAACAAGGAAGAGTTTCTGATGATCTTTTGATGAACCTATTGCCTGTTTAAAGCCGGTGCACTTTTGTAAAAGTTAGGTAAATTGTCAAGACTTTTTTCCTGGACCCAGTGATGCATAAGTATCTTCACCCCGGTGGCTTATCGATAGACTAGCCTTCAGCCCAGGCAGCCTACTGGGAGCGTATGGACAGGTGGGAAAAATTTCTCCACTCTTGCAGCCCCTGCAGCTGAGCCTGAAACCAACGTGTTGGCCGAGCCTTCCCTCGGGACTATCTGAAGGATGTTAAGTCCGGCCTGCTGATGACTGGGCAACTCAGTGACCCTACCTAACCCTTGCCCAGACTCGCGTTGGATTTGTTTCAAGGTCATCATTCTCTCTCTTGTAGATTCTGCCATTCACTAATATTATGTACGACTAGAATCTAAAAAACTTTCTTTATACATAGAAGTGAACTGATGAAATTTTGAATGTGTTGCAGAGAACTGCACTGCTATTTATGTATACCTTTTCACACGTCATGGAGCGAGGTTGCCTCACAGAGACTCCCTCGAATATCAGATGAGGCTTCGCACATTGGCAAAGCAAGTGAATCACACTGGCCACGCAACACTTTGTTCTCGTGACATTCAGGTCCGACCCTATGTTTCTATTGTGTGTGCACTTTTTCTACGCTGAGAGACGTCAAATGCTTGACAACACTGCTTTAATGACTTTGTTTTGTTTCCTTGGCAGCAAATGCTTTTCAGTAAAAATGGTGAAATCAAGCAACGAGTGTTCAAAATGTTACTATTTCAATCATTTTGTCATCACAAACATCAACCACCTCGATGAAGTGTATCGAAAAAAAAACACACCAGACTTTAGAAACTATCACACAGGGAAGTACCCATCAATTTCAAGTGGGGATCGCTTTGATACTTTCAACAGTCCGAATATTTATTTTTTGATCACACTTCTTAATTTATGTTACGAAACATTCGTATACAGATTATTTTGTTGAACCAACTGGAGCTGCTTCATTTTATGTTTAGAGTTCATTCTGATTTCTGCTATTAAATGCCCGATAGAAATAAAATTATTTGTCACTGTGTCGCGCCATCTATTCAGTTAAAACAACTTGTCTATACACCACATCGGCCCTGCAACTTGATCGAATCCGCTGAAACAAATTTCGAAATATGACAGTCAACTGAAACTGCCTTTTCACATTTAAAAAATGTGTTCAGGCATGCATAGTAAACATTACGTGCGCTTCACGAAAAGTAGGTCACAGAAACGCAATTTCAAACGCAGTTTTCCGCCAACCGCAAACTCCCAACTTTTGCACAATTAAAGTTATCTCTACTCGGTTATTTATTTGTTAGCATAAGTTACATTCGAACATGCTCTACGGAAGTGGTGGGCAATTAAGTTGGCTCAGGGGCCACTTTGAGACAACAGCATTTTCCCGAGGGCTGTAAATGCTAATGGACTTAGAAGTAAGTCGATGGAATAGACGCAAGTCGCTGTTCAGGTACAGCAAGTTTGAGGAACTTTCAGATTTGAAGAATTTTCCTGAATATTTCCGCCGGCCACTGACAACACTGTGGCGGGCCACGTGTGGCCCGCAGGCGGCTAGTTGCCCACCCCTGTTCTACGGTCTTCGTAGAAACTATTGCCTCAAACTTTCGCCTTCTCGACTTTTCCGCTGCCTCAGCCTCCCTGCGGCTTGCGAACGCTAAAAGTATAAATCTGCGTTTGTTGCTAGATTGCACTACAAAAGTAACTGGCTTCCTTTAATGTCCTTGTCAAAATAGAACAAACAGTTTTTGCAGTGATATGGAATTTATCAAAATGCCCGTGGTTCCACATGCAGAACTCTTCACAAATTTGGTTCCTTGGCTAAAAAGTGTTTTGACAGCTGCAGTCACTGGTGAAAACGGGAGCTAAGGTAATTATGAGGTTTTTACTTTGTAGTTTATGAACAGGACACGTCTTGTTGTGGACAACAACACTTTACGTCTTGTTGTGGACAACAACACTTTACGCCAAGTTTCAGCATCTTGAGGCTTACAAGGAACAATAATTACATTGAACAAAGCTTAATTGCATACACAGCCAACCCGAAGGTATTCTGACAAGTAGTCCCGTCAGTCACTCTGACTACTCACAAAATAATTTCACTTGAAGCTGGTCATCTCAAAGATCTTTTCAGGAGAGTGCAGAGATAAGCAGGCTATAGCACAAAGCGCCCCGATCAGAAATGTAGCACTAAATTTCATTTCACTGCTTCTTGGATTACTGCCTCTTGTAAACTGTTAACCCTGCATGCATATTAGTACTTTTCGTGAAAATGGTTCTACAACTTAATTATCCATCAATTAACTCTTTACCCAAAAGCAGTGCTAAGCGTAGTTCCTGTTGCCATGAGCGTCGGAAAGATTTTCCAGGGGGGGTGAATTGCGAACTTTTCCGGAAGTAGCCTAAAGATTTTCCAGGGGGTCAAAAGTGGTGAAATTTAATTTTTCCTTCTCGAGACTAAGAAAACGACCTTTTTTGCTAAAAATGTATTAGCAAAATGTCATTTTCAAAATCAAGGGGGGCTAAGCCCCTTTGCCCCCCGTCCGACGCCCATGCCTGTTGCATACGCCAACGTGACCTTTTTGGAGTAGTTGCAGTATATCGGCGCATGCCAATGTTCAGAACAGAAAAAGTTTCCTTTTCGCAAAAATTATCTAGCTTCATTTACGTCCGGCTTAAAATGCTTATTTTGTCACAGATAAATTTATAAATCATTCAAGAGCAGTATTTGCAAAATACAACATGTATTTATTTAAGTTCTTAGAATTTTGCTTTGAACTTATAATACCTTGCTGATCATTCTACTTGATGTAAGTCTGACACCGGCAGGCGATAAAAAATTGGAAAATCTGGGTAAACGAGTACACCGACAAGAATCAGACCGAATATGGCGACAGCGAGATTCGTCAAATTGCTGTGAGGCTCAAACGTATGCTGCCGGAATTATTTCCAAGTCGAGCTGCGGTTAGAAACTACAGGTGAGTGCTTGTGTGCAGAACTTTGCAATTGTGGACATTGGGGTTCTTGTCGTCGTTCGTCGCATGTACTGCAGGGTCATGCACGGGGAAGATTTATTCGCGCGTTTTGCATCTGACGTGGAACTGATGGTGAGGTATTGGCGCTGTATTCCCTCCGGTGCAAATTAAAATTTCTGCCGGGTTAAACAGCTTGCTGGTGATATAAGCTGTAGAAGGTATCGTCTAGTCTGCAGAGAAGATTCTAGTGACTGTTAAATCAAATTCAATCCATTGATGCTGCGTGTAAACAAATTCTGGAAATATTTTCAAAAACTGTTTTCATTTCATTGACACTGTGTGATTACCTCACAACAGTGAAAATGCCATAGCTTTCTACAACGTATATTGGAAGAACAACAGACTGACGTGTGTAGAGACGGGCAAACATTAAGTTTAAGACTTTTCTTGTTGCAGCGCAGCGGGTTAGCGACGTGTCTGGGTTGAAGCCATGTAGGACTGTGGAGCCGGAACTGGAGCCCAAGCAATTGTGTATGATTGGCGCTGGAGCCGCTGTCGGAGCCAAAAACCTTTAGATGGTGGAGTCGAAGCCGGAGACGAAATTTGTGTTCCGGTTCCACAGCCCTAGTTTGTGGGGCAAGCGAGTTAACTTACAGTAGTGCGGGACGGCATGCGTTGTCATATAGGTATGTGTACATAATTTTCTTCGTTTGTGTATAGATCAAGGCTTCTGCAAATTTTTGCACATGTTCTTCTTTCCATGAGATGTATCATTTTGCGACACCTCATCTATGCTGGTGCAATAATACGGTTGTAAAAATAATACGATTTTCTTCAGTTTTCATTGGACCAAATCATATTGGAGCCCGAGCAAAATTTTTTACGTATTGAAGCAGAGGCAGGGTTAGAGCCAACGTTTTCGGATGCCTGGAGCTGGAGCCAGAGTTGGAGCCTGAAATTTGAGTTCCGGCTCCACAGTTTTTGTTGAAACTGTACTTCTGTAAAAATAATTGTATTCATTTATTTTTCTCCTGACAAGATCTTGGCAACTGGAATTGGCAAAGATTGAGCATGATCAGAATTCGGTAGTGCTGAATAGCAGATTTTGAAGAATCTTCTCATTTAGATTAAACACTGCCAATTTCAGCAAAGACAAACTATTAAGTGGATAACGAGCCGAGACATTACAAACTTTTTCCGCTGGTTAGAGAAAATTACACGTGCAGTTCATCCACTTGAGTATATCAACATACCAATTTCGATTGTGAATGCACCAACTTTCTCCACAAGCAGGCTTTTTCAACATGCAAAAATTCACAATCATACTTTATTTGTTCCCTTCGCATTGTGGATCTGTCGTTCTAATTTGAACATACTTCTACAAGATTCTGGCATGACCCGACTATTGACAAAATTATAGACTATGACAACGTGTTTGCGATAAAAGCAATTCCACCACGTTCTAATTAATAATGGGTAATGTGATCAAAGTGCAGGGCCATTCATGTTAGTTTCCTGAAAGTATTTCTGAAAAGTTACTGCAATGACCGCGCTAATCTTAAAGTTTTACGTTAAAATATTTGTTGTCAAACTGCATTTTGACCTAGAATTAAACTCTAGTTCATCACCAAACCAAAACTTTTCTTACCTTGGACTTAACTCTTGTCACATCTCGCAACACTAGGTACGTATAACAAAATGGCAGCACCGTTTTAGTATGTGTACCTAGTGCTAACAACTGACACTCACCTTGCTAAAGTTTGTCTTATTTTTAAAATGTGGGTCTAACACTTTCTTTGTAACAAACTAAGGTCATGGTCCTTCTGTAAACCTTGTATGTTTTGAAATTTACGAAAATGTTCTACTCCGACGATAGTCCTATCTTCATAAGCAAATGCAAAGCATATAGAAACATTTTAAACCTTCATGTTCGCATCAGTAGGACATAAGCAACATTACAAGCGTTTAGTCGCGGCTGTTGCTCAGCTCTACGCTCCTTTTAAATCCATCTGACTGACCTGACATTTGAAATCCTTGTCACGCCACTTAGAAATCTGTGACGTTTGACGCAATCTTTTAAGGCATGATAAATCATTTGACGCTTCTCAACTTACTTTGATATTGCGTGTATAAGCTACTGCAATCATTTACGAACTACATTTAATTTGGTCCAGTTTGAGCCTGCGTTCTAAGCAAAAACCTGCTTTGAAGCCTTTTGGTTATGTTTTTGCCAATGGCTACTTTATGCTTGCTTCTGGGTTGCTTTTAGCTGATTGCTGACTATGCTTTCTCCAAGAGTTGATTGCTAACTATGCTTTCTCCAAGAGCTGACTGCCAACTATGCTTTCTCCAAGAATGCACAGCTGCAAAGCATGTTTGCAACCTTTTCTTGTCTTTGCCGGTGACGTTTCAATGCTGGTTATGTCTAATCGCTGTTTTGATGAAGTAAAGGCAAAATTAAAAAATTTTTTGCATTCAGAAAACTTGTTTGGATATTAGAAGGATTTTTCCCCATTTCAACAACGACTGTAATGTTTTAAGCTAGTCCCTTGTCTATCATAACTGTAAAAGCATACGTGAAAACTGTAAAAAATGTAAAAAATTGCCTGAAAACAAAAAAAGTAAGTATATCGAAATTTGCATGTGATAAAAAATCCTGTAATAACGACTTCTGTGGGGACGTTTTTCAAAAGAGTTGAAATGAATTCTCCATTTATTCATAACAGAAATTGTGATGGCGGCGGAGACTGCCATTTCTAACAAAAGATTGCAGATATCTCAGTTCATTGCCAGCACGTAGTACTTTACATTACCTGCAAATTATTGAAAAGCTATTTGTGTGATAATTTTATGCAAATTTCAAAACTTCCTAGTTCTTTTGAGCATGAATCGTTATTTTCAGTAATTAAAGCCCTTTTGGTGCGTATTTCCAAACATCTCTTAAAAAAAGTGGTGCTTCGACGGCGAAAATAGCATTTGCAGCTTATTGACTTTGTTCGAACTATAAAGCCAGCAATTCATTATTCAAGCATGTACTGGTCCACGGCCAGCGCATGTTTTAATTTTGTGGTGCAAAAGAGCGTGGCGCAGGACCAACTTTACATTATTTTTTGTCGTTGTCTGCTGGACGCGAGTTTGCTCTCCCGAGTAGCAGGACTGATGTGGTCAAAAAGAAAAAAAAAGAAATTCGTACATGACCTTACCTGGCTGCCTATATCTTCTAAGGGCAACAAAAAACTTGCCAGTAGAAGTGAGTTGATGACCTCCTTTCGAGCAGGTTCCGCAGCAGTGATTTTCAGCGAACCATTGCTTCCATGCGAGTGTTTGCCAAGGAAATTTTTTCAAGTGGAAGGACGGTAGAGGAAACAACAAGAGCAATGACAAACGCAACACTGCAGGTATCTCAGCAAGGGCTAATTCAAGCTCCAGGCTAACTCCACCAACGTTACTTTGTCAAATATGACCTAACTTTTAACATCAAGCGTTCTAGTCCCATCGCCATTAAAACCTTTGTTTTTCCGCTTGATTTACGTATTCCAAAACGTAAGCTAAAATCGAAACGTGTTTCATGTCGCTCTCTCACTGTTTCTCTCTGAAAGCTATTCGTTTATTTGTCGTGGTGGCTTAAGCTGCATTACTTGAGTTCGTGACAAAACAGGAATTTCAAACAAAACCAGAGCTAACCACGAGCGTTCACATCAATTACAGCCAGTGTTGTGTTCAACGGGAGGCGAGGGAGGCTCAAGGTGATTCGCGCGTAAATATCACTCATTTGAGGTGAAAAACTTTTTATCCGCTCATATAATCTTTTCAAAACCACATCACACTTAAGTACTTTGCCTTCAAAAGTGCTCCCTAACAGCAACTGTAATGTGTAAGTAGGTTACTCTGCTTTCAAAGGGGTCAACAACAAGTGTTGTGCAGGTACTCTGCTTCAAAAGGGCATCCAACAGCAGCTACAATGTGTAAGTACTACGCTTTCAAAGGGGCCCCCAATAGCAACTGTAATGTATAAGCACCTTGCTTTCAAAGGGGCCCAAAAGCAACTGCTATGTATAAGCATGTTGCTTTCCAAGTTGTCCCCAACAGCACGTTTAATGTATATGTACTCTGCTTTTGAAGTGCCCCCAACAGCAACTGCAATGTGTAGGCAGTCTGCTTTCAAAGGGGCCCCCAATCGCCACTGCAATGTGTAAATAGCTTACTCTGCTTTGACAATGCCCCGGCCAGCATCTCTAATGCGTAAATAAAGAAACGCTTCAAACCAACTTCAATACTTTTTAAAAAGACTGGGTTAAAATTTATTTCAAAAAATTCTGAAAAGACCTTATAAAGTAAGAGTAAAACTTGATACAAATGTACTTTTTTCACTGTCAGAGAATCAAGCTTCCCACAATATACCGCAGTGTGGACGACTGTGAAAAAGCGGCGCAGCTTTAAAAGCATGTGTAGTAGCAGTGCATATAAACTCCCAAAGTTTAGTTGTGTTCAAACATAGACCTGTTTTATTCTTTGTTTAATAGAGCATTTTGTAGTCAATGAACACTGGTAACTTTTTACAAAAATTACACAGAGTTCGTCAAAGATTCCTGCTAAATTTTCCGGGAAACCTAACACTAAACTTTACAACTATTTTGAACTTTAACACTAAAACTAACTCTACCTCATGCTCTAACCACAACCCCTAATGTGACATAGAGAAGTGCATAACACCGTGACCGGCATAACCCTTTCCTAGGCTTGATCAAAAGGTCTTATCACGGTTGGCCGAGTATGAAGATTTCATCAGAGGGCTCCCTTTGCAGCCTTGCCTCGGGCCCCACCAACCCTAAGCCCACCACTGATTACAACAGTCCACCTTGTTGAGCATCATACAATGACATGCTCATCTATCAAACGCAATATTTTTGAATTTAAAAAATAATCATGACCAAGAGAATGGTCTTTTACAGAATTGTCTGGTTGTACTTTAATAAGTGAGCTACTGTTTACAATCAGAGAATAATGCCAGCACTTTTGATGCAGAGCTTCTGTAACGACAGCGTTTTTTCAAATGTTTAGCTGCGGAGTCCTACTGTTAGTCTTTGCTTTCTTTCTAACAGGTTACTCCCAGAGAGTCAGACAACTTCATCCTGTTTTACCAACACTGTCAGTCTTTCCAGAAGTTTATGAAGCATCCCAAACTTAGGACCGTTGAATACAGGAAGTTTTTAAAAGGCAAGTAAGAACGCGCGTGAAACGCAATTGAGTTGCATGCGCGACATTCAATTCCCACTTATTAGAATGCTGCAAGGAAAGGCGTGTATTAATCACTTTTCCCACACCCAGTTAGATTAGCAAAAAAACTGCACTGCACAAATCAAAACTATAAAGCTTTGGGGAATACAGACAAGGTCACGGATAAACCTGAAAAATGCAGAAAATTGCGTCAAGACAAACCTTGGTATCACAGGTTGAAGCAGTGTTTGTTTTAAGTTTTTTATAAAGGGTTTCGTGGTGGAACTTTAAGGTGTCAATACGATTTTCCCTTCCATGTCTCATACTTTTAACTGATTATCACAACAAACGCTAGTTTCCATTCATATATGTTTACTGTAATTATTTTAATATAACATGCACTTTGGCATACAAAATAAAGGCTATTTCATAAATAGAAAGTTTCTATGTCCATACTCCGTAAGTCTAATTGTGAGGAAATGCTGAATCGCGACTGTACTGATGTTTCTCAGTTTCAGGACCTTGTGTACCCTGTTTCATACACACATTGCACAGTAAGCCGCCGTTCGTAGCAATAACAAAAACAGTTTGCCTGGAATCTAGATATTTGCTGAAATATTGGAGCATAGCCTAGGGTAAAGGAAGCGGGTGTCCTATCCACTCACTTTTGAGAGCACTGGATGAAGTCTGTATATCTATAGTTGGAGTGGCTTGCTTTGTACTCGACCAGGAGCACAACCAGGAGGAGTGGCATTTGCCCCCCGAAAAGTTCAAAATATTACATAGCAATTTTGAAAATTTTAGATTCAATTCTAGATTCAAACAAATCATGAAAATTTTAGATTCAATTCTGAAATGTTTTGGAAATGCAGTGTGTGTGTACGCTTTGATTTTGTTTCTTGCTCATCTTCTGAGAAAGAGAGCTTGCATAGATTCTCGAAATTCCAACAATAAAAACTAGAGTGCTATCACACCAGTGGAGCAAAGTTTGTATTTGCAGCCGGGAGACTATGCCTGGTAACAGAAACAGGCCAGGGATGGAGTCTGGAGACCTGGTCTCGGTCTTGAGACCCATTTTTGCGAGTCTCGTTCTCGAAGGTTTCAGGTCTCGTCTGGGTCTCAAAAGCTACAGGTCTCGAGACTTTAAATATTGCAAAGAAATGGTGAAGTAAAATTTTTATGATTCAACTATTTTCGTTTGTTGTATTTGCAGGTAAGAAGCAACCAAAAAATGTTGGAAAATGCCAAAAATTTGAAAACAATTCAACTCAGAAGTGATGACAACATTTCATTGAAAAATTTCGGTAAAATGCACAAATTTTGAAGTCTCGGTCTCGAATTTCAAGTCTCAGTTTCGGAGTTTTTGATGAAGTCTCGGTCTCGAAGTTTTAACCAGGTCTCGGTCTCGAAGGTTACGGTCTCGACTCAACCACTGAAAACAGCATACTACTGCAGCGTGGTGATTCGCCACATATAACGTTGAATTTGTAGCAGCAATCGCAGAGACTACCTAGTCGAGTTGCACCGCCTTGAAGATTAAAAGAACACTCTGTTATTGCTGTTACGCGGAGGGTCGTCGGTTCGACTCTCTCTTTTAGGGTGCGCGATTTTTCGGTCTGGTCGTTTCGGTCTGGGGACATTTCGGTCAGACTATGAAATCTTGCAGAAATCTTACCTGTTCACATTTTAATGCAAACTAACTTAAATCAACGAGAAAGTTTTATTTAAAAAAATCTACAAACATGACCGAAGATCCAACAGTTAATCAGCATCAACATATGAATTCCATTATCACCAGCAAGCAAATTAAATCATTATCGATATTTTACAATTAAATACAAATTCTTCAAAGTCATAATTACAATTCAGATTTAATCGCAGTCATGACTCCTCAAAGGGAGATGATATAACACCAGCTAGAGTGACATTCCGCCTGCCTATGTAATCATTTCAATAAACGAATGTAATAAGTTGTTTATGTACAGAAATGCTGTGACCGAAATATCCCCAGATTGAAACGGCCAGACCGAAATATCCCGTGACCGAAACGGCCTAGCTAGACCGAAACGGCTCAGACTGAAACGGCTCAGACCGAAACGGTCAGACCGAAACGGCCAGATCGAATCGGCCAGACCGAAAAGTCCTGTTCCGCTCTTTTAAGTGGCTCAAGGGGACGCAGCATTGTGGCTGTAACACTATGTTCACATTGTGTTAGCTTTACGTTTGCATGGGATTACTGTAGGCTACTATTTTTTCCATTTTATGTTTAGTACCTAACCGTTGCTGGGGTTTCAGAGCTTAACTCTAACGTTGCAAGGCAAATTAGAATTCCACAAGGGCCTCAAAATTATTTGGTATTGTTTAGGTAGTCCTGGCAAAAGTGACGAGGCCCACCTACATCTGATGGCGAACCTGGACCAACCATTACTAATAAAATTCAGGTTGCATTCCTGCCTGCATTCCTTTCAAGAGTGTTTCAGTTGGCAAACGAATTCTCGTATCTACGATTGAAAAAAATGGCATCAGTGATTAAATGTATCCTAACATTCATACCAGTGTCTCGTACATGACAACTTCACCACTCGTATATCGTCTGCAGAAATTATCTCACAGCAATTATAATCAACTAAAGTCTCAAAAATCTAGATTTAACTGGTTTGATGAATTTGTTAAAGCAAGATGAAAAGTTAGGCAGGTTTACTAGTAGCCAATACATCTGCCACACTAAAGCCATGACTGCACTATAGTTGAGTACGGAACCAGGTGTTGGTAGGCCTATGAGATTACTAAATTTTGTCTGTCCTGATCGTTACGTCTGCATTTTGATTAAACCTGAAAAGTTCTCATTTTTGGAAATGTTGCGAAGAGAACTTTTTGTGTGACCGTTTGCGAAAAAGTTCTATCACGGTTCAATAACCACGATGACGTCATCGAATGAAATTCCATGAAAATAACCTGAAATGAAGAGCTGATTGCGCCCCTGTACTCGACTTCGGCTTGTACCCACCCACTTTGAAAAAGCTTCCTCCATCGCTGGACATAACTATCCTCTCGAATATAATGGCTGTCCTTTCTTCAATGCATGATCCTGCATGGCAATTTTTTTGGAGGAGTAACTGCTTTGCACCGAAGTACGTGGTCGGTTTCGAGTGGTCTGTTGTATGAGTGGTCTGTCATGAACAGTTCTGTTTTTAAAGGGAACCGGCTGAGACATGGTGAAACATAAACCCTTGCTGCTAAAAGCGTACTGCGTAACAATTATCACCACCACCTGGAGTAGAGGCGGATGATCCAAGGGGGGCGATTGGGGCGATCGTCCCCCTCAACCCTGTGAAAGGAGCTTTAATCACCATGATTTTGTACAATTCCGAAAACAGCATTCGCGAAATAAAGCCATTTTGCCGTCCACTGTTTTGTCACAGCAGTGTTGTGAAGTGCACTTCATCTCTTTTACAGCAGTGAACCCGTAATGAGACTCGAGTAACAAATATTAGTGAATTCGAACCTCCCTAACCTTACTGGCTGGATTCGCCCCTGACCTGGAGTAGTGGCCCATCGCACTACGAGGTTTATCTGCAAGTTCGTCGGGAGTTTGCGTTGCGGGCACTGGGCGGTTCACTTTCCTGCAGGGTTGAGGCAGAACGGTGCATGCTATTGGAAAGGGATTTCAGAATGGAATGTTGACATGCTGAAGTATGGAACGGAATGGAAGATTTCATATATGGAATAGAAGAATCTTCCATACCACCTCGTTTATATTTTGCTTTCATGTTGGTCAACTCGTCTTTGTAGCGACACCCTGACAAAGAACAAGCCATTGCGAAGACGTGTGTTACTTGAGGAGGAGTGAACAATTTACACCCCGTGCGAATCTGCGATCTTGATCAAAAAAGAGTTTGAAACAATGGTCATTACTGTAAATAGTTTCTGTCACCTTTCCATGTGGCAACTGACAGGCACAATGCTTGAAAGCTTGGCAGTCTGCTTGATGTTAATTAGTTGGGCGTGTGTTGAGACATAACTTCGGGCAAGGATAATGTCTTATCAAGCATGTAATCGGCTTAATGGCAAAGGTGCCGCCCTGCCAATCTGATCATTTTACTCCGGCTAAAGGTTAATGAAGAGTTTTTCAATGCTATCTGAACGCATACTCCTATAGTTTCGTGACTGGAGTCAGACAGAAGTGTTTCCAATTTAGAAGAGCAAAATACACGATGGAAATGCAACGATATTTCGGTACGGGTAGTGGGAGTGCCAGATAAAGAAGGTTGGTCTATGGACATGATATTCGACTATTACTTTCTTAAAGATTTGAAGGTGTTAAAGATGTGAAGGTGTTAATCTAAGGTATTGGTAGGCTACAATTAGAAAGTATCAAGAAGATATGGAAGAATTTTTGCATGGATTGGAATGGAATTGATGATTTGAAGCATGGAATGGAAATTGTGCAGAAGATTTTGCAAAATTTGGAAAGATTCTGTTCCGTTCCATAGCATGCCCTGACGCAGAACGTCTTAACAAGCAACTTCGCGCGTAGTGCAGGAAAACATGCTTTCCTCAAATCGTTTTACTTCAGTGCAAGACAAAACCATACCTTGACTTACAAAATTTAGGGCGCAATTGAAAAATTTTAGGATGTTACTTTGATATAAAAAAACGGCTTGAAAACACTGATTTGAAGTATAAAAACCTGCGACTTTATATAAACATTCATGCTTGTCCCAGGTTGACGTTATTGTCAACGCATTTGATATGGCATATCTAGTCCAAATGCTAGAGAAACTGAGAGATGAAATTTTTGAACTCTGAATTGCTTCTATCATACAATACTTTCCAAAAAAGTTGCAAAAACAAACTGTATTTGTGTCAATCAAACAGTACAACTTCATAGTTTCGCAGAGCTGTAATATTTCTGCCTGTTATTACAGGACCACGCTTTCGAAAGATCTACCGCAATGTGATTCAAAGACTGGGGGTGTCTCGCAATACTTTGCCGAGAAATTTTCTGTACAAGGTTTACGCCGAAGGTTGCTACTTACAGCAATGGGCGGAAACTGTTAACGGACCTTGGTGTTTTCCTTTCTCCAGCTCCGACTTGGAAGGTTTGTATACGATTGATACAGCATACAAAGAGCTTTGCGCTTGTGTTTAACACGCTGGGGTTTGCAACTTTGGATTAATCGCAACAAGGCAGTAAACTTGAAAATGTAAAATTAAAAAACTTGTTGTGCTTGAACGTTCCCACTTACCTAAGCAAGACACCTTTGGAGCATGGTCGCAATTAGGTGGGAGAAACGGGGGACACGTCCCCCCACTTTTTCAGACAGTGAGGATATAATATGCCAGGTCCCCCATATTTTACTCTTTAGGTTTCGTAATATATTGGCTTCACACCAAGCTGTCCCCCTCACATTTTACAACAAAATTGCGCTTATGCTTTGGAGTACCTTAGATTATAAAAAGACAAAGCATGTTTAGCTCTTAGTATGCTTTATATTTGTGACTGAACAATCACAGTAGGTCTACATGCCGTCACAACTAAATATGGAGAATAATTTATGTTGTTGCTAAACAGTGTCTATGGCCTAATTGCGTAATAAAAAAGACTGAAACTGAATTGCTTCTTAGCCAATGCTTGAGCTTCAAGGCATACAAAATATCGTCACCATATTCACGCATTTACTTGTAAAACTGCAAAAAGCAAAAATCTACAATGTTCATTTAAAGCTACGGCTGATGCTGCAGTCAAGGGCAAAATATACACCATTTTAGCATGCCAGAGTTTTCAGCGAAGAATTTTTGCGATGGCCTTGAAATGAAATTTGCATCACCATTAGATCGGATACAGCAAGTTGGTGCACCAGCAACAGCTGCGAAAAGTGTTACTCCTTTTACTTTAGGTTAGTGATTTTTTTTTAAACTATGTCCAATAGTTTTCAACTATGCCCAAAATATTTTTCCAGGGTCGAAAAATTTTGCATGGGGAGTTTCGCATCCCCCTCGCACCCCTGGTTACGGGCCTGTGTAAAGGTCAGGCATGGAATGTATTCTCCAGAATTTACACTATACACAATGTTTGATTAATCATGGGGAGTTGATAATCTATACCGCTTTGATCAGGTTCTACTAAAAGTTGAAGTACAGTAGAATAGTTTTTTAAGCAGTTTCGTTGATTTGCGCTGATGCATTTCTTTGGCTTACACATCAAATGCTTGATTAACCTGAAAATTGCTAGTACTACTTTCAGAATTGGGGGGTAATTGCCCCCATTGTCCCACCCTGGCTACACGCCTGATCTGTACCCGTTTATTTCTTCATTGTTGACTTCAGGTGTTCATATAGAAGAAATAAGGTAAAACACCATAAAAATTGATAATTACGTTTGATTTAGCGCTGGTGGAACTGTAATCAATGCAGAAGTTGAGTCCCTTTTATTGCAAAATGTTTTTCATGGTCAAAAAACAAATATAATGCAAACATGAACGAGAAGTTTTCATTGGCCTCAAAAAAACAACCACTGATAAAATCAACTTCCTGTTATAGTGGACACATTAGTGCTTTAATGTTTTGTGCATTCTTACTGCGTAATTCCCAGTAATATTCCATTCGTGATTCAACGTGATGTACTTGTTTGCGAACAGTCCGACCGTCGACATGTTAGCCTGCAAACCTACATAACAGCAGTCGGTCGCTGTTTCCTGTGACGCATTCGAACGCCCAATGTTTTGGTTCGTCGTCATTCTAATTCTGATTACATACCGAACAGTTGCGTTACGTGTTTCTGACTTCACGCTCAAGTGTATTGGCGTTTTTGTTGTATATCTGAATATAATCAAAAGAAGCAATCAACTTAGAGTACTACTGGAGAGTTATCAGCGAACAAAGTGGTGAGAGCCTTTTAATTCGCCTTGCTTCGGCTTG
>Ga0210059_1002743_pt1 | contig 27802 bp, 17 predicted proteins | sample Ectturendosymbi2_FD_188042 | JGI IMG/M metagenome (GOLD analysis project Ga0210059, IMG submission 188042) | Ecteinascidia turbinata endosymbiont from Florida, USA - Sample 2 (SPAdes) (version 2) | ecosystem: Host-associated > Tunicates > Ascidians > Unclassified | place: Key West, Florida...
AGTTATCCTGCCTTCTCAAAGCATACAAAATGGCTTCTAACAGCAGTTGCTGTAATTCCATTGAAGACAATGGAAAAATGACGCAACAATAAGCCCCCAATGTTAGAAATGGCCACTGAGCGGAATTATTTCATAACAATGCATCATCAGGCTGTAATTCATTTTGAAAATTTCACTGAAGTGAAATTCCGGGACATTTTGCTAACCGGGACGGGACACCGGGACAGACGTTTTTCAACCGGGACAGTCCCGGCCACACCGGGACGTATGATAGGTCTACATCTAGCCCACTCTGAGGATTTGATTATCCTTACTTGAGATCTACTCCTATAAATCTGTGTATCATTAAGTCCTGCGTTTATCTTAGCCGTATTTCATTACAGTACCACAGAATGCTATTTGGATGACGTGTAGCTTGTGAGACTGTTTTCGGCAACTCGTGGTTGCGTTACCAGCTGAAGGCTGAATAACTAAACCTCTGTTCCGACCGGATGATGAGGTGAGTAGAATCGAGATAAATTAGCGTCCGCTACGTTATCTTTTTTCTTAACGCATTTTATCATCGAAGAATTTTGTGCAATTTCACGCTTGAAAATTTATGAATATACTTCTTAAAAACTTACGAAGAAAGGCTGACAACCTTTTCGAGAAAACCTGCGGTGTGGTTTAATAATATTGCACTCAGCAAAAGAATGCAGGTGAATACAAAAATGGCTAAACTCATCGGCAAGTTGTTGCGCCTTTAAAAATCACTCTGGGATGTCTGTCATAAACGCTTGATTGATCACATATTTGACAGTTTCGTTGTAGAGCAAATAGCAGGAAATTTTTAAGCTAAAATCTATTTGTCACATTCGCAGGGCAGAGATCTAAAAATTTTTGCTTTTAATGGGGCAAAAAAATTCATCTGCACTGTCAAAGATTTTTGACGTTTTTTGGAAATAAACAGGTGTTATCGCATCAGTAGTTTCAAATTGTATAAATGCTTTGAGATCACAAGAAACGGTTTTCCAAAACACAGAGGAGTATAAAAAAGAGCATGTGAGGCGCATACACGAGATCGAAGAAGTCCGACCCCTCACTGTTTTCCAAGGAGATCTTACTTTCAATAAAATCTTGGCTAGTTTATTGCAAATTTATTTTTCGATACAAATTCATCACCTTCAGGAGTTTCCCGAGTTCCTGACTTTGTCAATAAACCAAGCCCTCTCGTACTTTTGTCTCAACCTTGTGTCGCTGTACCGTACAATAAGATTGATATGCAAATAAGCTTGCCAAGCTTGCCATATGCTCCTGCTTATACAGTAAATGTAAATATTGCAGTGATACGTTGAAGAAAGTTTCTGTGGAATATAGAAACACCATAATGTCGAAAAACCTTTTACTGCACTATCATCGGTTTCTGGCACGTGCATTTCATGTCTTAAAGTGTATTCTCACTGTTAGCTCTAAATGAGATAAAAGTTGTAAAACTTGGAAGTTTTTTGATGAATTAGAATCGTAAAATCTATAAACTCTTCTTTGAAAATTGGTATCAATCCTGCTCGCGTAAATCGACATTTCACAACGCAGATTTGCTTCATTGAGCACCGCGTACTGTTTGGATTTAGTGCTACTGACGAGATTACAATACCTGTGACAAACCATCACCGAGTGAAGGCGCGTTTTTCGATTTTCAGTGTTTTTAGAAATAGTTCAAAAAGGGTATTCCCCGTTTGAATGACTGCAAATGTGTGACATCGCACAGTCGATCAAATGCGATTTAGGGCAGTGCTTCTCAAACCCCGCATGGCGACTCGCGACCCAGAAGTGGGTCACCGTTTGACTTTGGTGTGTCGCCGTAATGTCATTATGTTGTTTTTGCAGAATTTTCGTTTCGTCATTAATACTGAGCACTTCTATTGCATAATTTTGTTTCTGAATCGATAAATCTTGTAGCATTAAGCCTGTATTTATTCCCATTTTGACATCACAACGTTCACGTCATGTGGCCTACAACGTACTGGCTACCCAGGGGTTGTGGTTCCAGCCATGGGCGTCCGGCTTTAAAATTTGACCTTTTTCTATTAAATGTTTACCAAAAAACGGTTGTTTTATAAGTTTCGAGTGGGTGAAATGAAAAATGTTGGCCACTCTTGGAAAACTCTTTTTGGCAGCCATTGGCGATAAGCACTATTGCCTCCACTAGAAAAATTCTTCCGACGCCCATGACGGTTGTGATGTGTCAGCTAACTAGAGGTTTGATCCCCGCTTTGGACTTTTTTGAAAAAGTTTGGACATTTTTGACCTGATTTTCCACGGTAAATTATCTTCTTTGTATGCAGTTCAATATGTGATTATGAGAAGTAGTTGTGTGAAAAGTGGTTTGGTAACGTGAGTCGTTGCCTTAAATCGGACCCAAACTCCACTATAAAAATCCATTCCGCTGCCCATGCGAGGGAGAGATAAGCAGTTTGATAAATGCAAAACAAGAAGAAGATCATTTTCATCTTTTGCCTCCAAATATTCTGGGAAATCGAGAACGAGTCTATGAGCACCTATTTCCAGAAAGCAACTACCTTTCTTTACCCCTGAGGCGTTCCAGCTTTAACCTGTTGCTGGTCCTTGGCAGATTTGCTTCATTGAGCACCGCGTATTCAATCAATCAATCAATCAATACGTGGGCCCGCTTCAGTTTATTTTATATCTGAAATGGCGTGTATGAACTGAAACGTCTCTCTGTTGAAGACCGGCTTAGTAACAGGAAAATTACGCTCGCCATATCGGATAAACGCTGCCGTTTTGCTTTTAGCGTTAAGCGTTAACATCTTTCAAATTTGCATTTTTTAATTACATATTGCACTTGTGACGGTGCAAATGACAATTTTTTTCAGTTTCTTAGAATATATTTTGTTGATGTGTATTTTGCCTTTTTAAGAATACGTGTTAATGGCAGATTGCAGTCTGTGGCTTGTTTCAGAATATTCTTTACACTGTTACAACCTGGTTATTGCACAACATTTGCAAAATAAGATAAAAGTGGTATGCAGAGTGATTATGAAATGATTTTTGTGTTTGATTTTGCAGCAAAGTTATAACAGGAATTTTTCGAATGATGAAACTTTTTGAAGAATTATTTACACGAAAAGCTACTGCAGATATCGTGATATTCTGATGTTGGAGATGGAATTAAGGAATGCTGTTTTTGTGATAGCAGCAAACGTATGTGTTTCTCTATTGATGTCTTTTAGTGAATTAGTTTTCGCAAATACTGCAGATTTCTGAACAGGCCTGTGGTTCATTGACTGCGCTGACATTATGCGCAATTGTTTTGCGATGCTGATGCAACCGAACGATTATAAATTGCTGACGCAGTGTTGCAGAAGTGAAATGCAAAACTGCTTTGCGTCCTTCCTATTTTGGCAAAACAATAATTAGAAACTCCATCCAAGATACGACTTAAAAGTTTATTTCTGTTGCGAAAGATTGTCTGTTTTTCCACACAAAATGACTGCGAACATTTTTGTAGATGGAAATGTGCGTCAGCCTGCCAAAGAATCATGCGCAGTGTCGTAGTGTTCGCTTGTGTTGCTAGGCCTTACAACAGATTTACACATCCTATTCAAGGAGCCCACAGTATTTGTGGAGGGCGAGGCGTAGTAGAGGAAAAGAATTCCTTTGTTCTCGAGACGCATCCACCGACCTGGAACTCAAGTGCGGGTAAAGAGGAAGTTTTTCAAACTTGAGCCATTCCATGTGTGGTCAGATAGTTATTTTAAGGCTACCTGCCTTCCCGTTCCTCGGTCATGCTTTTATGACCAACGAGTTGTTGTAAGAAATCACAAGCAGTTCGTAACGCTTTGTAGACAAGATCTCTTTCTTGGGATCATGAGCAGAAGCCCTAATTTGTTTTTGCGCGTGTAAAGAAAGATAGCTGAGGAATCACGAGGAATAAATAGTGACTGTAATTAGCGTTCGCGACGGTTGAAAGATCATCTTGGCATCGTACTGTTCATTTTGAAACCAGGATAAGAACAGAAGGTGGCAACATTAATGCATCCAGAAAGGAGCTAATTTGCAAAGCAGTCCATTTGAGATTATGCTTGTCGTATAGAATAAAAATTTCTTTAATTTAGAAGTTGTATAAAGTATGGAGCTCATAAACGTGGTTTTCGCGTTTCTCAATCCGAATGTAATGATGTAACGTCGCCCAGACTACAACAGCCAGTGGTCAACAGCTTGTACAGGACTTTCTTCAAAGTTTCAAATGAAAGCAGCATTTGTGTTCAAATGTCCTGACGTATGCAGTTTGTTTTTGACAGATGAAGTCGCACTGTTGTGTTGTACTCGAATAAGTTCTGATTTTTGCGATTCTTTACAATATCACGTCTGCTTGATGAGAAACACCACTTAGTCTGGAAGCAACAGTTATTTGCCTTTAGGAACTTGATGTATAGGTCTAATATGCAGGCAAAGCACACAATATTTGGATGCATTGGTATATTTTTTACTTTTTTATGCTTTACTTTCTTCGGAATCGACGACTACAGGGTTCTTTAGGATGCTTTGTCCTACCTTGTACGAATATTTTCCCGTTCATTTCGTGTTCTTATGAAACAATGTTGCTCAAGCTCAACAAAACCCTGAGGTGAAGTCCCTTTTTCAGGGCCTATTGCGACGAGGCAACGAGCATAGCATTGACTGCTGAACCATTGTGTGTAGGTAGGCTCTCCTGGGGTTTGTTGATAAACGCAGAGAGAAGCTGCTCAAAGTGTTCTAATTTTCTCTTTTCGTAAGGTATGGCGTATAGGTTTTGTAATCTTTGTGAGTAAAGCACCCGCGGTTTATCAGCAGTTTTGTTAAGTTTGCTTACCACGCCGTTCAAACACTAGCAGCTATATTTCGTTTCATCTTATTTTCGTTGCGCCGGTATATCTGAGTTTTAAGGCGTATTTACACCAGAGGCGAATCTCGGGCGGAATTATGGTATGACTAACTCCGAAAAGCCTACGCCACTTAAATTGCTTGAAACAATGACATGACTCTTTTAAACATGGATAATTTTTGGTCTTCCCTCGGAAATGTTCCGAATTTCGGCTCATTTTTTTTCCTTTGGACATGGTCAACCACATAACAGGACTGCAGCATACCCACCACTCTACACTTAACGTGATTGGGAAGAAGCATACGGCAAAAGTTTAGATTTTTAGCTGTAGTTTTTCCCGTAGTCTCCAGAAGGCCGCATTTCTTAAATTGAGATATTTTGTGTATAACCAAGCCAGAAAATGTTGTAAAAAAACTCAAAACAAATCAAAATTTATAGCACAAATTTTGTTACAGAATTATTTCTGTAAATTTTAAAATGTTTCCAGAGAGAATTATTAATTATTCTTTCAAAATCCATCAAATTTAGAGGAATGTTTTCGGCAACTTTTTCTTTTTTGTACTAATGCGGTCAGATCCAATTATCGCTTGCCTGTGGTAAAGCAAGACTCACTGTAGGTAAGATAATAAGGCTATGCTACTTTTTCTTCTCAAACATGGGGCTTGGTATTTTCGCAAGTACTGAGGTCCGTGGTAGACATTGGATTAGTGTAGCTATAAACCCGCCGCACAGCAACTCATCAGTTTTTCTGACAACAACAACATATGTGCGGCGCTGTGGGCAGATCGTCAATGGAATTCATGCGGAGTGGGCGGACAGCCCCACAAGACTCCGCATTTTAATTCCAGACACCGGTACCCACCCTCCCGGAATGACCCTCCCAAGAAGAGTCTGGGTCCGGCTCAACCGCCTCCGCACCAGTGCCGGATGTTTCCGCTCCTGCTTGTACAAATGGGGTATGGCCTCCTCTGTGGTCTGTGAGTGTGGCGCAGAAGAACAAACCTTCGACCATGTTGTCCTCCAATGTCCAATCCATAGACCTCCCCATGGAATGCACGGCCTGACGGTTCTGGACGATGAGACAACCGAATGGCTGCTCAACACCTGCCCCGAGATCTAGCGCGGCCAAGATGAAAGAACTCGCTCAAAAGAAGAGTCTATAACCGGAAATTTGCATTGCACTTGCACCACTTACGCTTTTGAGCGGAACACACTGGGTTCATTACTGCGCTAGGGTTTGGTTTGATTGGTTCAATCCGAGGTTATGTTTCATGAGCAAAGCCTTCACGAATTGCTAAAATGCCTGAAACGGTCGACAAGACCAACAAACAGGATTTTTTAGAGAGACAGGGCAAGTTAGGCGTGCATATAATAGCTTCCAGTGCAACGTTTCATTCACCACTCGACTTATTTTCTTTGGTAGAATGTGTAGTGTTGGAAAATTGTTTTCGTGCTTTAACCTAAATCGTGCGATAGAAGATTATTTGCATATCTTTAACTGCCCCTTTGTCAAATAACACTGTAGGTCACTCCCTGGATTTCACGCTGCAGAAAATTCGTTGCGTAATTATTTTACTTGGCAACCTCTACGACACGTACATTGTGGGCTTTTACGTTATGTTGCATGCTATGCGCCTTGAATTGCTGATTTTTTCGCACTGTTTCTCTTGACTCATTACAGTGTAATGTTTGTGTGTTTCAGAGTCATTCAACATTGGTTCTAGAGTTTGTTTGGGGTTTACAATTCTTTTTCCGACGTTTTCAGAGAAAAAACTGTAATTTTTGTAATTTATTTGTCTCGCAAGAAAGACAGTTTCCATTTCGAACGATGCAGGAGAAAGTAATTTTTCGATTCGGAAATTTGGTCAAGAATACTAGTTTATTTGGACCTATGCTGGAAATCAATCTCGTTTCATTGCCGTAGAAACTCATGGAAACTCCTGCCAAATTTTTTATAAAAATATGGAGCAGAAAATACTATCGGGGATTCTCTCTTGTAAATTCAACACCCGAAAAAGTTTTTTGAAAGTTTGTTTAAAGTTACCAATGCACAACTTCTTGATCAACAGTGGAAGCTTTGCTGAAGTAAATTTAGGCAACTATCAATAGTTGCAGAGTTTCATTTTCTTATAAAATTTAGTTAAAGTTTATCATAGTGTTATTCACTGAAAATTTCGAAACAAGACTCTACGTTTTAGCCTTACTAGTTGTTAGGCGTGTCCATAGGAATGTCGTTTCTATGGGAATCCCATGGGAAACGTCCCATGGGATGGGACAGCACACATTTGTATTTCCCATGAGACAGTAGCCATGTCATAACACTTCATTACGTCAGAGACAAATTTAGTTTTTATACTTTTTACCTTTTAAAGTTTTTTAATCTCCCTTTTTCTTGATATACTTGTAACTATCTTTGTATATGTAGTCCTATTTAGTAGATACTAAACCTAAACTTTCATAAATTTAATAATTTTAATTGAATTGTATTCCATATTAAGATTATAATGGGAATCCCGTGGGATGGGACAGGCATAAATTGCTATGTGATGTGATGGGACAGACAAATATGTCCCATGGACAATCCTGCAAGTTGTCCATGAACAACTGCTAGCGTTCAGTTTTCTTGATTAATTTTAATGTGCTGGGCCACTAAGTGAGGGACAAGCAAGCGCTTGAATAGTTACGGCTTGACTTGATCAACGGTCCCAAACGATGTGGATCTAAAACATATCGATCGAGCTTCACATATTTAGTGCCGTTTTAAGACGGGGTTAACGCTGGTATGTTAACGGTTCGTGTCACCAATTTAGCCAATAATTAACAGACGACGGGTTAACAAAACTTAGAAATGATTGCAAATTAAGAGCTTTGAATACGGGAAAAGTTCATTTTTAAGCCACGATAGACCCATGCTTGCTACATTATCTAAGCTAAAAAAGCTGAAATCCTTTTTAGAAATACATTAGGCCATATTCGTTTGAAAAATCGACTGTTCCCGCAAATAATAAAACAGCAAAATATTAGCAAGAAGCAAAATTAATCCTGTTTATCAGGCTTGCCTAGTTGACAGGGGTTGAGCAATTTGTGGCAAAAATGAAAGAGAAACAACACTCTTGATGTTTTTATTGACCGCAGATCACTTTATGTTTTGCATCAGACTGTATGTGTATGTGATAGGGTATGACGCGAACACGAAATAACGTGACAAGTTACGAGTTTTGTCTTCTCCGTAAAATATTTTTGACGGTGGTTCCCTAACGGAAACAAAGCTTTCGCTGTTTCAATCAATAACCCTTCAAGCCGCACTAGAAATAAAATTGTCAGTTTTTTTTTCAAATTATTCTGGAAATAATTTTTACAAATCAACGCTTTTTTTGCGAGTAAAGAATTTTTATCGTTTTATTTATTAATAGCACATTGTTTACGCAAACTGTTAAGCTGAGCCCGGAACCTTGCGTTTGGTTCGCACGAGGCAGCAGAGAACCATTGTAAGCAACAACGCTTACACAGGTTTTCTACTACATCACAGATTTCTGCAGCGTTGCTGTGCACGTGCACGCGAGGTGAGGGAGGATGAGCAGCGCAATAATAACAGATCAATCGTCAATGGCGGGAGAGCGTCTGACAAATCAGACTAAACATCGGCATGGGCTTCTCTCCACAGAATGAAACAGTGTAAGAGGGCATCCGTCTGCAAGGTGGATTGCAAATGCTTGTGGCGCGGTTACAAAAAGCTGCAACTGCAACTTGGAAGTTTGACGAAAGCCTGCGTTGGATGAGATGTTTTTCAAATAACGTGAAGATTTTTGTGGCTGTCCTTCCAGTCATCATACGTATCCAGTTGATAGTGTTTTGTTTTAAACAAACACAGTTAGAAGAGGGGTGAAACCCGAAAGTGTTTAAATTGAGAACATCTTGCTGTAGCATGAATTAAGCCCAAACCATCATGGAGCACACGTTCGCAAGGAAAGCAAAGTATGCGACCATGTATTGGTTACTGGGATGCCTAAACCTTTGTGTGATATGGACTGAATGAAAAAAGGTGGAAGTTAAGTTCTGATTTGCAGCTGCAGTTTGAATGAGGTTTGCGTTGGCGGCAAGGCGCGCATTTCTTTTGACTGGCAACTAGTGAGCTAACTCTACCGACACTCATGTTACCGTTGTATTACTTCCGGCCACGGTTGTTCTCCGTGGAAAATTAGGCCACTGGTACACGGTGCTGCGGCGTCTTGGTAACTGCTTAACTGCTTTGGATTTATGAACGTAGAATAGCTTTGGGACTCTGATGCTAAAATCGGAACAAAAAGTATCGGTATGGGAAACAAAAAGTGTCGGTAATTATTGTCGTTCTTTTCCTCCAAGTCTTTTCTTTTTCTGAATGCTTCGTAACAGGATCTGATGGCGACGGGAAGCCTTTTGTTGAGGTATCACGCCATGGAGAACGAGTTTGTTTGACCCTGGCAAGCGTCTTGACCCGGTCGTTGGAAAACCGGGTTCATTGCGAGAAAGTTGTGCGAGTGTACTTGAGTCAGGTTGTCTTTTTCAAATGTGAATTGTATTTTTGTGAATCAGGGCTTGACATCAACCAGCGGTTGGAACAGGGGTGAGATGTCACAAGGTCATTGCGAGTTCACGGCCATGTCAACAGTACGAAACTTGGGTCGGTGTTGCTTCGCAACCGCAGTGTCGAGCAAAGAAATACGAGTTGTTCGCAAGTTGAAAATTTTGTGTTTCATCCAGTTCAGGCCGCCAGAAAATCTTGGAAGAGGTCATGAATGCCAGTAGCGTATGCAGCAAAATTCAATTAAAACATAATATAGATCGGTTTGATATTTCCGCATATTGGTCGTGGGCGCTTCAACAAACATGTCTCATAACGTCAATAGATTCCGATCTTAACAAGGCAACAGAATTGGGTAATTTGAATTTATGAACGGTTTCAATTGAGTTGCCGTTTCGGGCCTCGATTTTAAATATCCCACAGGCCAAGTATAGTTATGTGTGACATTCAATCCTGGAGCAGGAATAACTCTGCAGACTTTAAGCTACGCCTTGTCCATAGGAATGGGATACGCACAGGATGAGATGGGGCAGTGGACTTCAAATGTGTCCCATGCCGTATCGTAAGTATTTTAAATATTTTATAACAGAAATGTTCTGCTGCTCAATAATATTATCATTCGCTAACACCACAGTAAGTATTACACTTAGAGGTCCCAGTGCCATGGCGGAGTGACGTGATTCCCCGTAAATAAGGGTAATAGGATCATGGGCGCCGGAAGGAATCTTTCCAGGGGGGGGGGCAGTAAGTCATTTTCCCTAAATTTTCCAAGGGGGGCCAAAAGTGGTAAAACTTGATTTTTCCCACGCAAAACTAAGAAAACAACCTTTTTTGCTGAAAATGTCAAAATCCAGGGGGCCAAGTACCCCCTGCCTCCCTTCTGATGCCCATGAATAGGTTGTTTTTATGTGCCAGCTAAAAAGGATCACCGCATTTTCATTGGCCTCTCTAATCGGACAGTTTGGGGTACCTTAGCCACAGCTCTGTAAGTGCTAAATTTAGACAAACGGACATACGGTGCACATGATACAGTGTACTTCCTATTACCAGTTTCGAGGGGATCCTAAGGGTTGGGACAATCACAAGTTACCACGGGATAGGACAGAAAAAGTATCCCATGGACAAGCTTTGAGATACTTCACCTTGAGCATAGTGCTACAAAGACATTCACGGGACAAACGTTTTCTGTTAAAGCTCGGCGTAACTCTTCGATATCTCCGTGACTGAAGATGTTTTGTTCATCAGTTGGGTAACCTCTGAACAATGTCAGTTCTATTCAATCAAGTACAATAAGTTATATTATCCAAAGTTGAATGTTAAAATCTTTAAACAATTTGGAAGCAAAATATGTAATTGAGAGAGCTTGAAAGAAGGAGCCTGCAGTAAAAAAAGGCAAAAGTCTTGGGTGGTACATCTCACTAAGTAAAAAAGAATATCGAAGTAATTCTTGCGCAACAGCCGAAATTTGCAGTTGCGAAGCATGGAGTTTATCCAAGTTTCGAAGTACCACAAAGGTAAAACGAGATCAGTCCACTCTGCTCGCAAAGCATTTTGCTACTGGAAATCGATTTCGTGTCAAGTGCGCATTTTAAACAATGCAATTGTAAGTAAAAACTTACAGGTGAAATGGTGAAAACTAGAGCAATGCTTCTACAGTTTCAAGCACATAGATAAACTTGGATTTTTGAGTATAGCATACACCGTGACTATTACACTGTCATTACCGAAGTATGGAGTTTAATGATCAGTTGCGTATCAAACCATGTGTATCAGGAGCGATCCAAGCAAAACCTTACTGCGTTTAAAATGACGCTAGGTTGAATTGTTTGACAGAAAGTGAACGAAATTTTTGACAGAAGGTTATTGCATTACCTGTGCGGTTAATTTGGAGCTTAATTAGTCGTATCAAGCTTTGCTATTAGATCCTTAAGATAGCGGGTATTTATTTAAGAGGTGCTATATGCCACAGGGCATTAACACAATTAATAACTCATGTACACAGGGACATAACGAGGTTAGATGGCGCCCGGGGCAAGAAGCAAGTTTGGCGCCCCCCATGTTCGAGACTGAGGTCTGTCGGAAGCTAATGTACTGCATTGAAGGAAGTACTTGTGACATTGTTGGAACTTTTCAGAGGCCCCACAGCCATTCGGCGTCCCCCGCAGTGCTTTGGCGTCCTCATAGTGATTCGGCGCCCGGGGAACTGCGCCCCCCTTGCCCACCCTCGTTACGCCCCTGCATGTGCAAGTATGTATTCACGATGCGCTAAGTACATCTTGAATGCGCAATTATGTCGGGCATGGAAGTTCGTCACTGAAAACGTAGTGTGGTAAAGTAGCTGTGTTTGTCAGGGCGATAAACAAAAGCAGAGGTATTGTCACAACGACAGAGTTTCAGTTGAAACGGCTTGACAAGCGTCTTGACCCGATCGTTGGAAAACCGGGTTCATTGCGAGAATATTTTTGTGAATCAGGGCTTGACATCAACCAGCGGTTGGAACAGGGGTGAGATGTCACAAGGTCATTGCGAGTTCACGGCCAATAAATGCTTTTAACAAATGCTTCGATTTTTCGATTATGCGGCTTCAGTTACTACTTGCCCCGAGATCTGGTGCATTCTAGCAGTACAGGATTATAAAAACTTGTTCAAACGATGAATAAGAGCCAAAAGGAAATTCTTTTCTTTGCAAGGATGGTTGCTCTATTTCATTATTCAAGATAAGCGCACACCGGCCAATAGCTGAGTTACCTTATCTATTTTCCAGAATGTTAGGTCTGTCCCAGCCTTAAGGCCACGACCGAAAATTTATAAAGTGTATGTGTGTAGCTTCTGCTTTATCACCAACGATATCAACAGGCGTTTGAAGCTGTTCCAAAATTTTCCCCTTGCACAAATTCGTCTCTGAAAAGTATTTCTTAGTAACAGCGTGATATGTTCCTGGCAAAAAAGTTTGTGGTCGAACAGCACTGTTCGCAGATTTTTATGTTTAATTCTCGGTAAAAGTTGCTGTGGCACTACAGCGTGACAGAAGTTCCACAGAATGCAAAAAGAGTTTTGTTCAATTTCACTCTAAGTGTTGAAAGTTTATTTGCTCATTGAACGATGCGCGCCCCAAAGATGGATACCATGCACACCGAAGATATAGGTGCACTCTAAGAAAATTTAAACCACTTCAGCATTTTGTTTTGCAACGGTTAAGCAAGCTCTATTCTATAAACAAGTGAAGCAATCTATTTATGGCTGTTTTCCAAACAAATAGGATGATAATTTGGAAGTCAACATTTATGTTGTTTGATGTCTTGAAACGAACAAAACGAAAATAGTGCTCTTAATCACGTACCGATTGGGTTTTAATGATTTTAATTCGACCTCTGATTAGCCACTGGCTAACATTAATTTGCCTTATGAACGACTCACTTTGGATGATCACTCAACCACATTTGTGACGCAGTTGGTTCGGAACCTAATGCAGTGGATCGCAACGTTCGAGCCGGGTCTGTCGCTGGAGTGCAATGGGGAGTAGCTTCCTTCTGTAAACTACATCAGCATCCCTTGCTTTCGAAACACGGCACGTGGTCGTTTTTGTTTGAAGCGACACGTGTTTGATTAGTTGATATAACAGCTGCTCAGGAAGGACGTTCGTCCTTACCTTGGTCGCGACGGGAGTTACAACGAAAAACTTGGCTGATATCGAATGTTTTCGAGCCGCATTTCAGCAACTGATTCATTAATTGGTCGCCAAGGAGTAACTGCGATTGAATGACATCATGAGTAGTTTGTTTTTATTTTCGCAGATGATCGCAGGCTTACTTTTGGGAAGTAATTAGCGAAAATATTTATTTCGTAAGGCTTCTTGTCAGAGGAAGGTCGCTACTGAGAAAAAAACAATGAGTGGAATAGAAATGAAAACCAAGAAAGGGTAAGTGATGCATGCGTTACAGAAAGTTTCATTTTTGATATTCGAGAAATGCGAAGTATTTTTAATTTTTAGCGAAGGCAAAGTAATATTTTTCTCATCCAGTGAGTGTTCGTTCTAGATTTTCTCAAACATTGTGCACAGAAAATTTTTGTAGAATGCCCGTTGACTTTCGACACATCCTTGTTTGTGTGTGACAGTGTTTTTCAACCTTTTTGCTGCAGCGGAACCTTTCGTAAATGTTTGCGTTGCTCATGGAGCCTTATGCAGTGTTCCAAGTTTCTATCCAAGTTGTAGAAATGTCGCATCTGTGGTTGATCATGGAACCGTCAAAATTCGTGATTTCGTTCATATGGATCATTAATCGATATTAACGATTAAAACTCACGTTCTTTTACAAGAGATTGAAATTTATGCTAAATCAGCAGTAGGAGATGGGATCGCCCGTAATATTTGTACTGGGCACAAATATCACGGGTGATCCAAGAGTTGTCGCTCGAGTGGAATACATTTTTTTATGTTAGTACAGTTACCATTGCACTACAATAGTTCAAAAGCTCAGTGCGAAACTTGTACTTGACGATTTCTGCAAAACGCTTGAATTTCTGGCCATGTTTTAGACAGACACACCCGAAGTTTTTCTACAGACAGCAGTCGTTCTCGCTTGTTTGATTGTTGTCATGGCTGAAAATCCACATTCGCACAAGTAAGAATTTTGAAACTGGGTCAAAAGTCGCAGAGCCATCTGAGAGATTGCCGGGAACTCCTGTTCAACTAACATCCAGAATGAATCCAAGTTTAGCTCTGAGCGCTTTAACATCAGTGTTCTGTCACTTGCAAAACTAGCAAGCTCTTCCCCCTCTGCCAAAATAAACTGTCATTCGGACGGCTCAGATTCTACAAATAGGTTGCGAACCCAGCCGTACTGTACTGGTCAATAAATATCGGCGGAAAATATTTGACAGAGCATTGAAGTGATTCAAGATAGATGGCAAAATGTCGTGATAATAATTTTTTTCAGCAACAGTAGGAAATATTTCCACGTTTGACGCAGCTGCATGTGTCTTCCAAATTGTCAATTTTTTCTGAAAAGCGTATATTTATCTCTCGACGTCAAGATATTTTCGTTCGTAACCTGCATGTCATTGTTCAAGAAGTTCAGTTCATGAAATATATCAGGCAGATATACTGACTTGGAACACCAAGATTCATTGCTCGAAACTTCTACAAAGCCCTTAAAAGGTTGCTTTGCAAGCAAAAAGCTAGCATCTCTTCTCTTATTTCGTAGAAACGACACAAAACTTTTCCCCGTGACAACCATCTGACGTCTGTATGCTGGGGAAGCTTGATGTGGTCTACTTCCACACTCGCTCAAAGTTTTTCAAACTGATGACATTTCAGTGACCACTGGCCTCATCTTCGTGTAGTTTACGATTTTCACCACCATTCATAGTGGCTAGGATACAGTGAAACAGCGGTATTGCTACAACCACATTCAACTGTGGTTGCAAATGTCGCCACAGGCAATTCCGGTCTGTTTCGGCGGAACCCCTGGCAGCTACTCGCGGAACCCCTGTTGAAAAAACTGGTGTGTGACCTTAACGAACAGCTTTTCAGTGAAATGTATTCGTCACAGATCAACTTCGTCGGTTTTTACAACTTGGGCTGTTATCGCGAGTTAGTTTCATTAAAAGACTTATTGGAGTTAAGCAGATCGTTTTATGGTAAACAATTTGCCATATGTTTTGTTGGTTTTCTTGTCAAGTTTGCAGATTTTGGATTTGCCCGTACTTTAGTTTCACATAGCCAAGTTACCTGTTTCCATCTATTACAATTTTTCAAGACTGACTAGCATGTGCAAGAAAAAATAGGGTTGAGAAACAATCTCCAACGATAAAAACAACAAAAGACGAAAAGAACGAGAAGGCCTCGTTCAGAAACCTAGCGGGAAAAACGTTCAGTGTTCCTCTGAAAATAGCTCTTCGATAGAAATTGCGTCGAAAATCGTTGAAATCATGTCCATTTGAAATCAAAGCAAAAAATACAGCTTGTGGTGGTAGGATGTCACGTTGTTCCATGAAAAAATCGTTAACACTGTCGCTATATGTTCATCGCTGTTCTGCCGCATTTCGTTTAAAAAGCAGCCATTTCTTTGTTTGTGTCATGCGAATTACAGGACATAAACGCTGATGTAGCTTTTTCGGGGAATTTCATCAAAGATCATCCATTACATGTAACTGCTCGAGCAGACTCGGATTTGAAGTTTCCCAATGTAGATGTTTTGCGAAAACCACCCTTTGTTAGGAAAACATTAGCATTTGTTAATGTGGTAGGAACACCTTTTCTGGGGACACCTGACATGATAACCATTCTGTTTTTCTTGGTGTCCTGGCAGACGATTTATTTGAAAATGTAAATATACCACATCCCTTATCGCCAATTACTTATTCAAATATACCTTAGTCCGTTGGGCAGCTGTCCTCAGCTCTTGCTCAAATAGAAACTATTCAGCTTGTCACATTTGGTCAAATTAAGTGGGTCATCTCGAGCAAGGAAGGTCGTGCGAATCAAACATTTGGGGGCAGATATATCTCTTGAAACAAAAAAGTAATTACAAACAAAAAGTCAACTTTTCCACAAAAAAAAGTTTATCTTTTTCACGCCGGAATTACAAAATTATTGTACGCCACAACTCCCCGTTTCGTTCGTTCATAAACGTGGACATCAAAAACCAACTTTAAAAATTAGTTATTCAAAAAATTGCGTCCCATTGTGCACGACGATTTTCGGAGCCTTTTAGCCATACCACTACTGTCCGATCAATTCAGCGAGGATTTCTTTGCAATTCTAATTTCATGAAATATCTTCAGTGTAATTATCTTTTTCAATCGATACTGACTCTTTATCAACTGGGAATAATTGTATCTGAAGACTGGATATAACTTGTCGGCTCAACCAGCAAAACAATATAAATAAAAGTTTCATAATGTTTTCGTTTTTTTTAGCACTGTTGAAAATATTGATGAGGTTAAGTATTAAAAGAACATTTAGTGCTCATCTTCGCTTCTACGGAAATCCCTTCGAAAATTGTGGGGTTAAGTGGTGTTGATTAGACTTGAAGTTAGGAAAACGTGCATAGGTGTGCGGGAGTGCATATTTTTGGGGATGCAAATTTTTTTTGCCCAAATTTGATCTTGCTTTCCCAAATAACGTATGAACAGCAAGTCTTCAGGTTAAGACTGAAACGTACCATTGTAAACTAATCAAGGTTTCTGCATGCCTAATTAGGTCTACCAATTACCGTGGTTCAAAGCCGTACGCCCTCAACTAGCAATCAATATTCTACATAGCTGCATGTGAACAATGGTAATATTTATTGTGTTAAAATGTTGGCTAATTACAATAAAATCCTCCCAAAAATTTCTGTTCATGCCACCATGCGTGGAAGGTGTTGTTCAGAATCTTCATTTTCAAGTCTTTATACACGTTCTAAACTTATTCTTCCAACACGATTATCCTAGTAGTTACGATCTGTTCTTCTCTAGCATGAATGTGAGCATTTGTGTTGGCAATCAATCTGGAAAAGGAGTAGAATATCGGGCAACGATCTAAAATATTACATTGCCACAAATAGGTCAAGTCTCAAGTAATTAAAGGGAACGGAGGCAATTTAATACATAGCACATAGCTTACCTTTCCACAATGTGTTGTACTTAAAATACTACAACTTAATTAAACGCTTACAGCTTCTAAAGTCACATTATGAAAACCAAAAATCCACTCCAGTTTAGACAGTTAAATGTGCACTGAACACAGTATGCTAAGAAAAAATAGCAATATGAGACTGATACACGCAAATACTGCAGCCTATATGATCAACTACTAAGGAATGTGTGCAAATGCACATTTCCAATGACAAATGACTTATAACCTCAACAAGAAAAAATGGCAGTGCTTCACTCCACTGCATCAGCTTATGTGAATTGTGCAGCACAATAAATATTACACTTGCTGCTGTTCATGAAAACTTCACTTTACAGCATTAAGTTGAAACAATAAAATTTGGCAGGATGCAACATACGCAATTCATTGCATGAAACAAACAGAAAAGATGAAAACCTAAACAGTATAAAATCACAGCTACATTACTACCACGCAACATATTACAGCTGCAGTTACGTAGTTAATTCTATTCATGAACACTTCATGGAAACAGATTTGCACTTGCAAATCTCACAACATCAAGCAAGTTTGAAACACGAAAACTTCACACTATCATATCACAGCTACACCACATTACTATCGCAAAACATTTTGCAGCTATAGCTACATTTTAGTTGTACACTTTACAGCATCACCAATTTGAGGTTTACAAAAATTAGGTTAGTTGGAATGGTGAGTTACCACTACTACATGTTCCTAAATTTAAAATGTTTTTAACTCTACCCAAATTTGAATGAAGTTGTTTCAGTTGGCCCAAGTTTCATTTGGGCTGTTGTAATTTGCTCAAATATTTATAATATATGCAAATCTGAATGACACTTCCAATTTGCCCAGATGTCTCGAATTGTACCCAAGTTTGAATGAAGCTGTTTCAATTACCTGAATATGATTAAGGCTGTTGGAATGTGCCCAAATGTTTCTAAATGTATGCAAATTTGAATGAAGTGGTTGTATATTATTCAAATTGGAATAAAGCTGTTTGAAGTTCCCCGAAATTGACAAAGCTGTTTGAAGTTCCTCAAAAATGAATAAAGCTGTATGAAGTTCCCCGAAATTGAATAAAAATGTTCCATTGTTGTTTGGTTAGAGTTGATTTAGTCTGTTGGAATTTACCCAAATTTTTCCAATTTATGGAAACATTTTTAACTTAACAAATTTGAATGAAGTTGTCCCAAATTGCTCAAATTTCATTAAGACTGTTAAGATATACCCAAATGATTTTGATTTTATCCAAATTTGAATAAAACTCTTATAATTCACCCAGACATTTCAAAACGTACTAACATTTTAATGGAGCTTTTCTATATACAAGACTGTTTGAAGTTGCCCACAATTGAATGAAGCTGTTGTAAATTGGCAAAATTTGATTTGACTGATGGACTTCACCCAAGTGTTTCCAATTTACCAAAATGTTTTTGTTTTCACCCAGGTTTGTTTGAAGCTTTTCTCATTTGCCTAGATTTAATTGAAGCTGTTGTACCTTACCCAAATGCTTCTATTTTCCTCAAATATTTCTAATTATACCCAAAAGTTGAATAAAGTTTTTTAGTTGGCCCAAAGTTGATGAAGGCTGCTAGAATTACCACACGATTCCAGTTCACTCAGGGGCAATGTCTATTTTGCCATCAGGGGCAAAAACCAATGCCATTTTGGTCATTATTTTGCCGTTGATTTCGTTATTATTTTGCTTTAGTTTGGAAAATAGACACTACATCACTTACATGTGAATGCAGCTGTATACTTTGCCCAAATTTTGAAATTTTTGCCTGAACTATGGCTAATTTTTCAGCGTTGGGAATGCGACCGTTCCCCTCCATCCCCATGGCGTACGCTTATGAAAACGTGTAAAAGTAAAATATAATGTCTCATTTTTATTTTTAAAAGAGCTGCTCTTTTAGCTCATCCCTTTCGAACTACAACTAACCCGAAATCAACGAAACGTATAATCTTAATAATAAACATTAACGTTGCTTCACAATGAAAGTTTCCAGCAGCAACTGTCGGTAATTTTAATGGGTTCGTGCAGGGTTGGGCAATTAATTTGGCTCGGGGCCAATTTCAGAAGGCTGCGTATAGCGGAGGGCCGTACCTTCCAATGCCAATGGAAGCAAGTCTCGGTTCAAGATAGCTCGGCACTTACGTTTACTGTGATGAGTTGGAGGATATTTCAGATTTGAAGATTTTCCTGAATGCTTCCACGGGCCACATGTGGCGCGCAGGCCCCTATTTGCCCACCCTGGGTTAGTGTCATTTCAAGTAAAGACATGGTAAGCAAGATGTTTCTACATCTTTGCAATGTTTTTGCAAGCGGTAATGAAACAACGTGAAAGAAAAATTGCTTTCGCGCTAGCTAGATCGTGTGAAAGTTGCTTTGGATACGAACCAAAAGCTTGTTGACACATTGATTAGCTGCGCAAACGCATCTGGGTTAACAACCTGCAATAGAAACTCTCGTGAATACACAGGCCCTTCCATGATTACAAATAAATCGCTCAACAATCCTCGCAACTAGTCGGCATTGGAGGGTTGACAAACACACCAGCAGGGTTAGTTGTCTTCGTTGAAAGGCTTGCATTACTGGAGCAGCTACTCGTCGTGTTTGCGTACCAGCCAGTTCTCGCCGAAGTTAATAGCGGTCACCTTAATTATTGGCAAATAAATGCATGAAAAACATCACATGCTGCCGCTTTTTCGCTTTTTGAACTGAAACCCAATCAATGTTGGCAATTGCAGCTGTTCAATCAGGTCAGCTTGCCAATGAAACCCATAAAAACCTACTGCCACGGTTATGCTCAGGTTTCTTTATGAATGCATTTGAACGGCCTTCGCTGATGAACAAACTTTTGCAACACAACGTGGATCTGACGTGTGCGTTTTGCTGCAAGAATCGCAGACCAAATCTGGTTTTCGAAATGCAGTCACCGACTGGGAACATATTGCTCAAATCTTGAATGAAAATGCGGCAAGTTGGCGTTCCGCGTTACAAAACCAACGCTATGATTTGAACAGACTTCACGAGTAACGAAATGACTTCAGCCGTTGACTTGCGTACATGCTTGTGTGCTGCGTGTACACGGAACTCATGTTACATATGCCGAGCACTGACAGTGCTAAGCACTTTCAAACTTGAATCCCACCAGTTAACCCTTTCTGCAGCAGATTCGGTTCAAGAAGGTTTGGGATAATTCCGCGAGAAAACTAACTATTGAACCACAACGCTTCATCCAGGGATATCTAGTCCCTGCTTCATGTTTGCTGTTGTCGTCAGCCGCAAAAAGGATATTTTTTGGTAGAAAACTTTCAGTAATGTCTTGGGGAAGAACTGTTGAATTTTTTCATTAGCTGGCTGGCAATCGAATAACAAGTCACGTGATTTTTTCAACCAATCCACCCTCTCGAACCGAGCGAAGAGGCTGCAAAATATTTGCGTTGATTATGATGTTGTCACAAGCTCTTACCGCGCAGCCACAGCAAAGACGTCCTGGGTGACGTTGACAAGAACAAAAATTCGGGTTTTCTTAACCTTTCCGGCAACGGCTGCATCAAGGGACTCCTCGCGGTGAGGGAGTATCTGCATAACGCAACTTCGAACAGATGTATGAAACCGCAAGTTTTATGCGGAAGGAGAATTTTCGTGGTACTTTTTCTCAACACTGTCCATGGAAAGAAATCCTTTCTCAGCAAAGAATCAGATACTAAGCTTTTACAGAGAATATATTTCGCCTGTGAAGTAGGCATCATCAGCTCTTATTCAAATAAAATCTTTTTTTTTCTCAAGAAAGACCTCACACAATTCAGAAATTTTTATCGGTTTTAATTTGGAATTGGCCATGACTTGCTCTTGTAGTGGTCACGCGAGTCGATCAAGTCCAAAGGGACAGTACCAGTGGAAAGTACCTAAGAAAAGTCGAAAGTTAAAATGCCGATCTGAAATGACGAGAAAGGCGCTTCTTTGGTCAAATCGGTTAAGGCATGGACAAAAATTGTGACGTCACTGACGACTTCTTCAATATGAAAATTAACAGTTCGAATCTCGACGTCACTAAGTAACTTTCGAAATTCAAGCTTAATAAATCACACCTTGGAGCGGAGCGCTCAACCGGGAAATTCCGCTTCGCTCTGTTTCGATGATTTAATGCAAAATCTCTCAATTTCTTATCCTCAGGTCTTATTCGAGGGGTCGTCTGAGTGTTGAGCAGGTGGAGGCCTTGAAAGAGCGTCGGATGAGTCAGTATGAGGGGAAAACGGCCAGCATACCCCTGTGCATATTCAATCTGATGAATGCCATCCTGGGCAGCGGAATTCTCGGTCTTGCAAATGCCATGGCTAACCTGGGAATTGCTTTGTTTTCGTGAGTAATTTTGGCAATTTGTCGAATACGCAGTATTTATTTTCAAACCTTCACTTTAGATCGGGGGTCGGCAACCTTTCTCTAGTTCCGGGCCAAAAACAAACTGAGCAAGGTATGGCGGGACGTAATGATTTTCCACCAACATTTCGGTTCCGCTTGCGGTTTGTGATGTTGTTAAAACTTGGAATTTTAATCAGATTAACTCCTGATTTTCACAGTCTATAACAACTTCCCAAAATACGAAATACATTACATTTATAGCACAGTGCGGTTTCTCATAAGTATTTCCTCATAAGTATGCAATACAAGAAATTGAAAGGAGGGCGGATTCAATAAATATCATACCACTAGGCGTGCCATACACTCAGGCCTACTACAATTTGGAAAGGGATGCGGGTCGGATGTTTTTGCTAACGTGCCGGATTTGTCCCGCAGGCCGTGGATTGCCGACCCCTGCTTTAGATAACGCACCGCATTCATAATTTACGTGTAAAATCTGCAGATAAATCCAAGCGTCTTTCGCTGTTGTATCATGGGTAGAATGATTTAGTTGTAATCATACTCTATTTAACTCAAGTACAGCCTGTGCACCAGTCACAAAAATCAGCACGCATAGATGTTATTTTACGGAAATCGATTAAATAACATCTATGCGTGCTGATTTCTGTCACTTGTGCACAGGCTGTAGTTGAGTTGAAGATATGGGTAGACAAGGATCGCCGCTGTTAATAGAAAGGAAGACGCAGGTTGATACTGATGCTCAAGAAACAAGTAGAGCTTCCAAGCATGCTCTATTATCTGCAAGCACTTCTCACTGTTACGGCATAATTCAAGTAATGATTGTTACTAAGCGTTAACAGCATGATTGCATTCAGGGTTGAATGAATTTTAACTATAACTTCGAAGTTCGAACCATCTACCGCAATGATTCCTCTGTTCATTGCATTATTGCATTGGGTTTTACCACTATTTATTTTTTGCAAAAATCTAACTTCCTGATCAGGTTTTCACAAAGTAGGCAATTTGTTCCGTTTCCAATGTTTTCTTTCCTCCGTTGGCTACGCAACGCATTTCATTTCGAAACCTGCATGTCTCAAAGGTCATTTCTTGTAATTCCAAACTGCTAGACAGCTTTCATTAGAAAAAATTGATTTAGGCTGATATGACTTACTGCAAGAAGAAAAATAATTTTAGGCAGTACATCATTAACTTCTGGTGTTGCATAATTATCGAATGTCATGAATGAGATGCTCTAAACCTTCCCGAGCAAAGGGGTCCATGTACAGCAGTGGTTTTCAACCTAGGGTCGCGACCCCCCAGGGGTCGTGAGCAATTTTTGGAGGGGTCGCGAGTAGATATTTTATGTACACAGCCATGTTTTTGTAGGATTTGACCTTGGTGACCGTTAAGATATTTTGAGAGATCGCAACTAGTTCATCTGAATACTGAGATGGCCATAAAGGGACGTTTTAGTGTATTTTGGTGGTGGTCGTAAAGCGAGTCTCTGTATTTCTGTATTTTGACAGACCGTTGGAAAGATTTGTGGGACCGTTTCGGTCCCTCAAAACACCTTACAAAACATTTTACACAGCGGCAATGCATTTGCTTTATTCGAGTTTTAGATGGATGAGGGTCCTTGGCTTATATTGGGTTTCCAGGGGTCTAGATGGGGGTCCTTGGGTTATATTGGGTTTTCGGGTCGCGGTGCAAAAAAGGTCGAAAACCACTGATGTACAGTGACCTGCTTCAGGCACGCTTGTCAATTTTTTTCACTCACTGTCCAGTAATTGATAGTAGCGTAACACACTTATAAGTCAAAACGCCAACATGAATTTACGTTTTTTAAAGGATCATGTTGGTTGCGGTTGCCGGCCTGGCCTTTAACAGCATACGTATGCTTTTGGAGATGTGCGATTACACAGGAAATTCCTCGTACGAGGCGATCGGCCAGGCAGCGTTTGGCTTGGGAGGAAAGATTTTGACAGTTCTCAACATCTTCGTTCATACTATGGGTGGTACGAATAGACATTTTCGTTTATTGACTTTTGTTGTTGTTTTTGTTGGGTTAAGGCTAAATAAAACCCTTGGAGGACGTACAGTGCGTGTTATTGTTCGCAGCATAATTAAAACAATCGACTAGCGAATGTTTGAAGTTGTTATGAAAACACGTAGCCATATCCTTTGTGTTGACAACGTCCTCCTATAATATTTTTCAGTTTTTCCGCATCGGGCGCTGTTTGATCTTTTTATCTGCCCAGTCAATGTCATGTTCAAAGCAGGCCCGTAACCAGGGGGGCACAGGGAGGGCGAAGTCCCCAAGAAATTTTTTTCCCCCCTGTAAAAATTGGTTGAACATCGTTTAAAACTGTTGGACATAGTTCAAAAAATTTGGGCCCTCTCTCAGAAAACTCTTTCCCCTCCTGGTGTTCCAAGTTGGTTACGGGCCTGGTTCAAAGTACTACGGTTTCATTGACGGTCTACTTTGAAAAGCACGCTGAAAAACAATCGCCATTATCTAGTGTAGTGCACGAACCTGTTTGGCATCTAGTAACTCGGTATCTCACAGAATATTCGGCGTTGACGTGAAGTTGCTGAAACTTGCGCAAAAACATGCCGCGTTGTTTTGACGTGTTTTACATGAGCGGGCAGGAAACCTTGTTATTGTAGAAGTGTTGATGGGAGTCTTGTTTTGTTTTCAACAGCGATGTGCAGTTTTCTTTTCATCGTCAAGTACGAATTGCCGGAAGTCATTCGAGTCCTGGCTGGAGCGGACGAGTGTGCAATGTAAGTCCATCAGCTTCAAAACCAAAAATTCTTTGATTGCTAGTGCCACTGATGTAAGGCAAAGAACATCGCAAACTAGAAGATGAGCCACCAATGGGACTTACCACCCATTGAGGCCCTAAAACGTCTATTGTACTTTTTGCATGAATGAAAGATTTTTCTGGTGTTAGCCTTTTAATTACGAGTAGACTTCATTTGATGAAGTTCCAAAGTATTTGTTACCCACGCTCCAAGCGCTTGGGAAACAATGCTGCATTGATTCGGTTTGTAGTTTTAAAATTGCAGATAAATCTCCTCGCAACTTTTCTCCAGGATGTTTGCATTCTGTCATTTGTTTTCGCAAGTCAGTTAGTTTTTGTTTATGTTGTCCACTTTGCTAGGCTTTCATTTTCCTTTTTATTAATTGTATAACTAAATCACTATGATCTGCATGTTCAAAGTTTTGGTAAGGCATTACTAAATATGATTCTTTAACTCATGTGGTGTGTTGTTTCCATTTTGCGGTAGAATGTGGAAGTAAATGCCACATGCGCAAACATCTCACATTGGTTGTACTAGCTAGAAGCGTAGATTTTTGATTTGTATTCTTGTTTCGAAAGGGACTGGTACCTGAATGGAGACATTCTTGTCATATTGGTCACGGTGGTGATCATAATGCCCCTGGCCGCTGCAAGAAACATTGGTTTTCTCGGATACACGAGCGGGTTCGCCATGGCTTGCATGATCTTTTTCACTGGCGTGGTAAGCGATACTACGGTTGTGCTCTTGGATTGCGCGGCTATATAACGCCAGGTGCTTCTTACTTCGGGTTACAGTCGCTCTTCTTTTAAAATCTGATGAAATTAAACACCAAGTACGAACGAACATTTTACGATGATTAGATTTTGGTTGGGATGATCAATAGAGGAATGCCTTTGCCATCGTATACAGCGAGTATGGAGGTAGACTAGGAACAATGGTGCTGTGCAGCTGAAATTTGGCAAAGTGCCTCGGCGTTTTACACCAAGAAAGCGAACCTGTAAGAAACAAAGCTTCCTTTTACAGAAAAATAAAACAATAACTTCGTTTTTGGTAAAAAACAGCAGTTCTATTAAAGCGTTTTAAAATTCCCACTAAAATTGCCATATTTAAGCATTCCAACTCAATGGCAATTTTTAATCAGCGCAATAAGCGTAGTTTGCGTCATTGATTTTCCCACCCAGCTGTTGTCAGTTTTCTTGCCGAGAAACAGTTCGTTCCAGCAGGACCATATTAGGGCCGGCGGCTGTACATGGAGTGCAAAATTCCCCGACCTTTCGCCTGCACGTGATCGTGCAGTGCGTCATTCTGATGCGTTCACTCAGCACGTTGCGTTAAAACATAAAAATAAAAACGCGCTTTTACCCGGACCTTTCCTTTGTTGACTTTGGACTTCCTGTGGAAGAGATTACGCAACCGCAATCAGGGAGTTACAACGTGTTCTTGCAGCTGCTTTCGGATGATGCTTATTACGTGATGGGAAGTTGACCAAATCGCTTGTCATAGCACAGATTGAATTGCACCTGGCGCAAGCAACTTGTTTGCTGAGTGTAAGTGTTGGAGTGCTGATGCATTCCGACTCAACGATTTAACAAAGTTTGTGTTAACTCGTCAAGCTGCAATAATTATTCACCACAGGCGCGGCAAGGCAGAGTTCATAGATCAAAGTTCATTTGTTCAAAAAATGCACTGCGCTAGTCCATTCGGTGTCCCGTTGTTAAAAATAGATGAATCGAGTTAGGAACAAGCCGAAAAAACGAACACCATTCCCTTCTGTTTCAGTTCTAGACCTAATATGCTTTCACAGAATGCTGGAAATAAATTCACCAGATGACCGGAAGTTAAAAAGGTTCGGTTTCTTCATTTACACGACATCGTCAATAAATAAAACTATCTGCGTAACCAATACGTCTACTGCAAATGCGTATCACGTCAGTGTTTCAAAATAAAGTTGAATTTTTTTGTGTAGATTGTTGTTGAGCACTGGATTATACCCTGTCCGATCCGAAACCACACAGTTGAAGTGGAAGATCCCACCATGTCTTTCTACGCTTTAGGTATCACAGAAAGTTTTGGTGTAAATTGTTTGTTGGCATTTTGTTAATGAACGCCTGAAAGAAAATTCTACACATAAAATAGCATAGTTAATCGCATAGTTTTCGTATGCTGTTGCAAACAGTTGTTTAATTCCTAAAAGTAGGATTTAACTGATGAGAGTTAGGAGTTGACATCCTCGTTTATTACTTTACATTTGAAATACTTTTCGAAAAGTTTGTTATTGAAGTCAGATAATTGCAGGTTTGAATGTATCCACCACTTTTGCTGAGCAGTTGGCAATAGTTGTTTTTTGCACATAAACGAGATCTTGCGAATCAGTAATGGCGACGTTTTACCTACGTGGACAAAAAAATTATTGTGAAACGCGCTCACGCAGAACGTGACGTTTGCAACGTAGCACACAAAAGATGGCAAAACTTCACTATCAGTCATAAAAAGCAAATGGGCTGATCAAGTGATAAAAAGGGTTCGTTTTTCAAGACTAATTGTTTAAAAATGCTTCGTGCTGTTTTTAACTGAGGCTTTCCTACAGGTCTGGTAAACGGTTTTCGATTTGATGTGATTCAAACGCAACACCCCTTCGCTTGTGTACTGATCAGCAGTAATGTCAGATAACTTGCAATGCCGTTGAAAATGTCCGGTCAAGGTGTGAGGAGCGTGCGGTCAAGCGTGTTACGATCCTCAATTTATTGCGCGGTTTATCGGGTATTTGCACAAATAACTAGCAAGGCTGCAGCTGCCACCCTAACGTGTGGACCCGCCCACCGCTCGTCCAACTGGTGCAATACGCCAGGCAGTACCTCGACAAACCAGTTAATTATTGGCCAGGCTGAGAGGGCAGACACAGATGATTGGTGTCATCAGTTCTCACGACCGTTGCCGTTTTCGCAGACTCGCACAACATCTCCCTGTACGGCAATAACTCGACGCACGCGCCAGTTCACAACGTGACAGACGGCCATGGAAATGCGCAAACGAACACCAGCCATGTTTGTGCTTCGCGATCGTCGCACATTTTCCTGGAGTTCGAGGAGGGTTTGCAAAACCAGGTCTGCGAGGCGAAGTCTTTCACGTGGAACTCAAAGGTGCCTCTAAAGTTTGTAGTTTTGACAGTTTTCCAGGTGACGCACCGCTTTGGTGCCCGCGTGTCTGCCTTTTTTGTACAGTGTTGTACATATCACTTCAAACAAACGAAAAGAAAGAACTTTGCGCAAGTTTTTATCCTGAAAAATGCAACCGATTTGAAATATCTGGATGGATTGCTGGATTATTTGCTTTTAATGTTTCTTCTACTAATACCAAATCTGACTGTATATCGTGCTACTTTCATATGCTTGCAGCCATTCACTACATTGGTTTGATAAACAACTATATTCCAATAGTCTGAATTCATATCTCGTGGAAAACTAACATTTTTGTGATGTTTTTTGCGACGTTGTTGAAAACTGAATAATGCAGGTGTTTTATAGAATTTACGTTAAAGTCTCAAACGTAAATGACGCAGACATAGACATGACAAACACACAA
>Ga0210059_1002744_pt1 | contig 27799 bp, 15 predicted proteins | sample Ectturendosymbi2_FD_188042 | JGI IMG/M metagenome (GOLD analysis project Ga0210059, IMG submission 188042) | Ecteinascidia turbinata endosymbiont from Florida, USA - Sample 2 (SPAdes) (version 2) | ecosystem: Host-associated > Tunicates > Ascidians > Unclassified | place: Key West, Florida...
AATTTCTCGTACGGACTGAATATTATTTTTTCATCATTGACAAAATGGCTTCGCGGGCCGCATCTGGCCCGCGGGCCGTAGTTTGGAGACCCCTGGTTTAGAGTAAGGCTGTTCCTTATAATGGAAATAGAAGCATCCCATATTAAAGATAGCCTCAGCACTAACGTTTAGTGTGATTTGGAAAAAAATTTGAGATTTGAAGGTTTTTGCTGAATGCTTCCGCGGGCCACTGAAAACGCTGTGGCTAGCCGCATGTGGCCCGCGTGCAGCTAATTGCCCACTTCTGGTTTACATCATTCCGTGTAAAATACATACATTTCAGCAGAAAAGCATGGTTCTGGTGCAAAGTTTAACTGTTTTACTGGTGACCGTGGTGTTGGCTGAGATTCGTGATTTTAAATTGGTTCTAGGACGGCAAACAAAAGTGGGAATCACCTTTGTTTGGTGGCCTAGAACCAATTTCTGGATAAAAACAAAACCATCGGCAGATTAACAGCATGTGAAACGGTATTACACACTATATTGAAATTCTACCTATCCTATATTAGAGGCGTCAAATGTATTTTAGGGCAATAGGCTTTCAGTCCCAGTGCAAATCTATCATGCAATTATGAGGATGTTTTTCATGACAGCCAACAGAGCTACCTAAAATGGGAGTAATATCGTAGCAAACACCTAGCAAAGGGGTATTTAAACAAGTGAAGACGTGAAGGCTTTTTCCCCTCCTATTTGACTTCCCCCTCAAACGTCTGGTCTGGATCCGCCACTGTTCCTTATATTTTTGCTCTGACTCCTTTGTAAGACAGCTGGATACCGACTAGATCTGATGCAGTTCTTCTGAGCAATTCATTTTTCAAAATACTGAGGATCTATTCTATACTTTAAAAGTTTAAGTGAATCAAACTTGAAGTTGGCATAATTAATTCGCCTTTGTGCATCATTCTATGTACAGGCACGTAGCCAGAAATTTTGATAGGGAGGAGCAAACAAGAACCAACTCTCAACATTTAAATATATAATGCCCCTTGTTTTTGAAAAAACATCATCCATAAAATGTGCCTTGTTCTGGCACCTATTTTTCTGAAAAGTTCTATTCTAATTTAATCCAGCAAATAGAAAGTCTGCTTTCATTGAATTAACAAGTTTTAAAAGTTTGTTCTTAGTAAATTTCCAAATTTCTACTTTGTATGAAAGCCACCATTTTCTCGTAAAACTTTCTTGCAAAAGCGTTTGTGAAACCTCGATGCTTGTGCAAGATCTGCAGTAGGCCTATGCTTTTTTCAGCCAATATTGCAGTTGAGCAAGGAGTTATCGTGGCCGTCATTATGACTTCGCTTTTTATATCTACACTCTTAACGATTTACAAAAACACGCGTCCAATCGAACCCCAGTAGCGAATTTGCTGAGAGACACCGACTCCCGAAGTAGGTCTACAAAACTTGCGCCCCTGAGACTAAGACTTGGATCTTGTCTAATTGTTGAGCGACTGGTTGGCGCATGCAACTGATAATGCAAACGCTAGAGTCTCTCAACGAGTTATGAAAATGTTTGGATTTTATATCATTGAATGCAATGACACGCGACTGCGGTAGCATTTTAGCTCGCTACTTGCACGAAGGCTGCTTACCATTAACGATTAGGTATTTATCTATCTAGTTTTTGAGACTTAACAACCGGATTCACAAATATCATAAACACAATTTTTTAATTGGGGAAAGTTATAGATGCCCCTAAACAAACCTGTAAATGTGTTTGACCCACCCAGATTACGGCTACGCAGAGCGTGAAAACGGCTGTGAATTTGCGAAAATGAAGCCACAATCGATATTAACACGGCTCTGCAAGAAGTTAAGAAACAGGCCGACTTGTTGCCGCACCTTTACACAACGGTTGGTTAGTTGATCTAGCCTAGTGGCTCCCAAAGTATTGATCAAAACCCAAAAAAGGGTGGAGAAGGGTCAAAAAATGGGTCGCGCAGAGGCGATCCAAACCGGAGTTGCAGATTTTCAACGTTACCACCAGGGACGCCGGAACAGCGGTAGGAAAGGGCGGGCAGTAAAGAGTTGAGGGCAATGGAACCTTGTATAAAACAAAAAAATCGTTACCAATTATGCTTGTTTTTGCACAACAACAATGTTGACCTCAAAAATCATAGCAGAAATTATAGAAAGCCATTCTGAATTTTAAGTGTGCGCGAATGGCCGCAATAAATTTGTTTCAAGTCGATCTTGATTAACCATAAAATTACCGATTATTCTGTTATGAAAAGGCACCTCCGCCCCTGTTGCCCCGCTTTTAAAATGGCATAACCCGTCATTTCACCGCTCTCCGGCTTTCTTGAAATTACCTATGCTGGTGTTATGTAAGGGCACCTGTGCCCCCGTTGCTCCCCCTTTCATAGGGCAGGGTGCAGTGCCCCGGTCATGCAGCCCCGTTACGGCGTCCCTGGTTACTACTACTTGTCTCTCTGTAGCGTATATACTTGAGAAAAGAATATAGATTGCTGACACACTTAGGTGTGATACAGCAAACGAACTTAGCAACTTGCTGGCAAAAATCATCCACACAATCAGTACTTTTTTCATACTTTGTTTTGGGATTGGGTCACGGGGTGGTCCCCAAACTCTGATTTAGGTCGTGCTCAAAAACGTTTGGGAACTAAGCGGTTGAAGTCTTGCTTTTAACCTATTCGTATTTTAATAACAAAATCCAACTGACTTGGAAAAAATTCAATTTAGTCTCATGTTGGTCTCATGCGCTTTATCGAGAAAACAGATTGCAAGCTATCTGTAAGTAAATGACAGTGTCAGTGGCCTCATCACTTACAAAATCAATAGCATCTTTCTACTTTCGTTAGATTTTTCTGCTGACTCTTCCCATTGCAGCTGAATGCTGGTTTCAAATTTGTTGTACGATTGCATGGTAATTAACATCAGGTGAATGTTGAAACGCTTTCAGACTATGTACAGGTCGGATTCTGATTACTTGAACAAAACTGTTTTACTGTTTTTTTTACTCGCCGGCAAGGTAAAGGGATATCATTGATGAAACCGTTAAGGCTCCATATATTTGTGATTGAACCGTCACAGTTGGTCTACACGTCATCGCAACTAAATATCTAGAATAAATGCTATTGTTGCTAAACAGCGTCTATGACCTAATTGCGTAATAAAAAAGACTGAAACTGAAGTGCTTCTTAGCCAAGGCTCGAGCAGCTTCAAGGCACACAAAATGTACATCACCACCATATTGACGCATTTAGTTTTAAAACTGTACTAAAACAAAAATCTACGATGTTCATTAAGCTGCGGTTGATGCTGCAGTCAAGGGCAAAATATACTGTATTTGCATCACGCCAGAGTTATCAGAGAGTCATTTTGCGATGATCTTCAAATGAAGTTTACATCACCCTAAACGTGCGTTTACACTAGCGGTTTTCGCGCTTTGCAAGCGTCGAAGCGTTTGTTAGTTTTATTGTGGCTGTGGAAACGGGACGTTAGACGTTAGGCGGGATTCAGCTGCGTTACTGGATCCATGGAAAACGGATCGCATACAGCGCTTCACGCGCGTTGTGAATGACGGAACCTCTGGTGAGCTTGATGTCCAGGTAGGTCTAGGCCAGTCTCAACCTGTATCAGTTAACTGATAAAAGATACGTTTCGTGTGAAATGATCGGTTGTGGTTGTTTGGATTATATATGCTTAATGGTAGATTTAGAAAGGATCTGGACCTTGTGTCTCAACTAAACACGTGAGGAAAAGCAATAATAATAAAGTGCCAACTGCTGAAAATATTTCTGAACTCTTTCATTAAGTTTATTTTCATAAATTTTTTTTCATCATGTCGCACCCATCATACGTTCGTTGCTACACTACGGGAAAGCCAAGAGGTTCCTTATTTTGTTACACTTAATGTCTGCTGCTTAATAGCATCTCACAGAAGAGCAGCTTTGTTTGGGTTATTTTGTGCAAAGAAAAGAACTGCATGATTGCAGTTACACAAGCTTAAATTGTATGCCATGGCTTAGCATACATTACACAAATCTGACTAGCCTTGACGTATGCAGTCACAGATTGCAGTGCAGATGTTGGCTTATCTCATAATGTATTTAGTCTAGGCTAGGCTGTCATTGCCCTGTTCAGCTTATAATATGGGCCAGTTATAATTTGTTGAAAACTACCCGCCTATTACTAGAATGTAGGTTGTGCAGGAATGTTTACAAAAGTTGTATAAATCAACTAAGATCAATTGTTTAAATTAATAAATCACCCTAAAGATGAAGTTGTACTTATGTGTAAAATTGTGCAAGTTTCAGCATAAATAATACTGTAACTGAAATAGTAAGTGTGAAAAATCATGTGTGCTATGATCCTAAGGTTGCTGTATTGGTAATGCAATACATGTGTTATGAAACAATGATGTTTATTTTACTGCCAAGACCATCTACCAAGGTATGTTAGAAGTACTATTTCAGGTCATGATGTTGCATTAATTTCAGAAAGATTTCATGCCAGAGTGTGACTACAGTACAAGCATGATTGCTAGTGCTACAGGCTGCTGTGTTATCATAAGGTCAGCTTTTCGGGCATAAATGGTGCATGTGTCAATTTTCAAGCTAAAGCAAGGTATGATCCAAGTGTTAAGATGCCACTTTATTGCTGTCTTCAGCAAATCCTGGTTGACCTACACCTGCATCAACTCACCTACGCCTTTGTCGTCACAAACGTCCTTGTCTCGTGTATGCGGAAGATACGTTGCAAATGTAGACTGCAAAATGCGGGTGAAGGACGGAACGCGTTGCACGCGCTTCAAAGCATTTCTAGTGTAAACGCACCAGTGCTCTCACTTTTAGGGATTTTGTCCCTAGATTGGAACTTTTGAGTCCTTTTAGGGATTTTTTAGGGATTTAGGGATTTTTAGGGATTTTCGGAAAAGTATGAAAATGTGTGAAATGAATTATTTCAGTTTAATTTGCAAATGATATTTGGTTCTATTTTTAACATTTATCATTCCCACTCCGGTTTTATGCTGCACCACCAAAGATTTAGGGATTTTTGGGATTTTTTGGTACTGTTCTAGGGATTTTTGGAGTTGCATTTGTGAGAGCCCTGAAACGCACCTTTAGATGTGATACAGCAAGCTGGTGCGTCGGAAACAGCTGCGAGAAGCATTAACTCCTTGTTTTACTTTCGGTTAGTGATCGCAAGCACGTATACGCAAGTTTGTATTTTATTATCACTAGCTTCTATACGGAGCTTAAACCTCAGGTACAGGTCAGCCGTGGCATGAATTCTCCAGCATTTACACTATACACAATATTTGATTAACCATGGGCAATCGGTAAACCATTCTGCTTTGATCAGGTCCGACTGTAAGTTGAAGTAGAATGTGTTTTTAAGCAGTTCCGTTGATTTGCACTAACGCATTTATTTGGCTTACACATCAAAAGCTTGATCAACCTGAAAATTTATAGTGCTACTTTCGGAATTGGGGGGAGAAATGCCCCCATTCCCCCCCATGGCTACGCGCATGCCTATGTACCATTTTCATAAAGGAGTCAAAGTGCGTTGATCAAACAGCTGATTTTGCAGAAAATTAGACAGCAGTTCGAGAATAATGTTCGATTCTAAGGGTTAAAAACTGAGAAGAAATGAAATAATATTGAGAATGCATTTCCACAACGCGACAACCTTGTACAGTAAGTTCTCAGTCTTGTAGTCGTCAGTTGTTTCCCGGTACCTATTGCTCTTTTGCATCACCACATACATTTGATTGTTGTAGGTGCTAATTCGAAATACGAACCAGTCCTGAATGATCATAAGTATAATCAATATCGTATATTTTTTTGTTTTTAACCATGCCCGAAGAAACCTCGTCAACTTCGTATATAAAAAATGCAAACTGGTAAAAACGCAGTCATCTCCTGCCAAATATGGAAAGGTACAGGTTTTCACTTTTAACACATCTGTTTTGATTAACTCATAATTCCATTATTTCGGATGCTGAAATATTATGCCGTTTGTTGTGCTGCCCAACCAATATTTCCTGCATGATTATCTGACGTCGTCATTCTTAATGGAAAGGTACAGGTTTTCACTTTTAACACATCTGTTTTGATTAACTCATATTTCCATGATTTCGGATGCTGAAATATTATGTCGTTTGTTGTGCTGCCCAACCAATATTTCCTGCATGATAATCTGACGTCGTCATTCTTAATGGAAAGGTACAGGTTTTCACTTTTAACACATGTGTTTTGATTAACTCATATTTCCATGATTTCGGATGCTGAAATATTATGCCGTTTGTTGTGCTGCCCAACCAATATTTCCTGCATGATAATCTGACGTCGTCATTCTTATTGAGATTAAAAAGGGATAACCTCCTTTGGCTTAGAAGCAGATAAAATACATGAGTTATAGAAGCAAATATTGTTTCAGATAAATTCTCAATATAGCTTTTTTTTTCAGGGCAAGCGCGAGTTGATGAAAAATCCTGAATAATAAAAGATCTATATTCAGTGCAGTGAATTCACGGCACCCTGTGTTTTTCAGGGCAAACGCAAAGTTGCTCAAAAATTCTAAACGTAAAAAGTATATTCAATACAGTGAAAACTTCAGGGCAACTCTTTTTTTTCACGGCAAGCGCAAATAGCTCAAAAATCGCGAACGGTGAAAAAATTTTCAATACAGTTTATATATTCACTTGGGGGTGATCCGTGTAATTTGGGCTAGTGTAGTTTGTGACCTGGACCAAAATCGTGATTGGTTATAGTGACTTTGGTCTGGACCAAGCTCTCGTTTTCTGTAAAAATCGAACAATCGGTTGTCGGTAGTTCAGCAGCTTGGTGTAAGAAGTCGGTAACTCTTTCTTTGTTCGTTTTCGAGTTTGCGCTGGGCAGAGGTGCAGCGTGTTAGATGATAGATTTTTTTGATTAACAGGAGTTTTAGAAGCGGTCAGCACTGACGTGCATATTGCTTGCCTCCTTTGAGTGCGCGTCTTTAGTGCCTTGCTGAAGCGCACAGCATCGATAACACAGGCAGGTATAGGGAGTCAGGCCGTGCGATCCAGAACTATCGCTTTTTTTTACTATCGCTTTTTTTACTATCGCTTTGACACTTGCTATTCAAGCTCATTGCATCATCGAAGTCACGTACATATTTGCATCAATAAAATCAATTACCGTCAAGTTTCTCGTCTGGGAGAACACAGCACGCAAGGCACTTCAACCCCTTGAGTTGAGAAGCAAGGTAACTACAGAATTTGCCTATAACGGCACCTCTAGCTAGGGGTCTGTATAAAGAACATCATTGCCGAATCGAAATTATAAGCGAATTGAAATGCATGTAAAAGATGTCATCGCGACCAAACAAAATGTAACGTTATGGACGAATTGACGTTACAAAGGAAGCCGTTATAAACGAATTCAACTGTATAGTACAGATTTCCATAAGCTTTCAGGCACCATTTGGATTAAAGTAAAAAGTTAATTTCAGGGCAAATTGTTTATTTTTATGGCTAATTGTTATTTTCAGGGCAAACTTTTTCCGCCCTCCCCAGTGAAATGCCTTCCCGTACGCCTATGGGCCATCTGCATACCAGACCCCATAGCACCTCTACGTGGCTTCACAATTTGGAAGCTGAAATTCTGTGAAATGTGTTTAGAAAGTGCTGGGCGAAGTCGGCCTGTTAACGGGTGAAATGACCCATTTACACACGTTGCTTTCACTTCAAAAATCACTGCATACCGTGTCTGCAATATTGATGAACAATATAGCGAGGCACTTTGAATAAAGGAATTTTTTGTTTGTGCTAACCAGCAGCTGGGATGTTCTTTGTGTACATTCTTCAAAGGTTTGCTGCAGGTCAAAAAAAATGTTTTTTAAGTTCAAATGTTTATCCCTTTGATGAAACCTTTCATTTATTCATGCGTTTCTCTCCGTGAAAAGTAAGAACGTCTGTTTAATATGAGTGATTTTACCAATCAATCAAAACTGGAGAAAATGCTTTTACATTAGCTATGTTGAGGCTGTAACAACCAGAAAACAATTTAGGTTCGGATCTAATTTTTCAGAACAGAACAAACCATACAGTACGTGAAGCTGGTCGTTTATAATAATGCGGTGCTTACTGCGCAAAAAACGATGACTTTTGACATGGTTACTGTGGAAAGAGAACTTAAAATCATGTTGTCAAGTAAAACAGCGGCTACATGTAGTTTTAGTGTGCAACCACTTGCGCATAAATATGTTTCGGTTGATCTGTTAACATGATACGTTTGTACTAAACGAAACATGCTTTGGGTTGATTTCGTCATACTCCTAGAGAGACGTTTTCTTTCAAACTGTGTTTGACTTTCATGAAAACTGCAGAAAACCACTAGGAAGTCTAAAGGCACGTGATCAAAAAGCATTGACAAGCCTTGAATGATGAACAGTTGCGCATGATGCTTGAGTCAGGAATAGGCAACAAAATGTCACACGCAAAGTCGTGTTGAAGAACCAACCCATGGAGTAAAACTACCCATGGAGTAGTAAAGTAGCTGTAGGGAACCTGCGGCCCGCGTGAACATTTGATACCGCCTTCATCAGAATTTTCGTTACCCAATTTAGAATACAAAATTGCGTCCGAACGAATCTCCATGATAAGCAACTACTTAAATAATATGTCATAAGAAGCGTCTATGAAGACGTTAAACAATACAAAAATTCAAACTCTGTCCTTCATAATTAGATTAAGGTAGAATTTCAGGATAAAATAAAATGTTATAGCGGCCCGCCAGCGATAATCCACAATTTATGCGGCGCATGATAGCAAACAGATTCCCTATACCAGGGGGGAAGAGTTGCCTGCGGAACAGCGGTCTGAAATCGATCAACTGTTTGTAGAAAACTGTAGAAATACAAGCAATAAGTACATTGGGGCATAAGATTAACACGATCAGGCCTGAGTTATCTTCCCAATCACAGATTAATGACCGCAAGTGAGATTTTTACTTTCCGCACAAAAAACTTTTTCACGTCACAACAAACGACTTTCGCAACAAGGTTCTTGGGTACGATTTTCCAGTTCACTGTTTCGCAAGTATTGCCCGCTGGTCAGATATAGAAAGTGTACAAGATTTATATATGCTGTGCACAGATTTGTTTCGGATAGAAAAGGTAACGTCACTGGACCGGGAAATTCTATTCACGAACGTACAAGATTCTGGAACAGGTGGGTGTAATCACGCCACATGGTCCTTGGTCGACCAGGTGGTAAGATTACATCTTTTGGTGTGGATCCAGCAGAACCATCCGAAATTGCTGAAAATCGTGAGGTATTTCGAGTCTTTCTAGGATGCTGTCTCCGCGGATCTCCCCATTGGAAACGTGGGTACGGAAATGAGTTGCAAGATTCTGGCTTTTAGAAAGATAACTTTTCATGCTTGAATGTGCTTCACCATAGCATGTATCAAATGGGGCAACTTTTGATTTTTTTACATACGACATGAATCTAGTTTTTTTCCGAATTTTATTACGTTTGAAAGCTCGAAGTTTGGATGGGATGAATAATATATAAGAACCCCATCAAATGTGCAACTCAGTTGCAGCAAACCCTTTAATAAATATCTGACACGAGATTGAAAGAAAAACATTATGCATTGGAACAACGTCGTGTGTTTTGGAAGGCGTTACGATACAGTTGTGCTCCCAGATAGAACACACACGTGCTTTCCGGCATCACTTCCCATGCGCAACGAACTACATGTAGCTTTGCTTGATACGATTATTTGAAACATGTAGGATCGACGGTGATAGATCGATGTGCAAACCTTGTGGTTTCGCTGCCGTTGCTTGCCGAGGTTACTGAGTGGAAATCCTGCAACTGAGGCTTGAACTTTGACATTTGTTCTTACTTACAAACGTCAACATCAAGGAATTTGATTTGATAAACTTTGCGGTTGACACGGCGCAGAAAACATCCACTGTTGTTCAAAGTAGTGCCTTCATATTTGCAGAAGATAATATTTCTGTATCCGAAACAACTGAAACGTTTTGAACCTGCGCTTCCATGTCTTTTGCGTCCCTCGGGACAATGGTTGTTTCAGTTTCTCCAGCGGTAACGAAAAGGTTTGTTTTCTTACAGCATGGGTGCATATCCTGCGGCCTTCGATAAACATGTATGCGGCTGTGCACATGCAATTTAATATGTGATTATGGGGCCCGTGCATTAATAAAAACTCATTGTGTGCTGTATGAAGATGCTTTGTAAAAAGACGGCCAAACACGTGTGGAAGTAGGCTAGGCTCAGTGCATTGAAGCAGGCTAGGCTCAATTTTTGGAAGCAGAACAGAAGCAGTGCAAAAACGAAAATATCTTGAACTCACTGACGGCCGAAATTCATAAAAATAAACGTCATGCGGCCGGAAATAGTGAAAAGGTCGTGCCGCCCTGCGTTAACACGGTGAGCAGCACATTGTCCAATACGCATGATGCCGTGCATTCCAGTGTTTTGCACGCACCACCAAAGCTGGCAGGCTGGATTCGACTCCCGGTTGAGTCATATCAAAGACTTGAAAACGGTTTTTGCAGCCTCAAGCTTCGTGCTCGGCGTTGCTCGGTCGGTGCAACTGCAAGGCAAAGATTCACGCGCCTTGCCAAGGTCTCCTAAATCAATCATGTCACGTAAAGCGAACCTGACCGAACTCCCACTGGACTCGAAAAACTGGACTTCCGCTGTTGTTTCAAGCGCTTTTGGAATTGGAACTACTGTAGTATTATTATTAATCAGTGGTGCCACTCCTAGTGTTTTTCCACTAGATCTAGTGTTTTTTCATTTCATCTAGCGTTCTAGTGTTTTTTTATGGCTATCTATTGTTTTTTTATGAGTGAGATGACTGTAATTAATTAATTGCACAATTTTGTGTGAATGTAACTGTAATTGAGACCTTTTGATTTGGCGCAATTGTGATTTGCTAATAATTCTACCTGATTAAATCTGAAATTAGGACAATAAAATATGTTTTGAGTTAAATCGCTGCGAAGTCATTTGGTCGTCTGTTAAAAGTTTCAGTGACCTGTACACACAAACACAAGCGTTGCTGCAATCTCCCGTTTTCTTTGTCTCTGCGTTGCACAATCATAATGTCTATGGCATTGCAACGCATTTTTTGGCCATTTTCACTGTGTGTAATTTTGCTTTTGCAATGTAGTGTTTTTTTGTGATTCTGGTGTTTTTTATCATGAAATCTAGTACTTTTCCGTAACAACAGCGTGGCAACACTGGTATTAGTTAGCGCAACGTGGCGTTGTGAGCGTGATGCGTATGCATGGCCTCCAGTTATAAGAATGGGAACAAGTGAACTCTTGACATAGAAAAGCTATACCTTTGATGAAATTCAGAGGGTCATGTGCAAAATTTGCAGTTTGTTTGTTGCATTCTCAGTTGGCAGTGGGAATGTTCACAAAACAAATAGAAGAACTGGTGACGTTGCGTAAGCGAGCGACGAAAAGCAACCATGAACCAGCACGTTTTTGTTCAGATAAACTGTGAAAGCATGGAATAGGTCAACAAGTTTATATACGTTGTTGTTGCTTTCTTCAGTGAGTTATGTTTCATGTGGTGACGCAATAATGCCGATCAGATGTTGTGTGGTTCATTGCAAGAGCGACTACCCTAGTGTCCCGAACGTACATGTATTCAAATTTCCATCTGATGAAGCACTGAAGCAAAAGCGGAAATATGCGATTCGGAGGGACGACTTTGCACCAACACATAGGTAAACCAAAGGTCTACCGGAAAGTGTATGATGTTCCCTTCCATGCAACTGCAGAGTGAGAAGGTGCGGTCAGATAATTGCGACATTACCCGTTCGGAATTAACCAGTCTAGTAAGCATATTGCCCAGGGTTGTTTTAATGCACTCAAGGAATAACATTAGCTGGAGTGTTACTCGATTGTGAGATTTCCCTAGGCCTACAAACTGTCTTCGATACTATTTAACCTTTCTACTTTTGAGAGGCAAAACGCGAACTTGCCTGTGTGTGCATTTAGCGATTTCGTCGCTCAAGTCTTGGTCGAACTTGGCAGCAAGCACAACATTTTGGGTTGATATGATACCAGCGTTTACGTTAAAGTAATTTCCGCCTGGTGCGATGTAGTGAACGTTAAAACGCCAATATGAAAGGTTTGCATAAAAAAACGTACCAGCAGCCACTGACAAAACGCGATACGGAACCGAGACGTTTTTTAAATTTCTTTTTGATATGGTTATTGGCAGTGGCATAACTGACAGAGGGGCAAGGAGGCGAGCCGCCCCCCTGGCAAGCTAAATGTACAAACTGGGTCCCCTTTAGCTGACATTTTGTTATTTAGTATTATTTAGGTTGTTGTTTTTTTGCATTTTTCGGGGTGTTTTCAGCTATTTTAGCTGACGTAGACATCCAGAGCTTCACTATTTATTTCGTAAGCTTTTTCTGAGTTTTGGCTGGTGGCCCCCCTACGGTGACAAGTTGGCACCCTTCAGCTAAACTTTCCCCCCTTGGCTCAAACCTCTAGTTACGCCACTGGTTGTTCATTGTTGCCATTTGAAGAAATGCCTGGGGATTGTGCGAAATTAAACAAGGAAACTTTCACTGCATTGGGGAACACGTGCTACGGATTCCTTTCAGTATTAGAATATTGTTTGTCGGAGCTTGGGTTAATTTACTTGCTATTGGGAACGTTTCAGATAGATTGCCTCGAGGTACGTTTTGTTTAAGGCAGTGTCTATTTTTCCGCCAGGATGGCAGCAGCAAAAGGCTTGGTAGAAAGGAAGTAAATATGAGTAAAAGGTAAACCTACAACCTAACCCCAACCGTAGCCCTAAGCTAACCCTAATCCTAACCTAACCTATTGTTGCGATCGGAAATTCCGAGCGGCATGCGCGCAAAGCTTCGCACCGTGGCAGCAAGCAACAATAGAGGTCATGCTCGCAATCTCTCTTACTCTTGCTTGCTCGCGCTACACATATGATGGTGTTATTCTTCACGCACATCCCGTTCGTGGTGAATCGTACACTCAACGCAACACCACCGGAGAGGTTGCAACAACATCCCCTCCTTTTTACAACGAACCACACCGATCGCACGTTCTTTGTGTGAAGGCTGAACTCTGTACGACCTTCACATCTTGGTCACAGCACCATTTTGTTGCAATCGGAAATCCTGAGCGGCATGCGCGCAAAGCTTCGCATCGTGGCAGCAAGCAACAATAGAGATCATGCTAACCTAACAACGCTAACCCCTAAAGGTAACACTTACACGGAGCCTGGAAAAAAGCAAAGAAATAAAAAGAAAGTCAGCAGGGCAAGAGTCGAACTGCTAACCATTGGCATAGCAACCATAACACCTAACCATTACACCGCGAGCAGAACATGATGACCTTTTTGTTTGCATTGCCTGATGCCACGAGACCGCATGTTCGACTGGCGGCACAATAGCTCCAGCTAATCTGTTGCCGCATCGTGGAGGTAAAACAAACACTACCTTTGTTTAATACCATCAACTTTCTGGTGGAAAGTAGGCCTATAATATTTTACATGTTTTTGAAAGTGGGAAAACTTCTCTTTCTACTCTGAAGCTGAAACTCAAAGAAAAAGAATAACCTTAGAAAATACTGAGCAGTTGAGCTTGTGTTGCTATGTGATGACGATTGAAACTTGAAGAGGATTTACCAGTAATCACGAATCACCGTATATTGCTGGGTACGTCTTGTTTGCAATAACACACAGTTGAAGTGCATTTGCTGTAAAGGTCAAATGATTAACGATGTTGGTAAATGGTGGTGTTTAGTACATTGTAAAAGCATTTCACGGAGTGGTCTTTTATTTCCACCAGCAGAAGTGTTTCGCATTGCTTTGATAAGCTACGTGGTTATTATTAGGGTTTGTGAAAGTGACAAGTATCACGAGCATGGTCATGGGAAGGGGGGGCAGGGGGGCCTTGTCCCCCACCCGGATTGTGAAATTGTAAGCAAAAAAAGTTTTTTCAATTTCGAGGGGTAAAAACCAAATTTCACCACTTTTGCCCCGCCCTGGAAAAAATTTTGGGAAAATACCCTACTTGCCCCCACTGGAAAAAATCCTTCCGACGCCCATGGTCAGGAGTGTGCTTTCCAGCGCAATTTTGCTATTATACAATCGTAATCGGTCTTAGAAGTCAAAAGATTTTCCATTTTTGTGATGGGCAAGTGTGAATGCAGGTCGGGTACTTTTGGCGCTAGCCATTTCTTGCGCCAGCGCAGAAATTGACAAGTGTGTGATGAAAGTAGATAAAAACATGGATGAAATTTTAATTTATACCGTAATTGTAAGTTAGACCTCGCAAACATTCAAGTGGTGCCCTTGTGTTAAAATCTTTTGCGATGTTTAGAAGTTACATTCGGTTTTTAATTCGCATCTTCAAGACAGTAGCAATGAGTCACTTTTACCACGTTCATCAAAAACGTATAGATACCCCTCGTGACAAAACTTTGGATTATCCCTCCTGCTAAGAAGATTCTCAGCGCCATTTGTGTTACTGGCTATGCGTGAAAATGAAAGGATTTTTTAATGTTAAGAAAAATACTGTACTTCGAAGTCCTAAAATACAGACATACCCTCAATCTGATCTCAGTACGAACGCACAACGTTTGTTTCCTTGAAAAAAGCAGTTGCCTTCTTGAAAAACATCCGAGCAAAATGAAAACACAGTCTTAGAGACAACGACGTGTGTGTAATAGTAATCAAGCAGATAAGCGCTAGCGCCAAAAACAGCTCAGCGCCAAATGGCCGGCGCCAAATAGTCGTCGCCAAAAGGACAGCGCCAAATACTCCCATTCCGATGAAGGTAGCCTTGATCCACTTTCAATAGCAAAGATGGCTTGTTGGATTTGTTCAGATATCCTGCTGATCTACCTACCTGTGATAAATTATTGCCAAAAAAGAGAAAGCTGCAGACGTTAACTTGTTGATTTGACAAGTGTAAGCACTCACTTTGTTGTACTTATGTACAGTCATTTAATGCTGAACGTTGTGATTACTTTGGAATTTGTGCAAACTTTTGCTGTGCCCACCGTGTTTGGCACAGTATTGTCAAAATCAAAATATCGCGAAAACCATTCCCGCTGCACAACTCCAATGCATCGCGCAACCCGACGTATGGTTCTCGCTTTTACGAGGGCATGTTTTTTGACGCGCGCTCAGAGGCTTTGTTTCCGGGAGGCCTTGGCCTTACTGCCATTGACTCTGGGAGGCCTTGGCCTTACTGCCATTGATTCAGTGAGGATAGGCTACTAACCAGTGCCGGATTAAGGTGGTGCGGGGCCCCAAGTTAAAATACACTTGAACACGTGAACAACTTTTAAATTGCAAATTATGTGGAGATGCGTGACTACCATTAAGCATACTGAACTTCCTAAGTGCGAAACACCTGGTCGTAAATAGCAACTGGTGGACATTATGGTTATTACCAAAACGTACATGCGAATCTTTTTGCCAAGGAGTATATTGCTGTACAGCTCGCAAATACAGTGCAGGGACAGTTATTAATGTTTCCAGATTCATCAACAAATTTGATCATTGCTATATTTAGACAGTGTAGTCGTCACACAGTGTACGTATCGAAGTCGATTGTCAAAAGCAGCAAACTCACTGCTTAAGATTGCATTTTCTAGATTTTTCCTTAGCGATTTTGTTTATGATACTGGTGGCAAGGTCACAGAAGTTCATGCCCTATAGTACTCTTTAGAATCATGTTGTTCAGTTTGTTTTCTCTAATGGTGCTCCTTTGTTCATTCTACTACCTTAAGTTTAGAAAATGATCGTTCTCCACTGCAGTTGGTCACCATGAGATTTAAATAAATGCGCAAATCATTTCCCGCATTTGTAGAAGATGACTACAAGTACCCTACTCAATGGCTAGCGAATAGATGCCAAATCCAAGGCTGCTAATGATATTTTTACAAAATCTCATATAGACTCTCCCAAAAACCTAGATTTTAACGGAAAATCCCAGGTAGACACAAAATTAAGTTAGCCTTTCTACTATCTACCATACCTGGACATCTGTAATCACAAAACATGCTACTGAATATACTGCATATAATTTCGATAAGAAGAGGCGAATCCCAGCCGCTGGTGCTTCCACTGAAGTGAAGTGGACATCGATTAAAAAACTTTGAGAGACAAGGAATAACTTACGAATTGTTGCTTGAAACTTTTAGCATGAAAAAACTGAATAGTTTATTGTACCGCAACTGTAGTGTAAACTTTTTCACTGTCCCGCCCGAACTAACTAGATTTGACTTTTTCCGCTGCACGTTACGGTCTGTTGCAAACCACCTGATCGCCTGAGACACAGACCACGCTAAACGCGGAGAGTATGTTTTGTCAGTCAGAAGTTCCTATATTGGCCGTTGCGATCTGTGTTCGTTGAACAGTGTTGTAGCTGTGTTTAGTGGAGGAGTTACAATTGTGCTCAAATTTTGTAATCTTCAATTTTTGTAATCTTGAGTTTTGATCTTAGCAACAGTACGTAATTTTTTGTTTCAAATGTCGACTTTTGCGCAGGACTGAAGATGTGTAACACACGAAACTAGTTGCCTTACGCAATAAATTGCGATCGATTCGCTTGGTGTGGGTCACTGTTGTGGGTTTACAAATATTGCTGAATGATACGTATAAGCTGAATCATTGCAAGGAGATGGGAGCAGAACCAGGCAGGAGATTCCTCATACAGCCGGCTGCAAAGCTAGAGCCTGTAATTACTGCATATAACTGTAACCTTACTTATGAATTTTTGTGTTTGTCGGAATTATTATGTCGCAGTGACATGGACTTGTTTGCATTTCTGACGGTGATCTAGCAAAATTTACAATAATTAAATCTTCATTCCTAGTGTTCTTCTGCACCTAACCTTTGAGATCGGGATCTCTCAACCACTCTACCCTAAAATTGCTGTGTTTACCACTGATTTTTTTCTTTGGGCTTGCTTCATTTGTATCTTTGCCACTTGAACTCATTGCACCTATAGCTAATATTTGCAGCTTACATGGTGTCAGTTGCTCGTTCATCAGTTATGCTGAAGAGTAAGGTAGCTTTATAAAGCAAGAGAAAGAAATATGAGGCTAGAAATAAGAACTGTAATAAATCATGCTCCGTGTTAAATCACTGCTACGCAGTTAAATCTTAAAAACCCCAGATCTTCAGAATAAAAACCCAGAAAGGCATTGAAAACCCAGATCTGGGGGCAAAAGCCCAGGTTTGGCTCCATTGGCCAAATCATTTTGAAAGCACCAAAAAATGTAAAGCAACTTATAGGACAAGTCAGTGTGATTTAATAATACTTTTTGAAAATGCCATTCACAACAGTACAATCAAGCAATGTCTGGAAATTGCTGAAAATTTCGCCACGTTGCTTGAACGGTCCCGCTATGTTGCAAATAACTGTAAAATACTTTTAATTTTCAAATCACAGTAGTCCAATGCAAAAGTATGCAATTGAAAACTTTCGCTTAATTGCTTATGGAAAATTTAGCAAAATAGTGACTTCTAATTGACTGAAAAAATTGTATATACAGGTATATAATCAGGGACTGATTTTAGAGGAGGCAAAAGTGGCGGCCATCTCGGGCCTCCCTTTTGAAAGTTTCGCATTGTTTTGGTAAAAAGCTTATAAATCCAGAGCCACATTCAGTAAGCTCTGAAGCAAGTCATATGTTTGTCGAAATAAAACAAAATGTATGTGGAAATGTGCCAAAAGGGAAACCTCGACTGGTTTAATGTGTAGTCCAGGGGTGGGGAACCTTTACTATCACGGGCCGCATGAATTGCGCATTATCGCTGGAGGGTCGCAAAACCAATGAATATTTCTACCTTTGTCTAACAATCTTTTAGTAACAAATTTTTTTTCTAATTTTTTTACAGCTTTAGTAGTTTTTGTCATTTATGCAGTAAGTTTTGACGCTTCAATCTTTGCATGTAGTTTAGCAAGACGTTTCGGTTTTTTATTTGTCGCGGTTGGGTCTGCGCAGTTTTTTCATTGCAGTCTTGAGGTTGTTTACTTTCTCTGAACTTGTGTTGGCCTTTCTACGTTTCGCACCTGTTAGCATTGCTTGCAGATGATAGGACTGACGATGCGTAGTGTTACGTGAAATCGATTTCCTATTAAAAATTTGTGATTGATTCCTTGCTTCTTTCACTTGTGGAGTGAAGGTACTTGAATGCCTTTGTCTAACTGTGAGGAAGAGTGACTACCCTTAACGTAGCCTACTGTCTAAGTACAGTAGAACTCGTCTAATTCGTCAATTCGCTTAATTCGTCACTTTTTCGTCGGTCCAGACAGAATCCCTATCTTTTATGTACATTTCTGTTCGTCTAATTCGCCATCGTCTGATTCGTCAATTTGCTTAATTCGTCTAATCGGAACCCTCTAAAACTTCGTTGAGGGCGTCAATAATCTCCATGTCTGTTCAGGCCAGTTGCATTTAGATCATCCTGTGAAGTGGAATTGCATAAAATCTCTGCGGATATTGGCGATTCTTCGATTGTAAGCAATTTCTGCAAATCACTCAGTTCCCGATTTCATCTTTATAATGGTGCATGGTTTTACCGCTTTGTGCTGCAGTGGTGGCATAGCATCGGCAGCTAGGTTGCTCTGCAGCTGGTGGAAAAGTGTAAAGCTAAGGACTTTCGTATAAAGGTGCGTGTCGCTGTTTACTTAGCTAAAGATTTTCTGTATCTCTGACTGTCAGACTCGCTGGATAACGAAACCTTCGCAGCAATGCTGTCTGTCGTCTCCGAACCGATTGTTCCATATTAGTGTGCATCAGCATTAAACGGTGTCTGTCTTTAGCAATGCTGCACTAGCAGAGATATTAATTGTACGATGTGTTGCTATCACCGGGATTTAAGAAAACCGCTGACAGAAGAGTAAATTCTACTTCGCACCACTCAGCACAGATGTCAGAGCAACACAAAGGTCGTGCACTGCCTTTCGTGCACAGAGCATTGTCAGCTAATTATACAAACTGATGTTTCCTGGTTGTTATCGTAAGCTTTGAGTTCAATGAAAAAGTGTGTAGGTCGTAACACTGCTGCCACTTGTATCTTATAGTGGTCCCACGCGCTATCACGCGCAGACAGACGTGTCGAAACAATTACCTTACGCCACGATTCGCAAGGCTCACGAAAGCAGGGAAACCAAGCTGGCACATTCGTTCTTTATCGTTCGTTTACATTTGTTACGTTGCAACATACGAAAGTTTGTCAGTTTTATAAATCGTGTTCTCATTATATCTTGCAGTGCGCTTGCTGACGTTTATATAGTAGTACTATCTTTTAAACAACAACGAAGTGATTTCGTGCAGAAATAATGTCTCTTATTATTTCCGGATCATTTGGTTTCAGATGGACTGACTAGTGTTAGAATAAATTAAGTTTAGCAGTGACGGAAGATGACAAAACAGTGCAAATGCTATTAGGTTTTGCATCATTCGTTCGCAGCACTTGGAAATGATTTTTAGTTACACTTTAGAATCAGCAGGCACAGATCTGTGACTGTTCGGCTTGAACGCGAATATTTTATTGCTTGGCTTCACTCACGTGACAAAATTCATTCGACAGCTGCAGACGAGATAGGACAGGGAGAAAATTCTGCCACGATCATTTCATGAGCTCCATGAACTTGTTGTATTGAATGATTTATCGAATTTTTGGTTGCTGCAGTGCTGTTTCTTGGTGTGCCGAAGTATCAGTATCAGTTTACTTAGGAACAACCATAAACAAACATCAAATCATGCAACAGAAAACAAACCACATCAGAACAGCGTTTATTTTGTTCCTAGGACATCTGAAATAACCATACGGTTTTCTAGTCAGATGCCCTGACCAATAAGGATGAAAAAAATAGAGGAAAAGAAAACAAGTCTTGACTGAATAGCACATTTTAATAATGACGATCCAGGCTAGGTAGTGTAGCTTGTCATGTATTGCAAGAGCATATCTGGAAAACAACATCTTCCCTTTCATAATACAAAATTATTTATTTGTAGCGTTTTGAAAGTAATCATATATACAAGGACGAAGTGGCGTGAAAGTGAAAGCCTGTCTACTTTTTAAAAATGGCATCATCATTTTGCTGCTGATTATCGAGTTGTTTGTTCTCACAAGGTTGTATTTTGGAAAACAAAGCGATTTTGCCAAAAGCAAAGTCTCAGCCACTCGCTGAATGCAATTCAAGTAACAATGTCAATAGTAGACACAGCCGCAAAGAAAAATATGAAAAGTCGCAAACGCAGAGGTTTCAGGCCCCTAACAGTCCTACCCACAAGGATGATGCGGCAAAGAAAAATCAAGTATTTAAGGAAACCTTTTGGTCGAGGAAAATAGTGATTGCGTTTACGCATGATCGCCACTACATTTAGGTTAACGTCACAAAAGTAGCCTACAGATTCGCGTTATTTCGATATTCTTTAAATGTCTCGTTTATCTTCGAACATCAAAAAATCTGCCCAAGAAGGCGATTAAACCTCCTTCATTCGCCAAGCTCTGATCTTCGCAAAAAAACTGCTTGGAAAAGCAGGTAAACTGCACGCTCAGAATGTCACGGACGATGTAGATCAGGTTTCCGAGTCCTCAATGATCGGTTGATCAAATCTTGTTAAATACAATTCAATTGATTGTCAAGTATTTCAATATGGCAAGGCCTACAACGTTTTTTTGTTTTTTTATCGTGCAGAATTAGACTTAAACTTGATCAAGCAATGACTGAACCGACCTTTGGCAGAACATCTGTTACTGGACTGTACAATTTTACCTTTACCAAAGCTAACTCGACGATTTCAGGTTGTCAAGTGCGAAGGACTCCAGTATTCCTTGCCTTTACTGTTCTTCCGTTCGTTTCAATTGCATTAAACGGGTTTGTCCTCTGCGCGCTTGCCGCGCATCGCAAAAAACTGCGCCACAGTCGTGTTTACTTGTACGTGGCCAACACGCTGGCAGCCAATGTGATCTTCTCCTTACTTTCGCTGTACCAGATCGTTTCGTTGTACTTCGCTCTCAATGGCTACGGGCACAGAGAGCCGGACCAGCAGGGCATGGTCAGGGACGACGTGCGACTGTGGTGGGCATTTTACAGGTGAGATTGGTGCGCCTTAGAAAGAACCTGAACCTATTTTGGGTTTCCAGGTTGCGGTGAAGACTTGCCTGACCGTGGCAGTTCCGAAATACTGTAAGACGCCGTGGCTGGCTCAGCAGCTCCGGCGTACCTTGGTCACTTCAATATCTCTACTTTCAGATGACCTTCCGCCGGCTGGATTGGAGACACATAGTATTTATTTGTTTCAAAGCTTGCTTGCAAAACATTCTAACAAGTGTTTCGGTTCAAGTCTTGGCTGTAGAATTCGCAACAAGAAACGGTAAACGACACCCTGGGAATGTCAAAAATGGTTAATTTTTTCATCCATTGTTTTCTTTTCAATTCTAGCAACGTCCGAATGTTTAGCAATGGTTGCAATTTTTGCTTCAGAATGTATGTGAACTGTTGGTCAAATCAAACAATAACCAAGATACATTGCGTCGTTTGGTCAGAACAACACATACATTCTGTTTTTCTCTAAAAGCTAGTTTACTTGAAAGATGAATGTAACCTCCTCAATTTTTTGACAAGATTTTAACAAAAAATAAATTATCATGTACCGCGTTAAATTTTGAAAAAGTGCATTGAACATCAACTGAAATTAGCCAACAGAAATGCAAAAACAATCTTGCATTCTATTCACAGAATGGCGTTAGGTTGTATTCATGTCCAAGGTGTGGGTTTTTAATTTAATAAACGTTTTTTGCTAATAAAACCTAGCGATTTCTAAACCAGCGGACAACGATACTTTGCATGAAACTTAAATTCAGGTCTTGGTTTTTATAAAACTCAGGAAAACGCGAAACTCATGGTGATCATCCGGACGATTGGTATGTTACGATATGTTATGCGTATAACCGCATTCGTGCCTTTGCGGATATATTAGCTGAAATCTGGAAAATCCTGTGTTTTTTTTATTTTTTGCAACTTTTTTTAACGTCTTTTCTTTAACCTTTGATTTTTTTCTGTATAGGGCACTTCTAACAGCCATGTTTTTGGTAATGTGCGCGAACATTGGCTTCCTTGTGGCCACAATACGGGATACCATTCACTCACCGCTTTTGTTTGGTTCAAGAGCTTTCGAAATGTCGTCGAAGCCCGGCATGAAACGCGGAGAAATAAGGAAGCTGTCGAGCATTGCCTCTGGGTTCGACCAGAAGAAGCAGGAGGTGTGAAAGATCCCTTGTCTTAGCTATACTTTGTTTCACTGAGTAGATTGACGACATAGCCTACAGCAGGGGTCACCAACCTTTTTGAAACTATGAGCTACTTCTTGTGTACCGATTATTGCGAAGGTCTACTAGTTTGATACACACTTCTGAAATAAAAAATTTGCTCAATTTACTTTCAATTATTTTAGTGTTGATATTCATTAATGTGAAGACATTTGTCATGCTAATGTTATTTTTAGAACAGGCCCGCGGGCGACCTACATGGTCCTTGCGGGCGACGTGGTGCCCGCGGACACCGCGTTGGTGAACCCTGCCCCACAGTAAATCTGATATATTTTGTTGATGACGTAGAGCTGTGACAAGCAAGAATATCGCTAGGAGGAAGTGGTAAGCGGTAAGGCATGAATGTAATATTATTGGTGAGAAATATTGTGCTCCAGTCGTTTTTGGGCGTTTTTGAACTCACGCGGTTTCGCGAAATGACACTACGTAATTGTGATTCTTGCTGAGGTGTGGTCGGAAAGAGAAGCTGATGCAAACGTAATTGAATGACATTCTGAACGCTTCGTTAAACCCATCAAAGATTTTTTAAATCCGAATTGAGCTTAAGGACGCAAATATCGAGCATATTAGACAAAGAATAATGGACCGAAAGGCGATTTCAAACATCCGAAGCAATCGGAACGTTAGCGTAAGACGCCACGGCAAGTAACGATATCGGGAAGGCATGTCCTGTTTTCTCCGAAACGTTGGGAAGGCATACATCGTCTGCTCACGTGTACTCTTGACTGCATGCCTAAATAAAATTTCAGAAAAAGCAAATGAACAATTTGCCTTGCAGTCGGCCGCATTGTAGGCGACAACAGCGTGCGAATGATGTTGGTTTGATTGGTCTTCATTACCGGATCTTACTGGTATTTCTTGCTTTTTTGCATTCACCCTTGTGCTCTTATATATGTTGTCGAAAAACTACAGTTTTACCATTTAACGGGTAAAGTAGTGCAAGATGAAAAACACACCATATCGATTGTTTTCAGGCCGCATATGCAAGTAGCTTTTTCGAATCCATTGTATTTGTTATTGCAGGTAGGATAGAAATAGGTTATCTCTTTCTTTTGTGCAGTCTCATCAGAATTTTCAATGAAAACCCACGTGTTTTTGGTAGAATAGCTTGTAATTTCTTAACTGGGAAATAAGTGATTTTTTTCATTTAAAGTCTTACAGTAGATTCAGACTCATGGACCATAAAACAGGGCCAGTCAAAAGAACACAAATGTACGAAGATACTTAGACTCAAAGCATCACAGGTTAGGTGTTTGTTTGCACACTTATTCAATACTGAAGAGGAACACCAACAACATCAATAACATTCGGACATCGTCATACTCAAACATTAGTTAGTGGGAGAGGAATGAAAATTCGTAAAAAGAAACAGACGGTCAAAATGAACGGATGAAAACGTTGAAGAGGGGGCATTGTTGAACAAAACCCATATAGGTTGTTTCTGACCAAGGTGTCAAATGCCGTGACGGAATAGGTAACTTGATGCGGGCGAACATTTACATTCCTGAAACTGATATTCAAAATGCGACAAGCATTATTGTAGGCAAAGTGGAAGCGTAATACACTGTGTGTACTTGCACAACAATTGACAAGCTTACATTGACATGCACTATACGCGCGAAGCAGCTTTTTGTTTGCAGCAATGCATTGAGAAAAATTGCCCCTAAGCGTGTGTGCTACCCAATCGAGGTTTTTTCACTTGCCTCTGAGCGTCATTACTATCTGTCAGTGAGGCATAAAGTAATACATCAAGGTATTGGAGTTGTTCAGTGAACTTCGCACTTAAACCATTCAGGTAAGCAACTAATGTTGCAGACTATTGACATTTTTTACGAGAATAAACTATACACCAGCTATCTTGCTACAGTTAAAAACAAGTTAATTATCAACAGACTAATCACAACACATATTCAGATGATATTGAAGAAAACTGACACTGTGATCAATCAGACATATATCATCAGGAAACACTATGCTTGATTCACAAGCATTTTGTCCGCGCATATATTTACTTTATTTATTTTTGGTAGTTGCACGCTTGAAATATTGATTATATTCAAGCTTCAAGCAAAGATATAGTAAAATTACTGTTATGATCTTTTTATACGAATCTTTTCTGCCAATCGTTGCAATACTTTCCTTCGTTTATTTACTTTCTCTTCGTTTAATGGGGGCATTGTGATTTCCATCGCATTTGTGAGGCAGTTGAAAAATTCTGGGCTTTTACTTGTCGTCGAAAGCCCAACAATTTAGACGTTTATTAATAGTGGGTATTTTTATCGATTTTTCCTGGGACAATCACACGCCTTAATTGAAAAATAAAGGCACCGGTGTTTCCCACCTATTTCCAACAACTGATCAAATTTTGCATGCAAAGTTGGACATAATTCGCACGAAGCTGATTCGGTCAGATAAAGTTGATTCGGTCATGCGAAGTTGATCCGGCCACATGAAGATGATTAAGTCATAGGAAGTTGATTCGGTGGTGTAACGTTTACAACAACAGGATCTTGCCAGGTTGAACCATGCATCCGCTTCGAAACACGAAAGGAAAACAGAATGTTTGTTTTTGAATCGACGTCATAATTTTCGCGAAGCCCTGTGTTTCGTAACCAAAACTACCGTGTCCACGAATCGGTCAAATAAGACACTTTTGTTTCCCATCATCGGCTGACTTGTATCCCATTTGGTTGAAATCCAGTTTGCTTCATCTTTTTATTTAGGTTTCTTTTTGAAATTTAAGGATTTGAAATAGAAATACTCTCTCCGACGTGAGGGTGCAGGAAATATGCTGCAACCTACGCGCCAGTGGTGCTAGATTTCAAACTTGTTAGGATCCAATCCTTTTAATGTCACCACAGGCTGAGCAAAATTTCTCCCAGAATACGAATTGAATCCAATAACATGTCAACCTTGGTGGCAAATACTTTTTCATTGAAAATGTTTATGAAAAAAACACTCCTGGGCGAAAACAATGCCGACCTGCCAGACTCAACAATCTTGCTCATGGGTCATGCAGTTTTTATGTGAGGAGTAAGTTTCGCAAGTCATGATTTTATGTTTTTCTTCGTCACAGAAAAGAACATGGGTAAACATCATCGCGGTGTGGTTACTTCCGTTCGTGTTCGTCGTCACCGCGCCCGCCGGCCTGAGCTGCGCCCATCGCTGCAAGTGCTTGTCAGGATGCTACGGAGCCGAACAACTCGACATCATGCGATCGAGGGAATGTTCTCGAATATGGCCGCCGATGCGAGTGGAATGGCTGGCAGCTTGCGGCACTTTGTGGTTGATTTCTGTGCTTGCGGTCTCCGGGGTTTTGTGGAGTACGTTACGCGAAACCAGCAGACATTTTACATTTTTTAGCAGCAGGTAAAATTGTTTCCAACCGTTGAAAAAGTTAACTTGTGTGTGTGTTCACTGTGTGCGGCTTATGAAAAAATGAATCTGTTTAAGTAAACATCAACTTTCAAAAAGTTAGTTTTGCACTTGGCATCTGAAATTAAACCTCCCCATTTCTAAATTTAAATCAGTGGAATTCTTAAGCTTGCGTCAATTATAACTGATTGCAGACAAGCATCTATATAAGCAACCATGGTCATTTGCGAGGTTTATGCTGTACATTTAATTGAAACCTTCCCGTGGTCCTTTTTCGACTTTTTAACCTAGTCCATCTGTAACACGACTCACAAGTAACTTACAGAATAACGCATGCACAAGACCTTCGTCAGTACAAGACCCCTGCAGTTGCGCGGTAATATCGACATATATCCAAACAGTGCTTAAATGCTTTGCAAGTTGAACTCCGCCAGTTGTGAAGAAAAGATTGCCAGTCAAACTTAGAAGAAATTTGGAACATACTGAGTTTTTCCCGCTGTAAACTGACAAGATGATTCTACGTACGCATGCTTACGATAAGTCCAAGCTGTATATTTTTCAAAAAATTTTTTACTTGTTCTTCTACAGCCCGATGCGCTGAAGCTTCAAAACAAGATCAGATTCGTGGCACAGTGCGCTGTGGTCAAAAGGGCCTTTCTGTCAGCCTACGTTTGCGTTTTGTTTTGTTTCTGTCAGTGATACGGTCGCACGGTCCTCATTATACGTATCTCGAATATCTGATTAGTTTTGTTGTAATAAGAAGTAAAAAGTATGCATCCGAAAAATGATTATTGTTACGGCAGTGAGACTAAACGAATATGGCCAGTTTTTGTCACTATGGAACGATGGAAGAGTTGTGCAGAAGAACACGTTTTTTTCTCGCACAAAGTGGGAGATGGTTTCGAAAATGGGGATGCATTCGAGCAAGGATGCTCGGTTGTTGCTGCAAACAAGTTACACAACGCTGATATTGTTTGTCGCCAGATCTTCAGCCACCGCAGGAAGTTTCTCATCTGCGGCAAGCCGCCCGCAAATCCCCACCACAATTGCAGATGAAACAAACTTTGTCGAAGCGAACCAAGGGGTAGTTTATGATGCTGCCGGCGCTGGTCGTCGATCCTTATCGAGATCTCGGCACATTTTGGTGAGTTCATGAAAGTGCATGCTAACGCAGCCCGTGTCGTGAGTGGTTGTCTGTGCCTGGGTCATGCAGAGAGAGCTGACAAGGCGGGACCCAACTTGTGAGCGTTCTCTGCACAATGCTAATTATGTTGTAAGTATATTTCATTAAAATAAAATAGTTTAAACTGGCCTTAAACGTGTAATGGAGCAGCAAAGCTCTTTTGATAAGCAACACTGAAATATGCCTTAAGTTTCAAGCTTCCCAAAGCGAGGCTAAGCTCCATGTTTTTCAAAACTTATTCATTCATATGTTGTCTTGCTGAACAGATGTAAAAAGCCTAAGGACCTAAGTTGTGAAACGCACGTCCAAGGGCTCAGAATTTTGCATGGCACTTTTGGCGAGAAAAAAGTAAAATTTGTTTCGGAAAGAAAGCTGGCGCTCTGCTGAAAAATCAGTCCGTTTGTAAATGTGTCCTACTTAGCGCCGAAAGTGTTTCAATAGCTCCGAACGATGTTCTTTCTGAAAAATTGTCTACATTACTTTGATCTTTTTACAACAAATTGAAAACGAACAATGTGTTCCCAAATGTTCACGCATGGTAGAGTACTGTGGCAAAATGCGCATTGCCACTGAAAATAAAACTAAGCAGACAAAACACCATCGAAATGCAAAACGTTCTTTAATCATATATCCAACTTTGAACTAGCAAGTTTAACAGGTCTCAGTTTTTGTTTCAAACGCGTATCGCGCACGTGCAGGTCCGTCGCCAGCGGGGGGGTCAGTGGTGCCCGGCCCCCCCATTTGAAACCGGTGCCTCCCCATTTCACATTTGGTCCACCGGTTCTGCATGCATCCAATACTGTATTTTTAAAATGTGGCCCAACCTTTTGGCTTTTGGCCCCTCCTGGTTTTTGCCCCCCCTGCTGCTAA
>Ga0210059_1002745_pt1 | contig 27794 bp, 13 predicted proteins | sample Ectturendosymbi2_FD_188042 | JGI IMG/M metagenome (GOLD analysis project Ga0210059, IMG submission 188042) | Ecteinascidia turbinata endosymbiont from Florida, USA - Sample 2 (SPAdes) (version 2) | ecosystem: Host-associated > Tunicates > Ascidians > Unclassified | place: Key West, Florida...
CGCAAGCAACTAAACTGTCGTGTGAACAGATGTGAGGTTTAAAACCAGAACCGTCGCCAGAAAGTCTTGAATAGGGGGTTAAATTTGCGCAAGGGGTCTTGACATACTGCAAATTTGATAAAATCTTTGCTGATTTATAATGTTTCATATTTAAATTTGGAAGGGCTGAGCTCACCAATGCCCACCGTGGCGACTGGACTGGTTTAAATTTCGCTTATGCTGTCATTATTGCAATGCGTATAAAGAAATAAAAAGCTACAATCATCGAATCAAGTAAGGACGAACATAACACAGTAAAGAGTTAAAAAGTTTTTTTTCCTGCCTTCTTCATAACAAAATCATCTAAGAATTCATTACAATTTGTTTGCCTAAGTTTGACACTTTTAATGTACCGAATGTTTAATGTGGACAACCTCTCCTGGAACATTGCGACCCTTTAATTCATTTTTAATTCTTTTGAATCTTGAAAAGGACCTTCCGCCTGAGCAGTTAGTGACCATCAAGCTAGAGAAATAAGGCTTCGGGTGGTTGCAGTGCCGTAGCCAGCCCAAAAATTTGAGGGGGGCAAAAATGTTTGATTTTAGGCGAATAACACCATTTTGCTTAGCAAAACGCCTCTCAAAGCACAAAATGACCATATTTTCTAAAAATTTGGGGGAGGCCGTGGCTCCATTTGCCCCCCTGGCTACACCTATGGGTGGTTGGATAAACTATAAGAACCATTAATCTAAGGCATCAGACCCAAACGCGCTTTTGTCATTTTTTTTGCTGTTTCCCTCTCTCGTTGGGGAAGAGTTCTGCGGTTGCCAGTTGGCGAAGTGGCTTTTAATTGCTTGCTATTTCAGCTCATCAAAACCTTCTGTGATTTGCTTAGCATGGGAGCAGTACAAACTTGCGCAAGTACTCAATAGCAATCCGATTTCTGGATGACTTTACTGAAGAAAATTCAAATGGAAAAAAATCACATCTAAAAATACTAATCGAGCTTTACACGATACAAACGCTGACAAAACTACTGTATTGCTCAGTCACCTAAGAAACAGCTATGCTTTTATTGTAGGAAATTGCTGTTAGCCCTGCACATAGCTCACATCTGCAGTACAACCTTGTTTTGATCAGGTGCAGTGACGTAACGAGGTTTGAGCCAGGGGGAAACTTAGCTGAAGGGAGCCCACTGGCTAACACTCAGAAAATAGTTGAGAAAGAATAGCAAATCCGGCATTGAACGGCGATACAAAAAAACGAAATCACCAGAAAACACTCCGAAAAAAACAGCAATCTACTGAAACCAAAAGAATAATAAATACCAAAATACAAACTAGGTAGGAGACCGGTTTTTACATTTATCTTGGCAGGGAGGGCGGTTCGCACCCCTGCCACCCGTCAGTTATGCCACTGATCAGGTGCATTTCAAACATGAACAGCCACTAGTTCGTTTGATAGAGTCACACGTAACAATCGGTACGATTCAGCAAACGCAGGACGCAGCCAGCGTGCTTAGAGTATATCGACACAACATTTGGCATGCGGCTTGACCAACCGTCATATTGAGATTCATGGAAATTCGTTGAAAGACTCCGGCGTTATCACCACGAAAGTTGAATAAAACTAAATTTCGTGAATTACGACATAAATTTTTGAAGAAGTTGATCTAAATCAGTGGTCTTCAACCTTTTTTGTTCAATCGCCCCCCTAAAGGAACTTCGCTATGAAATCGCCCCCCACTCATGATTTTAGTGTTGTCCAAAATATTATTGTATTTTGAAAATAACAGGCAATCTAGTCAATACAAAAAAACGAACAAACAAAACGAATGCAGTTGCGTTTGCAGAAAAAATATTGTTCATTTCCAAAAAACAGTTGATTCCAACTACTGCAAACCTTGGCCCTGGCTTTTTATCTGTAAGTTTTTTTGATATAGGTTGCAAGTTGGGCAGCCTAAGCCGTATGGCGTTTCCCTCGGTCTTCATATCAAGATGATTTTGGGATTTATTACGCATGCGCAATACTTGGCTGAAACCTTGCTCAGGAAAATACGTCGTGGGAAACTCCAATAATAATAATAACTTAACTTTTCCCAAAACTTCCGGAAAACGCTAGCTGCACTTGATCCAAAAGTCTGACCATCCGTGTTAATAAAACATGGCACAGGATTCATCAGGCCCGTAGCCAGGTTTTAAGGTTTGGAGGGGAAAACTTATTTTTAGGGGGCAAGATCTTTGTTTTATTATATGTTTAAAATAAATCTTTCCGGGAACAACAAAATTTGGTGGGCACAAAAAATTTGGGCGCACTGCCCTGAAATTCCCCCGTGGCTACAGGCCTGGGCTTCACCATTGCTTTGGAAATCGATTAAAAATTCCTGAATGTGGAACCACATCACTTTTGTTAGTTAAAACTGGCAAAAAGGCACTTCACCCAGTCACTTTCCAAGCAATCCATCTTTTGGTGTGATCTCCACAACAGGTCTTACCAAGCCTCAAACTGCAGGTAGCGAAAACGATTTTTTTGCAATTCTTAGTATAGTCAAGATTGGGTTAGTGGGACTTACTCGCTAGTGTAATTTTGTCTTTCCTAGCCAACTGTACAGATATACTCCGTCATTAGTCACATGCACACAGTACAGTTATATCGACAAGCACAATAAAACACTACTCGAACTGACTGAAAAACACGGTAAGCACGTTTTGCAATTTATGGCTAACTGTAATTAATTTCACTAGCCCTTAATTGCTATGTAAGCCGTCTTGCAGCAGTTATTTTCTACGCATGGTTTCAATAGAATACACTTAGTTCCATTGTTTTGCTAGGCTACTCAAGTTACCAACCAAAGTATAAACCAAAGTTATAAAACACTTAATAACTGTCTATGACGTGTTTGCCTATGAAACAATGGTTTGGCAATGCTCTGTCGAAGATCATATGAAGTCTTCTTTCAAGGCAATTTTTCAAATGATAACTACAGTTGTAGGGATTTGTGACAGTTCATGGAGAAAAATAATTAGGTTAAACTTAATGGAAACTTTTGATTAATATTCCCGATCGCTGCGATAGTCGTTGCGATGATTTAGTGATAGCAAATTTATGACTCTTGGAACATTTTTAGCATCTTTGAAGAAACTGAAGTTTTCCTCTTTTCAAAAATGGAGCAGACTAGGTATTTTCGGATAGGTATATCAGTATTGATCGCTTTCAACCGATACAAGTAAAATAAAACGTACTAATGCATACTGCTGCATACGAGAAACATCCAAAATCCTGTGCGTGCTGATATGTAAAGATGCTTGCAAATGTTATTGCTTGATGTCCCTTAGTTGACGCTGCTCACGCAATGGCTGGGTCAACAAACTAGCAACTACTTATTGCAAAAGGTTCTCCACTATTGTGTTCGTTTTAATACCTAGAAATTCGTCATAATGGCGGTGCTTGGCTGCCAACCAGTAACACTCTCTGTGGCTTCGGATAATGTGCAGCAAGGTGTTACACAGGACAATGTTAGTTCGATTTTTACATCACCAGTCCTGGATATTGTGTTTTATAATGTTTGTTAGGAACCATGGAGTCGCAAGTGCATCAAATGATTTGTTTCCAAAGTGGGAAATGTAGTTTTTATTGGAATCAATTTAGAATTTCAGTATACACCAATCTGCAGAAATCGCCCCCCATATCTTGTAAATCACAAAATCGCCTCCTTGACACATTAAATCGCCCCCAGGGAGGCGATTTCATCCCCGTTGAAGACCACTGATCTAAATGATCATGGATCAGCCATTGACTCTATGCGTACCACAGTTTGTTGGAGGCCCCCTTGGATCTTGAGGCACTAGGCTTAAGCCTATATAGCCTATAGGTAAATCCAGCACTGCTTGTATGTATGCAATAAGTGCATGTCAGTGCAGCCATTGGCAATAGTTTAATATAAACACATAGCAGTGCTACCAGATTTTCATATAAGTTTAAACCATGATAAATTTAGCAGATTTCCCCGGTTAAAAACAGTTAAGTCAATGTGAATGTAGCAGATTTTGATATAAGTGTATACCAGAACAGCCAGTTCCGGTAAATTTTCTTTTTGTAGTAGATATTTAAATTATGACATGTCTAAGGCTTGGTTTCAAGAATCAAGTGATTGGAAACTATGACATGATGGTGCATGTGTATTTTCTTAAACTGTGATTTATTGTTTCCGGTATTCGAAGGTAGCTATTATCTATCACGTATTTTCAAGCAAAAGTGAATGGTAACATATTTTGTTCTAGCTAACATATTTTGTTCTGGCTTCAGAGGCAAAACCTTGTATTATAAAAGGGTGAAAAATGAGTAAAGCGCTTCGAGTTCAATTCTGTTTGTTTTTCTAAAGAACAATAGTTGTTGTTGTTTTTTATGCTATAATTAGTGCCTTGTTCACGAGCACCACTGCGTTTTTGCCAAATTACTATTATGGTAATATCAAAACCAACAGCATTTAGCCTGTTTCAGCTAGTTTGGCATTTTTTGAAGCGATTTGGCATTTTTTATGAGTGGTTTGGCATTTTTTGTTCACTTGAACCTGGCAACCCTAAACAGGAGGGATGTGTTAAGCTTTTGCGCAAGGTAAAAGTTACCACTCCACCGTATTCATGTAGGGGGTGTTTTGTGATTTATGAGACTGCAGTAATTTGTAGACGTATTGGTTGGTTCCCTGTTTTTTGTGCTAGAGCTAGCCGAACAAATGGAGGTGGTTATGCTAAAGTGCTGAATTTTTTGCCTTTTTAAATTAAGCAGCAGTGGGCTGGTTATATTTGCTGTATATGCCGTTGTGTTATTTGTGTAGTGGAATGTGGTACATATGTACATGAGCTCATAGACTGTACATAGGCCTACAATCTGACAAGTTTAAAAACGTGCACATCGCAGATGGTGAAGCCCATCACCCTGACTCTCTGGAAACAATTTGCCCCTTTGCCCACTAGATGGTTGACAAGACTCTCGGTAGCGATTTGGAACAAACTGCCTGCAGATGCTAGATTTATGCTTGTCTTGCAGGTAGTAAATCTTTCCTGGGCCCACATGCCGAGATATTGCTATTGCTTCACCTATCCTTCAGCTTACATTGGTAAAAGATCATTGCAAGGCTCATTAGTACATGATATGGTACCACGGGCATAGTCAGGGGTCATTTAGGTCAAGACCTCCTAAGTATATACTGTACAATATTTTGCCAATTTTGCAAAAGGTCGTACCACGGTTGAGTGAATGACAGGGGCCCCCAAAATATTTTGCACAGTGGCCCCCAAGTAGCTAAGACCACCACTGGATAATATGAATGGGCCTAGTAAACAGAAGACTGACCGACGTTATCATTGCTCTGTGATGTACGTTACTCAGCAATGGAGAAGTTATCATGATAACTTCTCATATATCATTACGTAACTAACGTCTCAAAGCATATGCCAGCCAGAATGAAAGCAGATGGAAATTTCAATGACACAAGCGACAAACGATTTTATTCAGTCAGCATGAAGCTGATTTATCGTATGATGAGCCCGAGTGGCGCTGTTGACCTGGGTCGCCCCTGTAATGGCCTTTTTGAATTTCAGGTGGTTCACCGATACGTTTTCATAGTGGTTTACATATGGTGTATAGATAATGACGTCATATTTCAATGTTTGTGACGTCATAGTTGCCAATTCAAACCACGAAAATTTCTATAGTTTTTGACGTGCACTTGTGAAGGTTCCACCACCCATGATTTGCGGCCAATGCGATTCACCATTTTGTTTACTCCCACTGACAGCTCTGATAAAACCCAATTAACATATTCTACTATATTGCTGTGTTTGTTTGTATCCAACAGTGGTGTACGCAGAAAATTTTCATGAAGGGGGTTCATTCAGTGGCATATGGTGGTCATTTGTATTTGGTGTGCGCTGTTTGTGACGTCACAATTTTTAGTCACATGCATGTTTCCAAACCAACGTTTTGTCCAAGTTTATTGACATAATATGCATATTCTTCTTCACGCACTCCCCTTATCTTATGTGTCATTGCACTGTATATAAACTATTAGCGCTCCAAGTTAGGATATCGGAGGAAAATAAACTCAACGCTACGACACAGCAGTTCACAACTGCAAAAATATCGGGCTGCGCGTTAAAACAGGGGAGTAAAGCACACTCAGCACTGCATCAGAGCAATTTCAACTGCAAAACAAGGTTGCCAATTTGGATTTTTGGATTTTTTGAAGCCAGATTTTGAAATTGTTTTTTCCAACACCTTTGGCTTTTGAAAATAAAAAAAAGCCAGACAAAAACTTTTTTTCAGTCGGAAAGGCTTGGCTCTGAAAAAACATTGTCTGAGCTGCATATTCATTACAAATCTCTTCTGAAAAGAGTCTGTAACCATGCAGGGTGCACATAATATTGAAAAAAATTTGCTGTTTCCCTAAAAATGATTAATGTTATTGATAAGAATCAAATGTATGACAGCGTAATTACGGGGAAAGAGTGTGCTTCCAAAGAGTGAAATTACATTATATCGATGTTTCTGACGAGTTTTAATGTCTATTGTGTGTTTGGTTACGCATGTTTTGTGTTTATATGCCTTAAAATTGCTATCTGGCTTTTTTGGGACAAGGTCTGGCTTTTTTGGTGAAAACTGGATGGCAACCCTGCTGCAAAATGAGGCTGCGCTAATGTCTTGTCGAATACAAGCAGTCGAGCATACAAAGTGTTCGGATGGACTGACTAACGCACAACCCGGTTTGAAAGATCGAATCTTGCTAAACTACACAAGAATTGAAAATGCGCATAAAGTACGCAAGAAAACTTTCAAATTTTTGTTCTGTATAAAAGTCCAGCAAACTTTTTGTTTTATTTTTTCCCTGCTGAGACATTATCAGATGGATGCTTCTATGTTAAAAACTGCTGTTTTTGAGCTCATGTAACAGGTCTATCATGGTACAAAAATTGGTAACGTAGCCAATGCGGTCAATGCTTGCGCTGATCAACCTTAGCAGACAAAATAAAGACAATTGTTTCGGATAAAGCCGTTTTGGAAAATGTTAGGTGCCCGGTATGGACCTGTATGGACCGATTTTATCTGATTCTAGGGACCCAATGATAATTTTATCTGGTTCTCAGGACCGATTTTCAATTCTAGGGACCCAAATCGAGTCCCTAAAACACCTTAAAAACCCTGGATAAAGTGAACTATCGCGGAACACAATCTTAAACATGTGGATTGGACGAAAGGTCTGCAAAGGTGGCGAGATGGTTTCTGGCCGCAGACGATAACCCAGATTCCCACTAAAACATAATTATTACCCATTTACAATGTTACTTGAAATTTGTATGCTAATTTATTCGGTGGCGTTTGCATTAAGTCGACAAAATAACAAGCAAAAAGTGTGCGAAAACAATTGATATCCTTTGCGCAGGTAATAAAGTTTTTGTAAAATATCAAGCTCAAGGGTTTTTTTTTAACCCCAACCCCCCCTTGCGTACGACTTGGTATACAAAGGCAAGCAGGCTGAACTACAGTTCCGTAACCAGCAACCAATTTAAGTATATTAATTTGTAAATCATCCGCAAGGACAAAGCAAAGCGTTGCTTTCAAATCACCTCAAGAAACAAGATTGGGAATCTATATTTATAAACCTTCACTTCTGCATGGACCCGATGACTATATTGGTTTCACAGCAGGCTGTCCCCCACATTTTACAACAAAATTGCTCCCATGCACTCACGTAGGGCCACCATTCAGGGTGCAGCTACCATAAATACAGTATATAATATGATTTTGTGTTTTGGCAAGCACTGCTTTTCAGGGAGCATTTTTTCTGCTCTGTCCTGGTCCCACGCCGCTTTGCCTAGTAGTGGATGAGCGAGTAAGAGAAAACATTGCTAATCTGTATATCGGTCTAAGCATAGGCGTAGCCAGGCTGGTGGCCAAGGAAGTCATGGTCCCCCAAAATTTCTAGCATATCTTGTCGTTTTGTGCTTTGAGAGGCGGTGTCCCAAACAAAATATTGTTTCTCGCTAGTCAAAATATTTAGCCCCTCCCTAAATTTTGGTCTGGCTTCGCTACTGGGCCTAGTAGCAGAGGCGATTTGTAGTTCAACAAACAAGTAAACCGACACTTCGGAGTCAAACGCGAGAAAAGGTGGTTTCAATCATGCACGTAGCCAGGGGGAGAAATGGGCGCAATTGTCCCCCAATTGCAAAAGTAGCACCAAAATTTTTCAGGTTAATCAAGCTTTTGATATGTAAGCCAAGAAATGCATCAGTGCAAATCATCGAAACTGTTTAAGGAACTTATCCTACTTCAGCTTTTAGGCGAATCTGATCAAAGCAGTATGGTTTACAATTAATCAAACGTGTATAGTGTAAATGTTGGAGAATTCATGCCATGGCTGATCTTTACCTAAGGTACATAGCTCCGTGTGGAAGTTGGTGATAATAAAATGCAAACTTGTATCTCCGCGCTTGTAAACACTAACCGCAAATAAAACAAGCAATAACGCTTTTCGAAGCTGTGTTTGGCGCACCAGCCTGCTATATCCCACCTAATGGTGATGTAAAATTCATTTCGAGACCATCGCAAAAATTCCTCTCTGGTAACTCTGGCGGGGCCGCATTATGACGCTGACGCAACAATGGCAGTACCTGAGCCTTACTGCATCTAGGAACAGTTTTTACATATTATTTTCTGCGAAAGGTGAGTTCTAGGGAAATCATTTCTAGCCGTCTCTACATTCGTTGAAAGGAACTTGTTTACTCGGTAGCCGAGTACTGACGCCGGTGAATAAACTGAATAGCACAAACATTAATTATTTGAAAATTCCCGAAAAGCATCGCGAACCGCACAAAATGCCCTCTTGAGCCACATGCAGCCCGCGTGTTTGAGACCGTGGTGTAGACTGAGTGGGTCAAGCATACGCAGGTTTGTTTAGGAGACATGCATAACTTCCTGCAATTTATAAAATTGCTTGGTCATATTTGTGAATTATGGTCATATTTGCCTTGGTCATATTTGTAAATTATAGTGTTAACTTTAAATTTCTAGCTAAATACCTAATACTTTTGGGAAGCAAGCTTAGTGTAAGTAGCGTACAAAAATGCTACCGCAGTCGCATTTGATAGCCTTTAATGACATTAAATTCAAACATTTTTCAAACTCGTTGAAGGCTCTAGCTTTTACGCCATCAACTGCATACGTCACCCAGTCGGTCAAGAATTGGACAAATTCCACGTCTAACATGAGCGCAAGTTTATAGATCTACTTCGGGAGTCGGTGTCTCGTCAGAGCAAAGTCGCCACTCGGCTTCGACTGAACCTGTGTTGGTGTACAGGGACAGATTTAGGAAGCGCGGGGTCCTAGGCCATCTTAGTTTTTGGGGCCCCACGCAAGTGTGACCTATTTGGCCGTTTGTCTGAAAAGCGAGGAAGTATGCACCTCTTATGTGTAGTGCCCCCTCAAAAATATATCTTTTGTTGTGCCGTCTTTGGTTCTACAATTGCCTCAGATCTGCAACAGAAATTAAAGCCTTTTCTACATTCTTTTAAAGAACAAATAGCATTGTGATCTTTTCTTGGAATTTATAGCTCTTTCGTGTAGTTCAGAAGTTCCCTTCGGAAATATTTTCGTGATTTCTAGCGTTTTTTGTAGGTTTGTTTTTCGGATATATACATTTTCATGCGGTACCGTGTTGCCGCCCTCGAATATATCGTCTAGCTGTCGAACTGATTACCTGTACGTAAACTCCATTTTTATAGTAATAGTAACCACATATTTTATGAACCAAACAAGCCCAATGCAGCAAGTGGACACAGGGCTTATTTAGGAATTGGCACCCTACTGTGCAGCAGTTTTGCAACAAGTGTTACGTGTTAGCTAACTTTAGTGTTAAGAATGTGTCTGTAATCCTATGGTTCTGTCTTCAATACAGCTGCAAAAAGTGTATGTAACCCTGTGATTCCGCCGGCTTCAATGCTTCGTACTACGTGCTCTTTTGTCTGTTTTTATCGAACTGCGTTCTGCAGAGTGTGTGTGTTCATACTATGGACTTCGTGTCTGCTCACAAACAAATAAGTTAAATAAATTATACCCTTTTGCAGTTGTCGTTTTCCAAGTAATACAAAATATAGTGTTTTAATCCCCTGTGCCATAGGTCAATGGTAAAGAGCTTTTTGTCAGTGAAAAATTGAACATCAATTAAGTACCGCTTTTTTCTTTTTATTCTTTTTTTGTAACCGCTTTCATACAGACGGCCTGAATGTCTCTCACGCCCAGATGCACAACATTGTGTTGTTACTATACGGACAAGAGTAGACATTAGCATTCCGCTCGTTTCAAGGTAAATTGTGAAGTTATGCCTCTAGGCAGTTTCGCAAATTTTTAGTTAATATTGAGTCGTCATAAGAAGAGTTGCGCGGGGCCCTAGGCAATGGCCTATTGGGCCTATGCGTAAATCCGTCACTGTTGGTGTACATCAGAAGTGTGCAAATGTTGAAACTCGGTTATTGCTTGCCCCCCTTATCAAAATTTCTGGCTACGCGCCTAGTTTCAATATGGTAAAAAACATTCGAAGTAGATCCGAAGAAAAACATTTGCGTGTAAACGCGGGCATTTTTATAAAAAAGAAACCTTATAACTGCACTTACAATGAGAAGCCGAAGCCGAAAAAATGTACGTATAGTCAGCCATGTACATCTTGAAACTTTCCATTCCAACCAAGCAATCTTGGAAACGAGACTGTTGATAGGGATGCCTGCAGTTAGCAGCATTGTTAGTCTGGCTTGGTGTTATAAAAAACCCAAATCTTAAAACAAAGTAATCTGAATGTAACCGACTTGCAAAATGCTTTCAGAGGTGGGTTTTTCCATATGACAGAAATGCCGCCGCTGCATGGTGTCTTCCATTTTGTTCACACTTCTGCAATTCTTTCTCACCCATCGTATATTTTTGGTTTTCTTTAACACGTATGAGGCGCAGAAATATTTGTTTCAATTGGAATTTATTTTCCTTGACATTGTTCACTCATTCATGAGTAGTAAGAGCATACGCAAATTCTTTAGTTTTCGTTTTGTAATTTTTTTCGATTAAGCCAGAGGTGTTAACTCGAAGGGCAACACGTGCCAAATTTTTCATAAAATTTAGCCGGCAGCCATGGCATCATAAATGAACTTCCTTGTCGACAAAATGTCATTAAACCAGACAGCAACAATGAAGTAGGCTACTTAGTAACTTTGTTGTTCGTTTCTGACAGCAGTTGTGCCATTTACGAACATGTAGCGTGCCACATTTGGCACACGTGCGCTGCGTTGTACACCCCTGGATTAAGTGGTTCCCAAAGCCCAAAAGGAGGTGTCGTCTGAATCACTTTTTCTCTTTTTTGAATTCTTCTTCGCTCCAGATCAGTTTGGAGAAGTGAGCATTCGCAGCACTTATTCACTTGGAGATTGTAAATTTTATGATGGAGTTAAAATTTCACAAATATCAAAGCAGTTCAACGCTTGGTTTTTGCATAAACATAGTCTTTATGCTTGGGAAGTATAGTAACTAGTCTCCACAGAGGTAAAGAGTTTGAATCAAGCAGCCAATTTTTAATAAAAAATCGATTTCATCTAACGATACGCATCATAAGTCGTGCAACCTTATTCGAATGGATCTGAACAAGGTTCCAGGACTGACGATGCGTAGTGTTAGGTGAAATCGATTTCTTATTAAAAATTTGCTGATAGATTCAAACTCTTCACCTATGTGAACACTACTTACTTGAGTACAGATAGATGTGCAAGTTTGAATCATCGCCAAAAGATGAAAGCAGAGCCCATTCAGCTGATTCCTCGAAAGCTTACAGCAAACTAACAGCTTTTAATAGTGGGAAGTATTGTGAAACACTCATGAAACTTCAGTTTTTCAGCGATGAGCAAACACGCCTAACTTTGGATTTATTTATTATTTATATCTTAACTTTCTTAACGACAACTCGGTAATGACAATCTTAAATTGATTGCTGAAAAACAACTTTGAGAAGAGTGTTTTTACTTTGAGTTCTTTTTTTAGTGTGTGCACATATGGAAAACACGCGATATGCATAAAGCGCATTCACGTTTGTAGCTGTTGTAGCTGCAACTATAAAAACAGTTGCAGTAAATTGTGGTAAGAAAATTTTGAGTGTTCTTATTTGAAGCTTTTTTGCAAAAATATCCGTGCACATAATATTATTTTTTCAGTCTTTCACACATACCTTAAAACTTGAACCTTGTTTTCAAAGCGCTATAGCGATTTAGAAAAAGCTTGCATTTTTAACACTTGTAGCGCAGAAAAAATTCTCCAGCGCAGAAAAATTCAAGAAAACGGTATTATTAACAAGCTGAGGAAAAATATACGTAAACATAGCAATACACATGCATTAAACAAGTCCTAAGGCAGTCGCAAAAACTATTGCTGCTTCACCAATACCCAAACCATCTGTATGGGCGTGATAAGGTGCATAAGCCAAGATCTTTGTTTCGTAATTATTGTTATGCAAATTAATTGCAACATCGATCTCACCAATAATACTGCCTCAACTGTTAAGTGAGCAAATTAATCTGCCATCTATCCGGCCAAAATTTTTTTAAATAATGCTGGTGAACTGGAGATTGCACAAAAAACGTGCTGTTCAGTGAACAACTTTTGATTAACAGCATCCACAATCATGCTGGCTCGGGTGCACATAAAACAGTGGCAAGCCCGATTCTTCGTACCCGGAAGTTTTGACAATGCATCGGTGACGTCTCTGCCATACGAGCAGCACACCATCTGCAAATTTCCTGTCACAGCTTCATAAAACTGCAGTCCTTTGCATTGCATCAAAGCTAGCATTTGGCCAGTAGCGCAATATTTTCTATCACGACAACTTCAGCGCAATAAATTTAACTCGAGTCTCGTGCAGTGGTTGATCACGTTTCAGTGCAGCAAAGTAAACACGCCAGGCGTCATAACTTCCTGTCAATTTTTACGCAGCTGCTCACAAAGTACAGGCTCCGTGGCTTAGCTGTTTGAAGCATGAAAAGATAGAAGTCCTTTGGCATCCATTGCCAGCGACTGCGCTAGAACTGGAGCGGCAACCCTGTGGAGCCTCGAACAAATTACCTCTATCACTACCAGCTCTTCCTGTTAACGAACGCTTTGGTATTTACTCAACATTGTAACAACAATCACACAAACAAAACCTCCACCTACATCAAGCAAATCCGTTCCACCACACGTAAATGGTGCTTAAAGTAACTTTTATTAAAATCGATAAGCGCTTTACAAATCATTTGCTTTTCATAGTTAATTATAAAATTTTTGAGGATGGTTTCGTCATAGTACACGACGGTTAGCGTCGTTCATGTTATTAGACATTACAGAGTATGAATACCAAAAGGATGAACAAGACGTCGACGTCAGTGTCGACCAGCGTTTTTCAACAGCCGTCTAGGAAATATAGTACATGCTTGAGGAATTTAACCTACAAAATGACAAACATCATCAGTAATCAACATGCACTTGTGAATCCGTAAAGGAAACACCTTCTTGTCCAAACAGACCCTGCGTTTTAAGAATTCCAAAATGCGCGACCGAAAAGTCCTAATGCATTTAAAAAAACATATGTACGAAACACCATCAGATGGAACGACCACTATTACCTGTAAGCGAACTATTTGGAATGCGTCTTTGACCAACAAAATATAAAACCAAACTTGGCTTGTCATCTGGCAGATACGATACAGAATTTCACTTGTTAATTGAAGATATAATTTTTTAAAAACTACCTACTGTGGTGCCAATGCAAATGTCCTTCCCCGTTATTCTTAAAAGAAAGCAAATACCATTTTGCAATGGACGGTGGATCTCATGAAAGGGTAAAAAAATTGCTAACATCAAAATCTTCAGCCAGCAAGGTGTCTGAGCCAATACTAAGGAAATAGTCGTTGTCAAGTAAAACACTTATGGGCGCCTCCCATTGATTTCCTCAGGACTGATCTGGCCTCACTTTTCAAAATGTTAGTGGTGTTGATGCAAAAGTACATTCGTTTTTGTAGAAAGAGCCAGTAATTTGACATCCAAAAGAAATATATCTATCTGCGTTTTTAATCCCACATTGACCAGAGACATTTGCACCTTAAAAGAGTTGTAGCGTCCTCCGCAAAAACATGTTAGACTGTATAAAATTTGGGTCCAAATATAATGTTTGGGAAACTTTAACACGAACTTAGCACGTAACACAAACCCTTGCGATAACTGTTTTGAGGGTTGACAGGTTAAAAAATAAGTGATTTATGCAGCAACGCAAGCAGTTAGAGCTGTTGTTACAAAAATGCACGAACTAGTTCTACAGTGACAAACCTTAATGCTTCCATTAAAAGAATAACAGCAGTTTTCTTTTACAGACCCATCACGGATGTAATAAGTGTATGTTGACCATCCGAAGGCCCTAACGATTTTCTTGAAACCTCAAAGGAATGAATATAATCTGAAAATGATTTTATAGCCTGTAAACCTAGCGTAAAAGTATATGAAATTTCAATTATTAACTCTTCATGCAAAATGGGTTTAGTAAAAAATGTGGCCGAGACACATCTCTAGCAATTGTCAGACTGGCTTCAACGTTACTTTTGGTTGCGGTGCATTTGGATGAAGGCTAGTGGCAGCATATCAATCGGAGTAATCTGGCCTGTCTGCTTAGGTTATGCACCACTTCTGGGAGTTCTCAAACTGGCGACCAACGACCCTGAAAGGGTCCACAGGAACTGTTTATAGGTGTCCAAACTTATATTGACCTATCTGCAGCATATTTTGGAGTACTTCGATTTTAGCAAGGTTTGCAGGCTATATGAACCGCAAGCAGTGGAGGTCCACTGTAAAAGTTTGAGAGACACCCCTTACTTGGACCAATTATAATTTAGATGTTTTTCAGGTCAATTGAAAAGTTTTGTTGTCTTTTCAAATAAGGACTCATTCCATGTGTAAGCAAAATATCCGCTGACAGAGTAAACACTAACTTGGTACACAGACCATTGCACAAACAATTCTGTGAAACTAAGCATTCACCGTTTTCAGATAGCGGCTTGCCCAATGCAAATCTGCAGCTAAGGGTTTGAGTTGTAAATGAATTGTGACCCATTTCAGAGTTAAGAGGTTTTCCGACGTTTTCGATTGCGCGAATTTTGCGACACGATACAGCTAATTAACAAACAATTGCTTTTTTGAGAAAGCAACCTCTACTTGTTGCAAGAACTAGAGGCGATTAAAAATGAATGCAATAGGCTTGGTGAAGGAATATGTTATCGCTTTGCAGCCCCTTAAAATATTCCAGCCGCTTTGAGTATGTTGCGCGTAGTGACGCCAGTGCGTTATTTCTGTGCATATAGCTCTGGGCGGAAAATTATGGGGTACCGCAAAATGACGCTTTACGCTGCGCAATATCATACAACGTGCAGTCTCATGGGTCGTGTGCAGCAACGTGACGCTTGTGAACGCCGTCAAGCTACATCTTCACACCGGAAAGGCCTTCTTTGCGTCCAAGTTCTAGCATGCTCAACAACTGACTGAATCTCAGCGAAAAACAAAGACAGGCAACATGCTCTGCACTGATCGTCACTTGTTCATTGCAAGACGTAAAATCAAGAAAAGCAAAAAAATGAAAAAAAATAAACGAAATGTGTACGTTTGACCGGTACGGAGCGGTGTCACAGATACCACTATCACATAAGCAATAAATAGTGCCGAACGTTCAGGGTGCGAATGCGTTTGGAACTGCGGTACAGCCATTCTGACAGAAATAAATAATCTAAGCAGGCCGTTGGGCATTCAGTGCTTCTTGCTAGCAAGGACAGTTTCGGTTGGTGAAAGGCACTGAACAGAAAATACAAAAAAGAAATAGCAAAAATAGTTTCAACGTGCAAATAATTTACTGTAGTCTTTTAACAAAAGAAGAAGCCAAATCGAAAGATCTGATACCTTCACAAGAAATCCAATCATGCAAATTTAAAATAAATAACAGTAACAAAGCATTAATCGCTTTGAATATTTTTCTTTTTGAACTTTGCAGCCATTCGTGGTTAGGATGCTAACAAATGCTGAGAATGAATTCGACCGAAATAGCAAGAAAAACGCTTTAAATTACGAGACCACTTTTCGTCAGATTCTGATCTACCGCAATAATTTTCCATCTGGCCATGCACGACTTGTAACAGTGTTTAGAAATCCGCTCTTAGCGCGACTTCTGCTAATCTCAAAATGTTACCTGCTGCTGCGAAAGCATGAGCTGGCACCCTGAATTAACGTGTGCCATCACTTTTGATTTCAGTTCAGCAACCTGTTGACGAAGAAGGTTCGCGTTCGTGGAAAGTTCGAGGTTCTGCGTTTTCAGCCCGTTCACTTTTTCTTCTAGGCGTGAAATTCTCTCGAGTTTGCGCTTTCGGCATTTGCTGGCAGCTAACCGATTGCGCATCCTTTTACGTTCAGTTTTGATCTTCTCCTGCTCTTCGAGATCGATGGGCGACATTGGCGGCGATTTGGCTATTACCGGTACAGTCTGCGGTGGTTCTTCCTTCAAGTGGGTGATCACCGAACCGTGGGACGGGATCCTTACGTTGCCGTGGCCCATGGCAGAAATGCCCATGTGATGAATTGTCTGACCGCTCGAGATCCCAGCGCTACTAGCACTGTCGTGATCGCGGTAGTACGGGTCAGGGGAGCCATATGGCTGATGCAGATGCTGAAGCTGGTGCTGCTGAACGCTCATCCCAGAAGTAATCACTGAGCAGTGCGATGCTTCCACATTCGCCCCACCTGGGGAATGGGTTGCACTAGACGCAATGTTAGAGTTGCTTCCGCTGTGCGACTTTAATCGCTCTAGCTCACGAACAAAACCTTGGGCGTACATTTCTTGCTCTTGAGTGACGTTTCTTGCATAGAACTGGGAATTGTGGTTTTCGCCTTGGCTGCTATGGTTCACCTCTCTTTCAAAGTCGGGTGAACCAGATTTTAGCATGTTAACCACGTCAGGCGTAGATATAGTGTTCGTCAGAGACGCACTGCCGTCAGGAATGCTCACGTTCAAATTGTTCACCGATACTGGCGCAGGTAAATGCCCGTTGAGCGCGGCGTATGAGTTCGTAATCACACCTGTGTGTTGGTAACCACTAGCAACAGTGCTGGGATTTGTAGTAATAACTGAACCGTTTCGCAAAACTTCGCTGTTTGTACTGAAATGTTGTTGCTGTCTTCCGTAGTCTAGCGCTTCGCTGTTAAGAGACAAGCTCATTCCTTTCAAAACAGAAGCTTTGTTGAAGCCTTGATCGAAATGACGATAGGCCGCAGGAACTGACAATATTGCAGACACCGGACCAGTGTCCGTACTGTTTATGCTCTCCACTGATCCTGGTGATGACTGCGGGTCGTACGCACCAGATATTCTATTGCTTGGGTCGTCGTGGTAAAACGCCACTTCCATAACGCTGCCACAACGTGCACTGAAAGGTAGGCGATGGTAGAGACCGCTGGCGGTCTAAACAATGGCGGTAACTCGCTCACTCCGAGCAGGCGAATAGAAAGAAACAAGCAATAGTCCGACGCGAACGCTACGGAGCAGGCTATGACTAGTCTTCTTCCTCTTTAGTTTCTGTTCGCTCTTTAGGCCGGGAAAGATGAGTCAGTGCTTGTCGATGACGATTCAGCTGCACGCTGGTAGGCGTATAAGATTTTGCGACTGCACCAAGGACTCTCTAAATGAGAGCACCTCTTCTTGTCGAGGCACTAACTGAAGGAACTTGGTTGTGACGTACGTCTTGGCTGGACACAACAGAATGGCAAGAGTGTTGCTTGCAAGCAAATAGTGATCAAATTTTTGCTATATCACTTAGTTATTGCTATATCACTTAGTAAGAGCTGCGAGTAAAAAAGAGTTAATCAAAAAACGACCAATGCTCGTTTAAACACACAACACAATGCTAGTGACAAAACTCTGGCAATGCGGAAGTCTGTCCTGAACACGCATGCGTGTTTGCAGTTTGATGAGGAAAATAGACTGGTACGTGGTTTGACCGTAAATAAAAACATTTGTTTCAGGGATGTTTACAGTGACAGGACTGTTTATGCAGATCTTCAGGTTTTCGTTTCTGGTTAACAGTCTCGAACAAATTTTCATCCTTAATTAAAGTAGTTTTCACCACCAGCGGATTGATTGTGTACAATAAATAATCCCTGAACCGATGCTTTTTTGCAACCAACAAGCTCGCCATAAAATATCTCACCTACATGACTTCAATCTAACAAGCAAAGTCGTAGCCACTTTATCAACCCATTATCCACGCATGCGCAGAGACACAGAATGGTCCATTTAAACTATTTTGCAAATTTGCGTACTATACACTGACAGTACACTGCACTAAACTAGGCCTTCTCACAGGACAGTTACCAAATTAATTACCTACAGCCTCAGCTGCAAACAGCTGTTACATTCCAGCTATAGCGTTATACCAACTGTAAGTTGAACTACTGTAATTTTGAAGGATGGTGAAACATTTTCTGACAGCACGTGCTTTTCATCGTCTCTAAGCAACGTACTGCGACTACAGTCGAATCACTTGTTTTCACTGTCTGACCGACCTCAACGAAGCGCCGAGCTGTTTAGTACCCGAGCCTTTTTCGGACTTGAATCTAGCGCGAGCGGGAGAAAGACACGAAAAGAGTGTATTATTTTTACCGACTGACGTCTCCGAACCGTACAGCCATTGGCTGTATATGACGTCAACTAGTCATATGACCAACCTGTGGTGACAAGAAAGAAAGGCAAGTGGAGGTGCGCACGCGGTACACTTCGTGCTCTGCCGTACAGTCGCTCGTAAACTGCCACATGAATGGGATTTTCGTTTTTCCTACGTCAGAAAGAAAGCGTTGGGAGAAATGTATTCACAGCTCCTGAAGGTGTGCATTCTCAGGTGTTGTGAGCCATTTCTTGGAAACAAACATGTCTATTTTTGTGACTCAACATTTTCGACTTTAACCAACAGATTCAGCATGTACGTAAATACGATTTAAAAATTCTAAGCTTTCAGGCATTTTAGTTTCTGTGTGGACAATATTCGTGTTGACTTCTTACGTTAACGGCGGCTGAACTGCGCGAAAAGTCACGTTGTTTGGCCAGTTTACGTAACTGACAATTCTCTATCGCTGTTGAATCTAAAAATACAAAAACTTTAGAACAAAGTTTGTATATTTTGTAACTTCCACAATCTTTAATACGAAAACAACCGAAGTTTTTTGAGATCACAAACTGCATTGTGAATGTGGTAAACAAATTTGACACATTTTACATGACCAAGAATGCTTCCAACTACTGTATGTACAAACTTTCGACAATCTTTTTCTGTTGAATGCAATTTCTCAATTTATTACGATACCTGATGCAATTTAACGACTGTAGATTCTTAATTCAAGCCCATGTTGAAACCCTTGTTTACCCATAGGCTGAACGATACTTTGACACATTAGTTCCAGTTGTTATTGTAGAAAGGTCAATATACAGAAAAAGTATTTGTTTGACAAGTACCTGGGACTGCAAAAACTAAAAGTGTACAGCCTTTCACTTGTAACCTATTAGCTTTAGAGGACTCCACGAAAAATACCCCGCTAAGCCAATAGTTCGGACTAAGCCGATCTCCATTCACTCAGTCGATAAAGCGACCGCTTGCTTTGAAACAAGCCGTCGAACGTATCGGAAACCGGCGCCGGGCAGTATGTTTGTCGGGCACGCGTACTTGAACACCAGCCAGCCTACCAGTCAGTAACACCAGCCGCTGAAGCTGCAACAGATATTGATCTAACTCTGTTTAATTAGCAATACTCTTCTCAACCTCAACAAACTGGAAATCAAGTAGTAACAGCGTCTGTCACAAGCAAAATGTATTTTGCTCAAAAACCATAATCAAAGCTTTACATTCATAGAAAAGTGTCTGATGAGCTTTTACGGTCACCTGATCGTATGTTCTACGAAATTCTAAAGATTTTCTCTCAGCATTATAAACACTGATAAAATGGCCATTAGCATTTCTGTCAGTCTTTGCCTTGAAATTTTATAAACTCTGTTTATAAGTTTAAATTTCTTTTTGAACGACTGCCTTTGCCAATACCTTACGACGACTGACCTGGTTAAGAACTTGTATTCAGAAGTTGATACAGAGCATTTTATGCAAAGAGCGAAAACTTTGAAGAGAAAACTGGAATAATTTCACAAAAAGTTTCACTGTGAAGTCTTTCTTTTACTACTGCATCACAATCTGAGATATTTCTGTGAACTGAGAGCAACACCATCCAATGTCGCGATGTCTGGCATGGCGTTATATACGTGGTTCGCCGCCTACACCGCGTTGACTCGTAGAAGAAAGGCAAACAAAACGCTACGCTACGATGGTTTTCGGCGACGAAATTTTAGCGAGCTGTTGCCGCCGTGTCAAACAGGTACAATAGCCACGCACTAGTGACTGAGTAAGGGGGTAAACGAGTCGTTGATTGATCACTCCAACTGCTTGTCTTCGGTACGGAATCAAAGCTACGGTAAAAGATCTCGATTTCGTTGTATCAGGTGCCAAAATACGATCCAACAACTGAGCTACTTCAGTTTTTTCTCATCCTTCAGACAATTCTGCATTTCCGTTATGCGCATTATCTTGAAGGATGGGACGAATTTGTTTTTTCTTAAACAAGGGGGCGAATTTTGAAATAAGTGTCAAGTACTCATTCACTTCAAATTTGAATTTTTGAAAAGGTAAAGTCACGTCGTAACTGTCGCATCCCTTCAAAATGTAGCGGCTATAGTTTGGTTAACATCCGAGACATAAAACGTAAATAAAAATCGATTTTTGTTGTTTTGCAAAAGTGCACACGATGTGTTTTCAAGCTTGCTCTTCTGAAACATCACCAGGTTCGTTGTTCGCACAAAAGCTTCTGGGCTTCTTCGATTAAACTCAGAACAAGTGTGATTTGCTGTTAAACTTACTGGTTTGATCGACAATGTATATGAAAGTACTTCCATTAATATGCTTTCGGAAAAGATATGAGTTGCGCGTTAATATTCTGAGTATGTTTAACTTTTTCGATTCTTTCAGTTACTTTTTTATGATGCCGTCAAAGCCTTCAGATGCAATCACCGATGTTCAATGCATAACAAATCTCGTAACACCTGCACCCACGATTTATTCAAACACTTTCGCAGGCACTGGATGCAACAAAACTATAAGCAACTCCAGCAGAGATGTTGCAGCTCAACTTGACAAATTGTTTGAGAAAAGATCAGCCCGTATGAATGTAGGCTACTCAACAAACGTAGGAATTCTGTTAACATTTCTCGAAATTGTAGGACAAAGTTTTGGTCCTCTAACAGCTGCTCATTGAAAATCGAAAGTTGTTTCTTGGAAAAGGACATACCGACGAATACATTCAAACTGTTACGAATTCAAACTGTTAAGAAAAACGAAAAGGTCCCGCATTCCTTTTGCACAACAATCCCAGCAGCTAAAATTTGAAACAGTTTCTACATCATCAAGGTTTTAACGAAACCCCAGCACCTGAATATTAAAGCTGTAAACTTCTTTCACCAGGGGAAGTTGCAACCTCAAAAATTAAAAACTGCAGTAAAAAATATATTATTTCATCTGATTAAAGTATTTAACAACACCGGACAATTTTTATAAACCTTGCTGCAAGCAAAACGGCAAAATAAATGAATTGCAGAACTTAATTCATTCAAGTTGTACATAATATTGCGAAAACGAAGTTTTGAGTACGTGTTTATTATAGAGAAATTAATTTGAAAAGTCCATGAAGGAGACTGCGAAATAATGCGAATCGACTTAATCGCGACTGTGACGGATTAGTGAAGGTCAAATCAAAGACTGACAAACCGGTTCGAAAAACGTTTATGATCGTTTTTCAAGAGGAAGCGTATGATTGTCCAGAGCTTATTATATTTCCAGAAAAAGTTGATTTTGACAACACCTGCTTCTGTGATTCTTCACTCGGTGAATGAAACCACGTTTTTGTGTTTTGAACAAACTGTGCTCATAGACATGACAGACATGAAAGATTATGGATGAAAGCAGTACGTTGCCTATGAAAGTAACGCAAGATAAACTACAGGGTGACACAAAAAAACGGTCATCATCTAAACTTGAATAACTTTTAAATAATAAATCAATTCTTTTTATTTTGCAGATTTACGAAGTAGAATTAATGCTCCAAGAGTCTACCAAATTTGACCTTCGAGATGCCACGGACTACTGAGCAAAAGATATTTATAGTTGAGGCATATTTTCGGCAGAAGTCTATCCACGCAGATGTGCCAGACTTTCTTGACATGTCTGGTTTTCGGACGAGGCACATTTTCTGTTGTCAGGTCATGTGAACTCTAAGAACAACATCTTCTGGGGTAGCACACCCCCTGAGCACTGCTTGCAAAGGCCATTACACTCTGTGAAGTGCACTGCCTGGGTTGCCATCTCCAAACATGGCATCATTGGACCATTCTGGTTCGAGGACGGCAATGAGTGGTCTGTGACAATCAACACCGATCGATATTTCCAGGTGCTTGGCAAGTTCTGGACAGCACTTGGTCGACGGAGAGGGGTCGTCAGGGTCCTCCAGTGGTTCCAGCAGGATGGTACCACCCCCCACACCTCAAACGAATCATTGACATGGCTACAGCAACGTTCCCATGGCCGACTGATCAGCCGCAGGTGTGACCCGCAGTGGTCGCGCATTCACCGGGCTTGAACCCCCCAGATTTTTATCTGTGGGATACTTAAGGACAGGGTTTATGGCAACAACCCCCAGACTATCTCTGACCTGAAGGCAGCAATCACAGCAGCAGTAAGAGCGATCCCAAGGGAGGAATGCGAGAGGGTCATCGAGAACTTTGCCCGCCGGATCCAAATGGGCCTGCAGCACCGGGGAGCTCATTTGGAGCACATTTTTTGAGCGCCAGTGAAACAAAGAGTTTTTGTAGTACAGACTTGAAACTTTGGAGGTGTCTGCTACACAGGATTGACCTAATGCAGCTGAAGTTTTGTGTCAATCTAAGCAAAATTTTGGAAGTTATTCGATTTTTGGTGATGACCGTTTTTTTGTGTCACCCTTTAAGTTACCACCGATATTACAATTTGTTACGTTGTTATGCCTTAGAATGGCTGTTCCAACCTGTGGTTGCAAGGGGTGAAGCAGGGGCCTGTCAATTATAACTTTATCATGCATAACAACGCTTTTCTAGATCAAAGCATTTAGACCCTGTTCGCAACCAAGGATCTGTAAAACGTTTTCCAGAGGTCCGCGGAAAGCTTTAGGTTTTACCTTTTGTGATGCGTCGTGTATTAAGTTTGTTGTGCCGTATATAAGTATTCAACCTTCACTGCCCAGATATTGTGTCTGAAACAATGGTTTGGCGGGAACTAAGAAAATATCTTAATACCTTTCCTTACGTCAAAGTTTAACATGACGATTGTTATGTTTCCAAAGCTACAGTTTCAAGCTGTTCATGGATTTAATGTAGCAGCACAAGCTACTTTCAGTATATCTTGGTATTGTTTCCATCCAGTGTCGGTTTAATTCACGCGCAGGTTTAGAATTCGTCAGTAAAGTAAAAGTGGTATTTATCGCATTTATGCTAAGTCGTTTCTTTCTTGCCGTTTAGTGTAGCTTTGATCTAAACCAGCTATGTCCAACCCGAGAGCCTCAGGCCGCATGCGGCCCAGGCGAAGATTTTGTGCGGCCCAGTTTAAGTTCTCGCTGTAGTAAAAGTATCCTACATACTGACAACCTGTCCTTATTTTAATAATCTTGAATTTGACATTTTTGATGCAGGTGGTCCTCAGTGCCACTTTAGCACGTCTGTTACCATTGCTATTAGGATTCGAACGCTTTCAGTACATTAGCTTATGCTAAATTCAGTTTGCTAAGATAAAACTAAGTCATGCAGTGTGCGGTCCTCAATAATATGTCGTTCAATGTGCGGCCCTGGTTAAGATAATGACATAATTTTTGGCTCAGTAAGCCATTTGGGTTGGTCATAGCTGATCTAAATTAAAACTAGCTACACTTCAGTGTCAGACAGTAGTAACGAAAATTCACAGTTAAATTTGTGCTATATATAAAGATTTTTGTGCGTAAGAAAGATAAATATTTGAAGTTTAAATCGACATGCTGCGCTGTAGGATCATTTGATACAATGCACAGCATGCACAACACTCCACATTTGGCTGGGCAGTGCCCAAACCACATTTCCGATTAACCTAAAAGCCACTGACAAAACAGTGGGGTCGGCAAATATTTTGAGGGAAGTGAAAGGCGTACGCCAACACGACAAATAGGTTGAGAACATTGATTTAGATCCAGCTGGTTCAAGATGATAATTTTTGAAAGTTCTTTGTCCCTCTTTTTCTTCTGATTTGAGTTAATGCTAGGGATGTTGAAAATTATGACTCCGGGAATGCTTACGGAATTCTTTTTCGTGGAAAGTAGTCATGTCTAAAACTACAAAACAATGGCCCAAGGTGGATTTTATAAGGCTACTCTCAATCTTCAACCCAAGTCGCAGCGAATTTACACCACCACTGCTTTAGGCTAATTTTTTTTGTGAAAAAATACAGGCTGCCTCAAGCAGTAAAAAAGTATGGTGCATCTTTGTGTTTTACAATTTAACTTCGTATTTTTGTTTGATATAAGATGGTATTTCCACGATAATTGAAATTTCCATTCCTATTCCTGAACAAAATAAAATCCAACCTCAACAGATAACACACGACGCATGTGCAAAAATTGTTGTGCGTTCCTAAACGCTGTAATTTAACACATGATACTCAGCTGTTATAACGCTGTGTTTTTTATCTGAGCTCACATAACTGAAGATCCCCTGACATTCAGCACCCCTATTGAAAATTCCGAGTTCCGATCCGGTTTGTAAGTTTAAACGTATTTCGTATTGACCACAGAAAATTATGTTATGTGGGATGGTACAGCATTTTGAACACACATTTACAAGCGTAGGTTACCTCTCTACGCTGTGTACAGCGAGAATGTAATGTGTTTACGGCAGATCCTTTCTGCCTCTTATAAATGAATATCGTAGGGTTATTAACGTTTTCTACAAAATTATACAGATATTTTTATTCTGTTTTTGCCAAAGAAAAATTAACCAATGAATTCACGAAGTTGCTGTGTTGTTTTTCCTGTCAGTGCTTGGGCACTTTCGTGCCACGGTTTTTTGCTCTTTACACAAACGGTTTTTAAGTTAAAATCGTCGTGTTTGCTACAGGTTGCTGCTTCTAAAATAAGCATTTTTCCCTTATAAAAATAACTAAACAGTTATTGATTGGCCATACACCTACAACAAACCTTTTTTAGTCACCGCGCGGTCTGTAACACCTATCGACCTGTACGTTCCTAGAGAGTGAAGTCAACAGGGACAGTTCTTTGGTGTCGACCTCTCATGACCCGCTTCCCTTTTCAGCGCAGTCAGGTAGAGTTGGACAATAACGAGGGACTTTCCTGAAAAGCTCGAAAACAGCTCTCGCGCTGTTGAAGTCGCCTCCTGGGCAATGTTTGTCGGCTTGCTGCCTGTCTGTCAAATCACGCCCTGCCCTTATCGACGGGTATATGCAATTTCGTTGACAAAGACAGTCAGGAAGTTGGTAGAGAACTGACACGTTAAATTGTTGCTAATGATCCCATGTCCTTCTGCAGATTCACAAAATGAAAGGCCGGCTTAGAATTTTACTAATATTACTCAGTTTCTTTGTTTTAATGCAAATCCATAGAACTGTAATACAAGACATTTCGTTACACTTGCCTCCTTTACGCTGTTAGTGTTTCAGGAACTGATGAAAACTTTCAGGAAAGAAATTTACATACAAATGCAGTCAATACTGTTGTCCAAAACGCGTTTGCTGAATTGTTAGCCATCAAATAGTAATTGATGAGCACTGAACCAACGTTAACCTACCAAACTAACTCAAAATCACTGCTTTCTCTTATATGTGCTTTGCATTTTATAACGAATCTGGTGACATATGCATGCGGAAATGCATGGGGTTTTTGTCAATCGACAAGCTTCTGATGAAAGCGCGATTTTACGTAGGGATCATGTGGTACCTAGATGTTCCAGTTCCGACTTGACGCAGTGAGCCATAGTAATAAACGAAAGGAGAAACATATAACGTTTGGTAAAAATTTGTAGCATCAACAAAGAAATGAAAAAACTAAATTAAGCACTGTGCGGAGAAGGTCCAGCTGGTATCACGGCATTTTGAGTATTCTGTTGTCTGTGTTGTTGTATTCGCATTTATGCCCCGTGCTGTGTAACAAGCAGTGTCGCCGAAACCGCTGTTGTTCAAGCCAAGGTGGCTTATACAAAGCAGTCTGTAAAAGCAGGTGCACCAAGCTTACACTACCCATGTTATTGAAAACAATGCGATTCTTCATCCGGCCGCTTGTATACGTTGACATAGTTATAATTGGTTTTGCGCATCCGCTTCTTTTATGTGAAACACGGGAAAGATTACTGTCATTGCGCAAGACCGCGGCTCCACCAGGTTGATCAGCGATACAACCAAGCAGCTTAACTTTTCGTCTTTAACAGTCCGATCTCGCCGCTTCTGAGCAAGATTCTGTGTGTTCAAGCAAACGCCAGTGCTTTGTTTGTGAGGTGTCTGGCATGGAACCGGCCCAGGTTACACTCAGTACTTTTCTCTTTACTAACCGCTCGGAAAAGCTACTTTGCGAAGTGTATTAGGAGCTCAGTCAGAGATTGCGCCAGAAGCAAACAACTGCACCGGAGGGAATGACGTTGCGCAACACCCGGCGTTTCGGCAGTTTTGGTCCATTCCGCGAATACCAGAGGCTTCAAGGGTTTTGACATTTTTTTCGGTTCTTCTACACCAGACGTTGAGAAAAATCCGTAACTGTGAAGTTTTCTCTGGTGACGAAGCTCACCATGCTCGTCCGCCATGACCGCTTTGGTTGTAACTGGAATGTGATCGGTAGCAATTTTGTTTCTTTTAGATGCAGGTTGCTGTCGCCGGCACCTGTAAGATGAAACCTAAGCAGTTACGTTGAAACCTCTTTTCATTAGCCTAAGTTAACAAGGAAACTGAAACTCTATTGAATTCGCAAAAAACATTAGAAAAAATTCCCATACGAAATTATCAAAATGCGAAAGCTGTTTGTATTTGAAAAAAACAATTCACTTTTAAAGATTCAAACCATAACATAGAAAGGGCGTTATTACCTTGCATGATCGTAGTTTTTGCAGCCAGTTGGCTTGCCTAAAACTACTTCTGCATTAACTTATTGCTTTCCTGATATCAATCTCATCTGTCTCCTTCAGCTGGTATTCACTGCTGTTTACAAATTTTACTGTGAAACATTGTTCTTATTCGTTGATTAACCAGAGGTAATTGTATCGCAAGAACGTTGCTAGTAATCGAGAAAGTACAAACGGTGATCGGCAGATAGAGCTGGTTAGATGTCTTCGGTAGGACTGCGGTATTGTATTGATCACTTAGCAGGGATGATACACGCCTAGTGAGAAAACAACAGTGCGTTGTCTTGTTAAAAAAGCGCATTTGTTTGTTTTGGTTTCCTGATGGTTGCAGTCAACGCTCCGAGCACAGATCCTCTCACCAGATGAATCGAAATTGCACGATTTTGTGGCGATTCTGTTAAAGACATGGCCGAGGTAGCGCATAATGGAATCGTAAACAGAAGACATGTTTTGAAATGTCTTTGTT
>Ga0210059_1002746_pt1 | contig 27790 bp, 14 predicted proteins | sample Ectturendosymbi2_FD_188042 | JGI IMG/M metagenome (GOLD analysis project Ga0210059, IMG submission 188042) | Ecteinascidia turbinata endosymbiont from Florida, USA - Sample 2 (SPAdes) (version 2) | ecosystem: Host-associated > Tunicates > Ascidians > Unclassified | place: Key West, Florida...
ATTCCAACAATGTCACAAGTACTTTCTTCAATACCGTACATTTGCTTCCGAAAGACCTCAGGTTCGAACATGGGGGCGCCAAACCTGCCTCATGCCCGGGCGCCATCTAACCTCGTTACGCCCCTGTGTGACGAGAATTGTCTACTAGAATAAATCTTTGGCTGGCGTTCATGACAACTTTGGTCCACGGACAACGGTTCAATGCATGCAGTCCAAAATTTTGGAGGGGCATTCGCGATTTTTTGCCCCCCTGGCTATCTCGAGGATTTGCAACCTTCAGCCATAAAACTTGAACGCTTTAAGAAGTTGAAGAACCAGTCAATCTCAGCTTGCATCGCTACAGAGCCCAGCAGCTTCACACATACTCAACAAGTGCATCTAGGCTAAGGATTCATTTACAGGTTTCATTAACTTTCAGAAATAATTGCACTAAACAGCTTGCTATCTAACCCTGATTTTGTTTCTGGCAGTGTTCGACTTCCAAATTAGCTTAATTCAATCAGCGAAAGGGTGAGTGTAACCATTTCACTGCAACTGACAAACATCGAGTGATTGAGTCTATATCATGGACGTCATTGTGATTCGGTCAATGAAAATGACGGCATAAACCCAGCAAAGTTAGTGTGTTGCTGATTTTGTGATGTAACCTAAGTTTCAAAATCTTTTCGGAAACTTGATTTTTATTACTCGCGAACTACTGGAAAGGTTTGGTAGCTTTCAATCGTTTAGCGCGCATTGTGTATGAACCGATTTACGCGACTGATGACAACCTTACCATAGATAAACTCACAGATCTCTTTGCCTTATATTCTACAACAAACAGCCGGACATTCAAGTTCCACTGGGCCAGAGAGCTGAAAAGGGCCCTTCTCAGGGCCTACAAGCGACAAGCAAAGCAAAAACGAAATTAGACACGGTTTTAGGAAGCTAAAGCGGCGAATTATGAACAGCCGTTTGCTCGTCGAGCTGGTCCTCGGCGTGGCGGGCAAAAATACACGTTTACCAGAGTTGTTTGCTGACTCTCCGCACAACGCAGAAATATAAGTTGCAACCTTCCAGAGCAGGACTACATCGGCGCCTACCAAATAACTACAGGTTTTCGGGTTGGGTTGGATATTTGCGAAAACTTCTTTCAATGTGACACAAAATTTCCTATTGCAAAATTTGTTTGTCAGATATTGCCACTTTGTTTAGAACAAAAGATAAGCAGCTGTGGAAAGACATCAAAGGGAAAAGAGTGTGGAGGAATGCAGCATAAGTGGCGGCTGCCGATTTGACTTTTTCAACGAAGAAGAAAAAGCAAATACATTTTCGGTCACGGTGGGTCTCATAGCGCACACCGTGGTATATTTTTTTATATTGAAAAGGATCAATGGCCAATTCCTTGCGAAGACCGTCTGAGGCAGCAATCTTTTGCTGGTCCTGTCGTGTGTCTTATTGACACAAATGCTCTTTTGAAACTGCTTGTCGACGCTGTTTGCTGAGTGCTGCATATTCACAATTGCGCTGTGTTTGAAGCCGTATGAATTGATCTACAGCATATTAACGTTGTTGGATGTTTTAAAAGACGTAGTTTGTAATGGTTTTGATTTTAAAACTGAAAAACGCGTTTTTTAAATATATGCGGGTGGCTGACCCCTAGTACATCCTAATTAATGTTACGGACTATTCAAGAAGAAACGCTGCAACAAACCAGCTATGTCCCACCCAAATGGCTTACTGAGCCAAAAAGTATGCCACTATCTTGACCAGGACCGCACACTGAATGACATATTATTGAGAGCCGCACACTGAATGGCTTACGTTAACCTTAGCAAACTAAATTTCGTTTAAACGAATATACAGAAAGCGTTTTAATCCTAACTTCAGTGGTAACAGACGTGATAAAGTGGCACTGAGGACCACGTGCATCAAAAATGTCAAATTCAAGATTATCAAAACAAGGACAGGTTGTCAACATCTAGGACACTTTTACTACAGCGAAAACCTAAACTGGGCCGCAAAAACCCTCGACTGGGCTGCATGCAGCCTATGGGCCGCGGGTTGGACATAGCAGCAATAAGCATTTCAAACTAGGTATTAATCACAGTAGTAGTAATCGAAATGTCTGCAAAGCCTATTAACCCTTTCGAAATGTCAGAGCAAAGCCTATTTACTCTTTAAATCACATTCATGGATTCTTTAAACCACATTCACGGGCCCCTTAGGGGTTCACGGACCCCACGTTAAAACCCGTGTTCTGGAACAACGTTTTCTTCCGTAAAAGCCCATCGGCAAATCTTTACATCACTGCATGTGGAACTTACTTGACCACCAAGCTGACCTTCTCTAATTCTAGGTATGTCGGTTGCTGCTGAAGCATAGTAGTGCCGCAGGTCACTGTTCAAATTGATGTTGCTGATGCGGTTTTGGAACTCCCACCGAAAGTTAGATGTCCAATCATTGTGTCTGCAAATAAAAGGAAAATTCATCCACTGTCAGAGTGAAACCATAACCTGGTTTTCTGCGTACTGCTCAATGTTAGAGCAGCGATGCTTATAAAACGTCAGAATATTTGTTTAAAAACACTTGTTTGACAAAACCGCCTGTGCTCAACGAGCAAAACTTTTATTTTTGTGAATAATTTGCGTGTTTAGAAACCGTCGGGTGCAGGGTTGCAGCTGGAAAGTGCTAATGGATCCCTTTCCTTTTTATGGGAAAGCCTCATCTTAAAATTCAAAGTAACAACTTTGGCTTTCATATTTAACAAGGTCTTGAGGCGACTACAAGAAATGGCTGTAGCTGACCACAAATCGCTGTCATGAGGGCTCTTACGCTGGACCATGCTGCTGGATTTCCGAGCTGTACGATTCGCAGAAGAAAACAACAAAAATTACGTGTTGTAGAAAAATCTTCTTTTCAGAAACATAAGCCTTATTGTTACTTTTATTACTGTGATAAGGTGTCTCCTTATTACTGTGATAAGGTCGCAAAAATTTGTTGCAGCAGATGAAGGTTCTCGTCTGGTCAGGTGGTTTCGTTTCGCTGTAGGTGTGCGTTTGATGCTCTTTTCCATTACAATTTCGGTCATGTTGGTTGATAATAAGTCGTTCGGCATCGAATCTCTTGCAGAGTTGTGATAGTACTGTACATGTAATGCTTCCACTGATGTACGTCGTATATGAGTACAATCGGTTTGTCTGGTTGTTACACGTAAAGTTCTTTGTCTTTTTCCACTGTGGACATTTCACACAGGTAGAAGTTTGGATCCTTTTCCAGGAGAGAAAGACAGATAAAGTAGGTTGTGGTTCCATTTTTCTAGAGCAGGGGTTCCCAACCTTTCTCTTGCCATGTACCCCTTCAGCATTCCGACAGATGAATATGTACCCCTTCAGCATTTCACCAGATAAGCATGTACCCCTTCATCATTTTGACAGATGAACATGTACCCCTACAATTTCTTATGACAAAATATTTTGTCATGATTATTCACGGATATATTTAACAATAAGCATATAATGAATTTTGAAAATAAATTCGCTGATATATGTATAAATATTTGGAAACAAACAATATGTAAATATATTTTTTTCTTCTATTGCCAACCTTAAATGTAGCCCTTCAGATAGGAAAATGTACCCCTGGGGGTACATGTACCCCAGGTTGGGAACCCCTGTTCTAGAGCCTTATATCGTAGGACTTGTCCGACTTTATTGTGACGTCCTCTGGCAGGCAAATAACAAAACAATGCCTGCATGTGTTCCAACTGATCAAAGATGCGTTAATCAAGTAACAAGTCTCCTCAAATGTGGCAAACAAGTGTGGCCATCGGAAATTTTTTTATGCAGGAAATCGATTTCACGTGAAACTACGCATGCTCAGTCCTACAATTTTACTCAAATACAATCAAACAGGATTCCATTGCTACGTGCTAACGCCCAGATGTTATTATTCTTACCGTTGCGTGTTCGCACCTTCCCTAAGAGGGTATTCCCACCAAAATATTTTAATACGAAGTGAATGATATCATGTGCATATCTATACTCCCCGGAACCTTTGCTAAGACACCCCAAACCAACCAAGTTAGAGGACAAAGCTGTAAGAGGGTCAGTCATAACTGGGTGAACCTTTTCACCTGAAAAAGAGCACAGCAACCATTTCACGGGCCCCGCGTCAGTGCGCCATGGTACTAAGCCTCTACGTCTCATATGCACTGTGCTGTGAGCATACCATAATGTTTTTCTGCTTTGGAATATTCCTTCTATATGGCTTTTGATTTACACGAGGATGTGACGGGTTGCAAATTCCAAGTCCACTGACCCATCCCTGGAATCCTATTCCCATGGACAAATCGGAAGGTATTTAGATCAAACATACCCATCAATTAGTGGTACTTCATCCAAGATTTTTTTCGCCGCATCTAGATGTTCATCACCAGATGATCGTCCAACGGTAAGACCGACTCCGAGACCCACTGCCAATCCCACGACGATGAAACAACTTGCAACTGCATGCAAACGGACCGTTTTAACTGTTGACGGGCACCAACCAGCTGCTTTTGTTTAGCAAAAGAACTTGCATCAACCATGCGCTTTGGCGTTGCCACAACGCGTTTGCACGTTTTTGCAAACATTCCTATTCACATGACGTCAAGCTCACAATGTCCAACATTGTGCTAGATTGTAAAGCTTTAACCATTCGATATGCTCGAGCCTAAAAACGTGAAGGTGTGCAAGCTGAAGACTATTTCCGCCCCTTCGCCTACGTTGTATCTGTTGATGAACCACATGTAAAACCAGGACCTACAGCTACTGTGTAACACATCGACTTGTCTGTCATAGGCAGGCGATTTCGAACCCGCAATGGAGGAGAGGTTTGTCCAACAAGGAACGCGATTTTTGGAACAGCGTAAATTGCAAATCATTTATTTATTAACAACCAGGGGTGTGTGGGGCGGGAACGCGTGGAAACGGCGTTCCCACATCTTTTTCACGTTTTGCTTTAAAAGGAGTTAAAATGGCTATTTTTAGTGCGTTCCCACACCTTTTTTGTTAGCACTACATCGCTGTCAACAACTAAAATAAATTATCCAAGTAAGCAGATAAAATTAACGTTTGAGGAGTGAGACGTCCAGAAATTCTGTTCCTGACTCCAACTCAGTTCCGCCGACTTGTTGACTTTGTGAACAACTCCGTGGTGAGGAACAAGAACTTCATGCAGTCGATGTACTGTAGTTGCTTGCTAGCGTGCAAAGTTTGAATAACTCGTTTTCGACACAGCTTTATTTATGGATGTTCGCGCTCAATTTTTATTATATCAGCACAATGAAACCTTGGCGGGGTTTTACTTTCATGCATTTTTAGCTCGTCATGGGAAAGCTGAAGATCGATTACCGCGTCTGGCAAAACTAAATTCTTTAGAAAAAATCTTACTGCAATGCATCTCAACAAAACATTTTTGATTGAGGCAAACCTTTAATTTTCATTAAATGAAACTGCGATACCCCGTAGTATAGTTGGAAGTCGTGCGTAATCTTTATCACAGTAACACTGTGAATGTTCAAGGTTCAAATATGTTCGTTTTGCGTAAGGAAATTGCACTTCTCAGCATAACGCTCGAACAACAAGTCTGTATACTCTGCTTCGAACTACAGGCAACAAGTCCTGCTTTTACGCAGACTACTGATGGTTAAATGATTTGCGCGTTACGATAGTCTAGGTTAGGAAAAAGGATGCAAACGTAAAAATGCTTGTCTTGTAAAAAATCTGCTGCTTTTGCCTTTATGAAAAACGTGTAGGTTTATTTTTTGCCTTGTAAGTTTTAAACAATTTTTTGCAAGTTGAGCTAGTGTTGCAGACCCCTGGGACTAGGGCCTGAACCTGTCAATGAGACAAAAACTGTTCTTTTGAAAGTTCGATTGTTTTCCTGTTTTATCGTCGACTTCATTCTAAGCAGCTTTTTTATTTACACACATTGATATTGTTATCTTGGCGAAGAAAGATTTCTTGCATTGTGCTTTGTTGTTCTTATTTATGAGTTATAAACCTGTACGTTTGCAGCAACAAATGAGGCAATGAACCATTGGCGTAGCCAGCCCAAAATTTTGAGGGGACCAAATCTTTTGATTTCAAGATAGCAATAGTAAATTTTGTTTGGCACACCGTCTCTTAAAGCATAAAATGACAAGATATGTTAGAAATTTGGGGGGGAATGGTCCCTGGCCCGTCCCTGGCTAAGCCTACGCAATGAAATTTATAACGCCCAAGGCCAAGTGCATGGTCTCGCAAAATGTTACCACCGCTCAGAGCTTTCTGTTTTGATCACTTCACAGTTCAAAGTCAAATTGGTGCCAGAATAAATAGTACATGGCGATTTCAAGGCAGGCTATCTGCAGAGTGCAGAGAGTTCCTTATTCGAGGCGAACTTTATTAGAAGAGAGCACAATTTACAAAGCCGCAGTGTTTTTCAGGTTCTGCAAACCTGCGACACAGGTAGGCTCCCGGGAAAGTTTTACGTCACAAATCATTCGTCAAACGCAGTTTCTTCATGCAACACAGCTTTCGCTGTGGTTCGCACAAGTTGATAGCATTCATAACAACATCTTGATGCCCACGCTGCACAGATTGATTTGCATGCTGGGGTTACTTTTAGGATCAAAAGTTCAACAAATTCCAATAAATTAGTACGCATGACCCTTCGTCGCAATACTAGCCAAAGCACAAAATACGATAGAGGTAAATCAAAAAATTTCCATGGCTGACCACTCTTCCTACCAGCGAATGATTGAACGAATAAATGAATGAATGAACCAATAGCTGAATCTACGCACGTAGATATCTTGATGGAGAATGGCTGCCTTTCACTTCTTCCTGATGAAGATATTGAACTTAGGCAAGGATTTTAAATTCAGTGATCTGTAAATTTTTGTACAAAAATGGTACTTTCGTCAATATTGCAAAGCTCTGATCGTGTATAGCGAATAATAGAAACTTCTATCTCTCTTATGCATATTTTCAAAAGCGGCCCGCAGCAAATTTCTGCCAGGGTTTACTGTTCATGCAAAATAATGTTCTAAAGCAAAAGCACTGCAAAGGACTTTGTGGTTGGTTCGATAATTATTTTTTATTCGCGTTGGTCAAAACAGCTGATGTGAAATTAGTGAAGTTCTGAGTTTTGCTTCTGGGGGAGTTCTGAGTTTGTTTTGCTATTGTGCACAAGGATACATCATAAACAAATCAATAGTAAAAAAACGTTTCGAAAATCACGATACAAAAATATAAATTGGCATTTGACCCGACCTGGAAAACGCTTTGTTCTGTTATTATTATTACAATGTATCAACTGCACTTGACTGAAGATTAATTAATTTCTGCTGCATGTACACATATACCTGAATTGCAAAACTTGAGAAGAGATCACCTTTTGTCAAGAGATTTGCGAATTTTTTAAAAACTGTACGAGTGATATTTTATGCTGCAAACTAGCCTGAAACATTTTTCATCTTAAGAAGAATCGATCTTTGATTTAATCTAGATGATTTATGAAGCACGATGTTTCCTGGCGCTTCTTGAAAGGATGCAACAAGAAAGTTTTTTTGCATCAGCACAGATAATAGCAGCGCTGATTGTTACATGGATAAGGTGCAAAACATACAAATGAGACCGTCTTGTATATTAATCATACGACGGATAAAAGAAACGTCTGCTCCAATCAGATCGGACCGCTAAAGTTCAGCAGGGGTCATACGATATCCAGTAGCACAAGGAAGTTCGTTTGCTTAGTTACTTAGGACCTGGCATCTTTTGTGGAATATAGCGTCTAAACCATGGGCGTGACCCATGCTACACATAGTTTCCCGCTCTGCAGAAGTAAAAACAGATCTTTATTTTTCATTTCTTTCTTATTTCAAAACTACTTATTTTTTGCAGAGTCACTTCATGACATAAAATGTATTGAACTTCAAAGATACATCTCCAGTGTGAACCACCTCTCCGCAGGCTTCGTTTACCTCCGTATTTGGGAGAAAATCGCGTTTGTTTTACACCGATATGGAACTATACGTCAATTTGCATTGCATTACAAAGAATCTCATTGGTTCGTCATCCGACAGGCAACTGTCAAACCTCTGTTTATTGTAATAGATCGTTGTTTATAGCAACTTACCTATCAAAATAACTTTAGTTTTTCCCATGATTCCAAGTCAATCACAACTTATATTTCCAGAACCTGAATAGTTATTCAAAGAAACCAGGCTTTGACGAGTACTGTTAATCAATACGTAGTAAGGGTCGGGTTATATTAATAAACGCCAGGTCGATGTTGCTTGCATAAACTTGGATTTATACTGTTTTTTTCTAAAACGTAAATACCTTAACTTGTATTGGCTGCATTTTGCAATTTATTTTCTGATATGACACTTACTTGCAATCTTACTTTGACTACAGTTTAAACCGTAAGTTTTCTATCTCAGAATTTCGACTGCATTGAAGCTGCTTTTGCTTTGCGTTACTTGCCAAATTAAACAACGGGTTTCATTTTCTCATCAGACGGAAACGAGTCTGTGATTACCACACTGCCGTTAAGAGGATGCTGTTTTAGTGATTGCAACTCCAGTGCAAGTTTTCAGCATCATCTATCTCATTTATATAAAGTGCACTTGCGCAGAAGATCGCCAGCCGTCGAGCGCTTGCCGCCTGTGGTCGGTAACACCGCATCTGCTTTGCGAAAAATAGGTAATAATTCCGCGCTAATTGTGCCATTCACGCATATCGATATTATCCCTTTAATGATCAACCTGGTTTGCTGGGTTTTCCCAAGAGCTACGACACCCTCGGTGCCAGCAACGGATTTGCCAACGCTGTTCAATGATTTCCTTTATTGCGTTATTTCCTGATTCACGCAAAGCTTGTCAATTAACCTTCACTTTAATTTTTATTTACAAGAAACCTTGTCAAAAAGAAACGCATTGTTTGAAATCTTTTTTACAGGAAACACCTTTGTTTTGAATTGATAGCCGACAGAAACAAAGTATTCCTACTTTTACCAAAAGATATCAGCAACGATTTGCCTTTGATAGATCAAAGGTCAAACAAAATGATCAACTTTTGCTTGTTTGATCGAAATCCCAATCAAACACTTTTCAACCAAGGTTGTTGCTTCCAACTGACGAAAAACATGGCTTCTGTTTACACTACAGTGTCTACAGAAAAAAAACCGTTTATTCAGAAACAATTATCCACTATACAAGGTTTACCAGAACATACATTTCCGCAAGTTAGGCACTGCCAGTTTATATGTAAGCAGAATTTTGAGTTAAAAACATAAAGCACTCTTAAAGCGTACAAAATTCCAAAATAAACAAAGCGTGTCCTCGCCATTCAAATATAGCACATTTCTTCAGTTCAAGAAATTTAAGAGCATTGTCCATAGCAGGGTGGGTAACATAGGCGCTGTCGCGGGCAGCTGGGGTTGTGGAATATCGCGGGAGGGCCGCAACTAATTTATAATTTTACTTTAAGATGAAAGAGCAACCAAGTCCACAAAACGTTTGTTTTGCTATTGGGAGAATATGGAAAGAAACCCACGAGGAGCGGGAGAGACTTCTGCGACTGTGGACCATGCACAAGTTTTGTTCTAGTGCGTTAGCAGTGGCGAATCCAGGTCGCCATCTGCACCTACAGGTGTCACAACAACATGCGGAAAATCACAAAAACTCGATATGTACCAATTGAACAGATTGAGGCGTTTTTCTATTTATACTACAGTGCATGGTTCACGGCTATCGTTCGTAGGACGTGGACATCAACCGTTTCCATACGGTTCTTGTTTCGGTAAATTACCTTCATTGTGGCTTGCAACTGACTCCTAGTAATTTGAAACGAATTTTCAAAAGTTATAGCGCCAGTGTTGAAAACTTTACATTTTAAAAGCCCAGCAGTTGCAGTTTGCCACTAGCGTAGCTTTCACTGCTTCTAATGCTCGCGTCGAATGGACTGAAAACAGGTGTGCCTTGCGCTTTGGCTTCTTTGTCAGTTCAAGGCTCAATTTTATTTACAGAGGAAGATAAAAACGAAAATTTCGTGCTTTATTACGACGGTCCTTGTTTGCCGAAAGTAATTAATCAACCTTCGCTTTAACAGCTGTTTGTGTTGAGACCTGCGAGAGGGGCTGCTGGTCAATTTTTTAAGCTGGTGCAGTACGGAATTTGAAAAGTACAGGCCGCAACCAGGGAAGGGGGCAACTGGGCAATTGCCACCCCCGAAATTTTCAAAAACATGTTTAGTTGTTAGGTACAACAATAACAACTTACAATCATTTTGCCCCTTCTGAAAATATCAGCTGACTGCGATCCGGAACGATATGCTAATGAATGACAAGAATTGCCCTCAATGTTTTTTTCAAAATATCCTTTTCATGTCAGAAATATACTAATTTGTTTTGGAAGTTCGTCGAAAATCGTCTGTCAAATGTGTCTCATGTGGTGCTTCTCAACCTTGTTTGTTTCGGAAAGACCTTTTTAAGTGCTGTTTTGCTATGCTGCCTTAGACATATCCAGTTCTACGATGTACTACTCGGTTTTTGGCATTGCAATTCGTATCACATTGTGTAATACCATAACAGCATAGTCTTATGTTATGCAATCATTAATACTGCCATTGGTGGCCAACAGCATAATTTGATTCCAGAAGATGTTCATTTTAGAAAGACAGCATCGTAATTTTAAATTTTGGTGCCAGCATTACAACAACAAGAATTGAACAAAATCTTAGTGATTGGCGAAAGCTCGTGGCTTGTATGTCATGGTGGATATAGTGTAGTGTAGGGAAACTTCTAATCGAAGACCGTATATTTCCGTTGACTGCGTATCAGTAAGGTCGTGTGTGACTTTGGGTCTTCGTATTAATCCTTCAGTGGCGGCATGAGGTTTGGACTCGGGCTATTTCGCTGCATAGGGCGACGATTCTGCACTAGACACGAATAATAATCATTGTGACAAAAAAATGGTAAAAACTAGCAACCGAAACAAATACATTTGTAGGCGAGCAAATGCTTTGAAGGTCGCATTTTTTCACCCTTGGCGTAGCGATCATTTGGTAATCAGAACTTGTAATTGCTGTACCCTACATCGTGTGAGCTCTACCTAACAAAAATTCACCTAAGTCAATTATTAACCTAAAAATAACATAAGTCCCAACCTAAACCTACAACAAACCGTGAATTATACTCCTGCTAACCTAAGTTTAATCCGTAATATTTAACCTTAGAGCTCTAGCCCAACGCCAACCTCATCCCTGTAAACCTGTCATATGATAAATATTTTTAGCTTGCTTAACACTAGCTGAAGCTTTAACCCTAATATTCAATGATGTACTGTATTGCAATCTTTAATAACATATCATGTGTCGCTTGCTATATTTTCGTTATGTATACGATTTTCGGGGTTCATGATGTGATTTTATATGTTTCAGTGTTTTCGATATAGGATAAAAAATGTTGTTTTCCCATCCAACGTCTGATTGGAGCTCAGTTGAAACTGGAAATGAAATTGTTCGATCGATCATGTCGTTCATCACGATGTGGAAACTTAGATTCTATTGTATTTTTCTTGTTTTTACTGGTCAGTGGTGGTTATTCAATCGTAACCCACTGAAGATAACAACGGATTGATTAGACCTAAGGGCCTTTGCAAGCATATTTGACCTTATAGTCGCTTTAATTGAAGGCTAACTGTTAACTTTTGATGAACAAACGCAATCATCATAAAGCATAAAATTTTGGATATTTTAATTTAAAAATTCCAATCATAATGCACTTAGCAATGTATTCGCAATTGATCACTTTCAGGGAGAAACTTAGCTGGCTTCCGAAATTACACGAGGTTTTCACATTATTTGTCAACCACCGAAAAAAATAGCTACGAAATAAAAAAACACAACCAGAGTCAATATTAACCGGACGTGCGACATTGGTAATTTTTTACATCATCTTCTGAGATCCAGTCTTCCCCGGGTGGTGTATTGGACATTTGTCTGGCCACCTCTTCATTTTTCCTCAACACACGAAGAAGATTTCTTCCTGCAATATCTTTCAGCTCATCCTCAGTCCATCCTCTTTTAAGCAGTTCTTCGAATAAGTTTGGATACTTGGATACGTCATCCAGGCCGGAAGGAACCCTTGGCAAAAAAATTTGCTAGACAAGAACTTGTTACCTCTTCGGAACAGACGTTAGACGCCAGTAACCAGGTTTTGAAATGATATCTGTCTTTGTTTTTTTCAAATACAGGCATTTTTGCCTCTTAAAATTGAAAACCATAAATGATCAATATGTCATCTTGCACTCGCACTAACTCCAATATAGTCATGCATATTTTAAAATCTTAGCAATAAACACACCCACACAAAAAATTGACTGACACTAACAAGAAACTAATAAGCCAATGTAGTTGTTTAACAAAACAAATTTCCTACATTTTCCGGCAAATCAATCGCGCAGAATTGTTACTGACCACAACGTTGTCTAGTACAGTAGCTTCACTAATCTCTGAGCTTCAGCTGGCTTGTTATCTAATTAGCTGGATTGTTTTGTAACAAACCTTGCAACACCATCGTAGTCTGCTCCCACGCCAAGATATCTCGCCGAACCAGTGAGGTTTTTCACGTAGTCGTAATGATCTGAAACCGCGAGATATCATGTCAGTAACAGGCCTGTGCAAGCCGTAGGTGCTTGCACAAGTTAATAGCAATAATCGAATTAAGTGGGTATTTATAACGTAGAAATCAGGACACAGCTGTTGGTTCGCAAGTTTTCAATTTCCTTCGCGTTATAACCTGAGTGGCTTCTATTTTGATTAGAAATATTTTTAAACATCCCTGCTGGGTTTTGGTCCAGAAAAAGCTGTTGATTTGAAACAGTGGTTTTTCACCCGCGTAACATACGCCTTGTATGCATGTATGCTCCTGTGCAATCGATGCACCACACGAATATGCCAAACGAGATTTTTCTAAATCAAGGTTTTGTTTAAATCAATTGTATTTCAACGAATCGTTCGTCACTACAATTATGTATGATGAAAAATAAGCGTACGTCTTGTTTTTCGAAAGGATGTTTCTTTTGTAATGTTTGTTTGGCTCGGAATTTACGCAGAAAAAAACTACTGACACATTAAAAGTGGTTCGTGCAGTGTGAACCTTCTGTAGACACTGATACTTTTAGCCCAGATTATCCTTTGCATACTGTTACGCTTCTGTATCGAAGTTATTTTTTGGTGCTGAAGACAAAACACTTTATTTATTTGTTACATCGGATAGTAACATTCGCATGTAGTTCTCTGTGCTTTCATTTGAATACATTTAACAACGCAAGAAAAACTTTAGCAGTAAACAAACACGCAAATAAAGAAAGATTTCATTGTTCACTCATTTTCAGAATTATATGATTTGAAAAGAACCTGCTACGTCTTGCAGAGTTGCATCCTCACTACAAGTAACGTAGTCGTTGTAGAAGTTGATCATTACAATGCCATCGTTTTGCTTCTGCAAATGAAAAAGAGTAATTACAAAAAACACGTAGATACCACAAAGCGATCATTGCGTGTACTGCATTGCTTGACGCGTCTTTAGTAACAGAAGAATTGCTATTTAGACACTTCCATCTGGTCAGGACAATTGCCGCCCAGTCAATTTAAACCTAGCACAGTTGCTACCTAAGACAGGCGACCCCAGAGCAAGTACCAATAAAAATCCCGTTACAAACAGTAAATCAAAACACTTGAAACGAAGGTTGTCATGCACTTTTACAATTCATTGTTACTTACAAATTTGAGAGCACAGCAAAGTTGTAACACTAATCGATTTTGAAAAATAAAAACCTTTCCGAACGGTTTTCACAAAATCTTTCCAACTTGGGTTTTATTTAAACCACAGTGAAACAGCTTTTACACAAATTTAAACACTTGTGGTGCGGAACCAACTCGGTGCTAGCTGGGGTTATGCCGCAAATATACAGAATATGTCGTAACTTTTTCTTATGTCAGACGTTTATCTTTATTTTGAAATACGGCCATCAGCAGGGGGCGCCGGAGAGCGGGAGCATGACGGAGGCATTGTCTCCCCCTCTTTCAAATGGTGGACAACGGATGCGGAGGTGCTTTTTCACATCAGCGTCATAGGTAATTTCATAGTTTATTTGCAAGATCGATCTGAAACAAATTTATTTTTAATTATTACAGCTATTCGCGCACCCAGAAGTTTCAGAAGGGTTTTCCAGAATTTCTCTTACTGTTTTTGAGGTCAATATTATTACTGAACAGAAACAAGGATATCGGTAACCATGTTTTGCATTTTGTAAGTTTCCATTACCCTCAATTCGTTTACTGCTCCCCTGCCCCCCTCCCTGCCACTGCTCCCCTGCCCCCCTCCCTGCCACTGATCCGGTGTCCCTAGCTATCAGATGAGTTTTAATGTGATGATGCATAAAAACTCCAGCAGTTCAAAAGTTGTCAACTGCCAGTCTTGAACATACCTAACTATTTATCGTAGCCTAAAATTGTCAAGTGCAAATCTAATCATTTTGCTTTTATTTCGATAGTTTTTCACTTTCCTTTGTTTGTAGCGTTTTCTTTGAATGCTAATGCGAATGCGTGGAATAATTTTGACACTGGGGTTCAAAATCGTTCAACAGTTTTTTTAAATTTAGGGCAATGCTTTGAAAACTCTAAAAAAAACGACTTATACAATGCGAAAGTAATAAGCCGGAAAAACTGTAAGAACAGCAGTCACAATCTCTGCTTTCAATTGGGAATTGCGGCTGCAAAAAACGTGATGAAAATTTCAGCCAGCCACAAATGTTTTCGGCTACTGAAATTAAACTGAGAGCAGTAAGTTCGCACATCGAGGAACGCAAGTACTGTTTGTACCTTTGCAAAATGTTTCCAGAGTGCTTTTGCCTGCATTGGTGTCGGAAGGACTAGGCCACCTGGATTTTGAAATTTGATGTTTTACAATCAAGCTTTTTAGAAAAATGATTTTTGCTCTAGTTTCGGAGTTGGCAAAACGAAATTTCACCACTGTTGGTCCTGGGAAATCCGTTTGTCTCCTTCCGGAAAAAATCCTTCCGACGCCCATTTTTGCCTGCACTGTGTTTTTACTCAAATAATGCAAGAGCCCTCATTGCCAAGCCTCAGTGCAGCCGAGCAACAACGCATTATAAAGTAAAGCCATAGAAAACCAACTTTATTCGCAGTTTGGCCCTTAACCATGGGTTAGCAATCCACAAGTGTTATATTTAACTACATAGGTTGTTGGTAAATCTGCATTTGTTGCAATGTAAACACTGCATCAGGCGCATGAGGTCAACACTGCGCTTTTGGACTTCAGCCACCGCGCGCAGATTTGAATGCTTACGTCTCAAGATCCTATTGTGCAAATTATCTATGATATGTATGGGCGTCGGAAGGGAAGCAGGGGGCCTTGCCCCCCGCGATTTTCGAATTTCATGTTTTCCTATTGACTGTTCAGCAAAAAAACTGTTGTTTTCTTAGTTTTGAGCGGTAAAATAAAATTTCACCACTTTTGGCCCCTTTATAAAAATCCTTTTGGCTACCCCTGGGAAAATCCATCATTGGCCCCCTTGGGAAATATCCTTCCGACACCCATGACGATGTACTAAAAGTGTATGTCACAAGCAGAAAGGTACACCGAACTAAAACGTTTGATTTGAAGCCACATCACGGTTTGCCCGAGAACAAAATAAAGGCAGAACAGAAGAGTTCCGCTTGGCCTTTCATCCCGCTCTGCTGCACCGGCACTCGCGAACATCCTCAATGTCTTTTTAAAGCAGTACTACTGCTCCCTCTTTTCTACGGTAATTAATCTGCAGCCACACTATCCAGTGCAGAGAAGCAAAGTTCCGATAGGTCAATGCTTAATTTCCCTGGCGTAGAAACACTTTGGTAGAAAAGCGAATTAAGCAAGCATCGGCTAAAAAAATGTTGTTGGGAAGCGTCTTTATCCAACACCTTAACCAAGGGAGTTTTGAAATAGACTGAAACAAATCCGGATTTTGGCCTAAAGACGCTAAATATTCTGAAAAAATAAAGAAGTTAAATATTCTGTCTCTATGTGGCAAACTGCTGTAGCGGCTCCCTCAAAGATGAGTCATTTCGGTTTACCAGCTGACATCACCTTTTGACTGCAACTACGCTAAAATGTTTAATTGGGAAGATTCAGTTAACCCATTTTATGAGCAGTTTGTGTTCCAGCATATGTCTCATTACATTATTACCAAGTTAAAAAAAGACAAAGTGGGCGTAACTTACACTATAAAAACAATCCTGATTATACATTCAATGGCCTCCAGCCTATGACTTATTTTGAATTATTATCAAAACTACATTTTTGCTTGCAATTTTCCAAGAGCCCCAGCCTCTTTTTTTGCCCAGACTTGCTGACCCATTTTTCTAATTCTTAAGGTGACACGTCAATGGTTTTCTCTTTTAAATAAAAACGCAAATCACAGTTTTGCGATTACCAAGGAAATCAAGACATCATCGGGTACATTCCTCACGTGGTCACAGAAATGACGTGCAGAGCTGTGGCTGAAAATCACAGGAGACGCCGTAATATCGATGGCTTGTCTCATGACGTTGTCGGAGACGTGAGAAATGTCAACAAGCATTCCAAGCCTGTTCATTTCTTTTACCACTTTCTGCAAGTTTCAAAATTTGCATGATTATAACATGCTATTGTTGTGTTCAGAACAACGGTAGAGTAAATTGAAGGCGGGTGTTTTTCTTGCAAAATTCAGTCACAAATTAAATTATACTGTACGATGAGGTGGACCAGCAGACAGAGCAACAGGTTGAATAACGTATAAAACAGCTAATTAATTTCAGCACATGTTTGATTCGGTTGTATAACTGAAGTTTTTACACACATTTTCAAAACCATGAACGTGTCGCCATCTGATATACCGGCCTGTGAAAGACTTACATATAATCTTTGTCTAAAAGAATCATCAATAGACACATCTATTGAGAAATAGGCCTGATGGCCAACAAATCTCGCGAGTAACTGCAGGAAATGGTCACAGTTAATTGCCTTGCCTGCAGGTAGCTCTGCAACAATGCGACGTCGGTCAGCTACAGCAGATGAAAATACGCATGCAGTTGTGCTTGTCAAGATAGCTTAAAAGAATTTTTTGTGTTTTTGTTTTACTATTTCCTCAATCGTTGTGTTTTCCTCCGATGCTGAGGGGACTCTTCGAGCGAGATTGGTTTTGTCACATCTTAAATTTTGCACTTTTACAGTCGGCAGACGCAAATGAGCGCCAATCAGAGACTCGTCACGCCGGCTTTCGCGCATTTTGCTTTTATTCAGATGGCCCTAGGATTGCCAGATGTGTTTTGTAAAAATACCGGCCAGTTTTTCAACAGTGTCGGATCTAGGCTGCATTCGTAAGCGCATATTTAATGGCACTGGATTCTCGAATAAAATTTTTTAAAAGAACCCTTTTCCGACAATGCATTTATTTTTCATGTTATTTGATTTACAATTTCATGACGCTCCCACAATGTCTGGTTCAAAATGTTTCAAACAGTGTTTAACAAAATGTTTCAAAGAGTGTTTAAACGTACGCTTTGTGAGCATAGTCTACAGCCCTATGCTAAGCATTACCAAACTAATCTACTTTAAATTAAAAACGATAACTGCAGTGTTTAATGTGGACGGAATAATTTCTTGCGTGCTACATTCTCTTCAGTTTGCAACAAACATTTTCCAGCTCACGTGAAACTTGAAAAAAATTCTCACCACATTCTGGACCACTACGACTAGATGAGAGATGCCCTCCCGCTTGATTCACTGGCCCTTGCTCGAGCTAATTATAGTCCGCTGACGAAATAATGTGTCGGTTCAATGCAGCCCGCGTGATTGGGAAAGGTTCGCTAGTTTCTGCAATGTTACTGTCGTCCTGTCCATTTCTATAATTTACCTGCATTGTGCCTGCAAAAGCCTGCGGTAGTAGTTTAGACAAAAAAAAACAGCACCTACCTGACCTACACCAGTTACACAATTAATTGCCAAAAGAAATGCTCATACACATCACGTTTGGGACGACGGAAGGTGCTAAATATGACTAAACCAAGGAAAAAGGAAAACGGAGAGAAAGTGAATGTTGTTAAGACGCAAGCAACAACTTGTCCTTATGTGAACTTCCCAGAAGGAACTATTTTGGCAAGATTCACTATGCTAGAGTCAGAGTCATTAGATTTCGAGAGGTTCTGCGCCAGCTCTTGTCGCAGTTACTGCATATTATCTATTTTCAAAATACCGGCTTCAGGCACTGGTTTTTGAAATACCAGGTTCTTACCGGCCTCTGCTAAATTAGCTGCAAAATACCGGCCAGGCTGGTGCAATACCGGCCATCTAGCAATCCTTGATGGCCCCGGAACATGAAAACTTATTTCAGAGGACCCTGTGCCAGATGCTGTAAATTAACTACATTTACCTGCCAAGAACAGCACTAATAAGGCAGTAAAATGTACAAACACCATTTTCACACAAACGCACTATCCTACTTCAAATCGTTTATGCAATTCACATCATGTTTCTTTGCAAATATTCAAATATATTTCCATGTTCACACTTAACATGTAATGAGTGATGTGTATTGTGCTGATGGGTTAGTTGTTGCAGCTAAAGCCTTTCGCGAATAATCAGTGCTAACAGTGGCGTAGCTAACCCAAAAATTTTGGGGGCCAAAATGTTTGATTTTAGGCGAATGACACTATTTTGTTTAGAAAAACGTCTCTCAAAGCACAAAATGACTATACTTTCTGAAACTTTGGGGGCCACGGCCCCTTTGGCCCCCTGGCTACGCCTATGAGTGCTAACAGGTAGAGTTGCCTCCGAAATCGGGCAAGGCCTTGGAATAAGTCGGTGTACTGTTGACTCATCATTGTCCAAGCTGAGCGACGTAAGAAATCAGCCAAATGGTAATCAGCATCATAACTACGCGTTGGAAAATTGTATCTATACTGAAGCTCACAGTCTGGGCCATTTGGACGCAAATGCCACTTACCGTCAGAGATTGCTCATTGCAAGGTTTTTCGAAAAGTACCATGTGTCGACATATATTCTTCGTTATAGGTAGGCATTTTTCTAGAGTGGTGGCGACAAACTAATTTTTATTCTTTTACGTGGGTTGCACGTAACATTTTTTTCTTCTGCGCTGCAAGGTCAGATTTCACCGATTTTACCAGGTTTTCGAAAGTATGCGGGAGGGCGTAAAGAGGAGTGACACGATGCCCCGCTCGCCGAAAGTCAAATGGGAGGTGCGCAGATAGTCCAAAAACCTCGACATCTTTGCAAGAAAGGCGCAAGTGCTGTGGAAAATGATGAAACTGTTGACTTTTTCATAGATATCGCGGTTCGGAAAAAGTGGATGCCGTTTCCCTGCTCTTCAAATTTTTGGAAAATTTGCACGTGGGATCGCTGAAGGTGTTTTTGTCACATCACCATGTTTCGTCACAATCGTGCGAGTGCAGCTTTTTGATTGAGTTACTTTTTGCAACTGTTAGTTTGGAAAAATATTGAACTTCACAGTCAAGTGCTCATAGCTTGGTTTGCAAGAAGTTGGAGCAAGGCACCGACGAATCCTTTCTTTAACTTCGTGTTTCTGAATGTCAACAAAACTGACAATCTCAATTGCTAGGAACGACGTGATGGAAGTGTTTCTAATGTTCTCTGTCGGTACAGAGTAGTTTGCAACCCAATCAGGTTTTAGTTTGTCTTGAGAAGTTTAGTGACGAAAGACTTAAGCCTGGTGTAGCAGTTCTATGGTAACTGTCACTGATAGCTCTGCGGTGTTTTGCTTTTAAAGCAAAAGTCATGGTCTGAATAACTGTTTGGATGATGTTAATGATTTCTTACGGATTTTATCACTTGCGCCACTGCAACATCTAAAAAGGGCAGTGACAAATCACTGTTTGCCGAAAGCTAACACAGCCTTCTGCGTGCGATACCGTTAACGGTTATGGTCCAATAAACTGTTACCGATGAGATTTAGGAAAGCTACAGCTACGTGTTTGTTACATTTCGGTCCGGTCAGTGGCGTAAAAAGGTTAGATGGCACCCGGGTCAAGAAGCAAGTTTGGCGCCCCAATGTTCGAACCTGAGGTCTTTCGGAAGCAAATGTACTGTATTGGAGAAAGTAATTGTGACATTTTTGGGACTTTTCGGCGCCTCCGCGGTGATTAGGCGCCAGGGGGTTGTGTCCCCACTTTCCCAACCTCCTTACGTCCCTGGGTCCAGTACTGACGCGGTCTGTTTGATCGAAAATTGTTGCGAAATGCTAAACTGGTTTTGCTTTCACTGATGGTTTTATTGTCAAACTACTGACGGGCAAAAGAATAGCCACTTGTAGCAGCTGCGTGCGATTTGCGGTTAAACGTCATCAAAATGTGTGGACCAACGTCAAAATACAGGCGATTAGACGTCGAATGATAAAACTCTCGCGTTCGTTTCAATCAACCTGTAGTAGAGCGCCAGTAATAAAGCTTCAACCAGAGAAATGCTACGTACGGAAGGGAGCGCTTCGAAATTACAGAGGTCAATATACTCGTTTCATGTACGTTGCGATCGCCTTTGATCAAGTTTTTCAGTTGTTCAAGCAAAATTTCGCAGATATTTTCACAATGCCCATTCGAGTTCTCACCAGCTACAACAAATTTTCACTGATTGCATTAATTACATGTTTCGGATGTGGGTGTGGATTTGCTTCACATATTGTGGCAGGACATGAGTGAAAACGGAGAATATCCCGAATTGGTTGTTCCCGACAATCAATTCGTGCTTACTCTCAAATTGTTCTGAAAATACCGACATTAAGCTGTCTAGGCTCGTTGAATTCACAATGCATAAGGTGCCATCTGGCAGAAAAAAGTTTGCAAGCCCTGATCGATATTTAAAAGCTCCAACCTGCACATACTTATAATGCAATAATTTAAAAATGCGTTAAAGCTTTAACTTCAAGTTGCAGACACTAGCTCAATCTTGCAAGATGAAAAAATACACGCAGAAAGAACATCACACAGGTACTTCAAATTAAGCAAAACTGCTGAGTTGCGCAATTTGATTAAACTAGTAGTATCCACTGCTCATAGAAAACTTGTTTCTTTCATATCATAGATCGTCTAACGGACATTACATTTCCTATAAACATACCTTACCGAAGTTGGTCAAACCTCCAAGAGTGTTGTTTCCAGCGCAGTCAGCCCTTCACGCAAAATACAGCAGTTCCGTTGAAAAACATTTGGTACAGGAACGACGCGCAAATGCTTCAAATCTCTATACATCAGCTGAAACGTAGCGACCTACGAATGCATCACCATTTAACATAGCCTTATGGGTTCTTGCTTAAAGTCTCTTGTTGCTAATCAAATGCGCACTTCCTCATTCTTTGCGTGAAAAAGACGAATATCATCAAAATGTGCGAAATATTTGTAATTGAAAAACACAAACAAAATTAGCCTTTTTTTATTGACACTTAAATCCTTGTACATTCCTCTTTAAACAGTAAATTCAGTCAAAAAACTGTATTTTTAACAAAAATGCATATTTATTAAAGAACATTAAATTACTAGTGGGCAATTTGAAAAATGTGCTCCACACAATGGTGGATATAACGACAAAAATGTTTTTATTTGGAGTAGCTGGGCAACGTTATTCGATAGGTTGTTTCGTTGGAAACTACCTAGCATTCAAATGGGTAAACAATCAAACCTGTGTCTTATCACGTAGTCTAATGGCTGTAAAAATAACAAAACGCCTGTCAAATCAACGATTGTCTATGCTTGATAAATAGAATTTCACAAAAAACTTTTGTAAACGGTGTACTTCCGACATGACGATTCATTGGATTGTCAACATAAATAAATTTAATTGTAGAAAACCAACATCGGACAAACTAATAACTTTTTTAACAGTGCCTGTGACAATATCAGTCTTTACCAAACGTGCAAGTTATAAATGGACATGATTGGTCTTGTGAAATATCCATGCGTGTTATCAGAGACGCCGCATTTTCATGTTCCACAACAAATTTGACCCAAAAATAATAATTAGAAGCTATAGAAAACAATTCTGAAATTTTTGGATGCGCGACAAGCTTTGTTTCAAGTCGTTCTTGGGACACCATGAAATTACCTACGATGCTATTTACGAAAAAGGCACCTCCGCCCACCCCTCTCTTTGAAAGTTCAGGAGGGAATGCCCCCGGCATGTCTCCGCTCTCCAGTATCCCTGCGTGCAGTGACTTCAAGAATCACCCTATGTTCACGGATGTCTTACGTCTAAACTCTGATCGTGACGCAGTCGTTTGGTTTTTCAGCAAATCATCAGCGTTGTTTGTGACAACATTGCTATACCTGCGCGTTACAGCAGTTTGCTCATGATTTCGGAGTCCAACCCTTTTTCCTGTATCAAAGTATTTTCATTTTTATAACTTTTTTTTAATCCAATGGAGAGACGTCGTGCTTGTACACTTTTATTGTAGTTGCAAAATTCACAAATGTCTCTTTTCAACTTTCGAAATGCTCCGGCATCGTTTCTCAGTAAAGCGTGACTCTCGTCTTTTAACAGATACGATTTTATTCTGTATCATTTCTCGATGTTTTGACTTCTGCAGCATATCTGTAACAACTAAGACTTTTAGTCAATTAAATTGGAATGTTGATATTTCTGCAGTCAGTAATTTGGGCTGTAAAGTTCTGAAAAAAGTAAACTGAAAGACCGGTTGAAGTTTTGAATATGCCATTGAAATGGATTTGTCAGTAATAAAATTCTCGAGCGAAAACAGTCCAGCAGAAAGAAGAAAAAACACTGCTTTTAGAGCTCCGCGTGAAGTGAGTATCGCATTATCCAGGCAAACGAATAGTAGCATTTGCATATATATTCCTGGATTTTGAGCGCGACTGCTTTTTCAAAATTATTTAACACTGACGCATACAAGGACCAGGCGGTGGAAGCGTTTGTTTTTTTAAATGACGAAACGTTACGGGCGCCATACGCAATGAAAGAAGTTGAGAAGATGGTTTTCTGGTTGAATTGCGAGGCACATTGTTGCATAACAGTTTCAAGGCCAAAACCGTTAACAAATTATGTATTCAACTCGTAAATGCACGTGTTTAATGGGGATGATGGCTGATTTTTATGATTGGCTACGATTGTGTGCGCAAATTTAATAGTTATGCGCATATATTGAGTTGTTCATACATAAAGCGTAGCAGTAAACGTTTCCAAGACAGTATCGCTGTAGCATTATATTGTCTTTGGTCCTGCTCATAGACAAGCACAGTTCTGCTCTTTTTGCCTTTCAACACACACGGAAGGTCAGGCAACGACCACATCAGGCCCTTGTGTCCGCAGCTGTCGTTGCGTTAATATAAAAGTTAACATGAGTTCCGTCTCGGCCAATAGCAGAGTTGAGTTCCGACAAAGATTTGGTAATGAACCAAAAAAGTGCATCAAGCAATGCACATCGCAGAGGACCTGGTCACGAAATTTCCTGTGTTGAAATTTTACTTGGGCCCAACACAATGCAAATTTAAACAGTTTGTTTACATTAGATTCTTCATCATCACCACTACCACCACGATTCGGCAATATGCAGGCAGTCGTAGTCATGTAGCAAAGTAGCTGAAAGAAAGCACTCAAAACTTAACTTGACTTTCAAACATAGCCTGATTTGTCGGGGTGCTTGCGTATTCACATGAAAGCAAGACTGTGAACTTAAAACAAGCTTGCAAAATGAGAAAGTGAGCGTGTGGTTGTTGTCTAAACTCCATTCGGTTAGCATGACCAATGTTCCCTCTAAAGTGCGAAAACGGGCAGTGCCAGCAGACCATTTGCGCAGTGAAATCTCATTCTCGCGAGGTTGCAACATTCTAAATTTAAGTTCGTACATATATGGCATAGCCCTTGCAACACTTAAAAGGCGTCACTTGTTGAGTGTCTACACGGTTGCACAATTGCGTGCGCACCGAAACATATTTGTTCAGTGCACAATTTCCTTAGAGAAGACACTGCGCATGACCATGGCACACAAGTTTCGAAGAAAGTTCAAAATGTGCATTGAGAACAAAAAGAAGATTTAAATGTTCACTTTGGTGATTGTTTGGGAAAAAATGAATGGTTTCGTAGTCTACACATGAATCGCGTACTTTTTATATTTGTATATGTTGTCAAGGAATAAAATAAGCACAAATGCAACAAAATCCATTCCAACCTTAAATTGTTCACAATGGAAAGTTATGGGATGGACACTAGTTGCCTTTTACGTCCATACTTGATGAGATACGGGCTTAACCATGTGGTCTCCAATATTTACACGCCACTTCAAGACAGACAAAGCGTTAAATAATTATGAAAGACTAATCCAACTGAAACAAAATTTCCTGCGTTATATTAGGTATTATCTGGAGCATATTCTTAGATTTCGAATTGTGTTGTTGCTTAAATATACTTTTCAGTTCAAAATGTTGTTATCAAGTGGCGAGTGTAAAGGTTTAGGCGTCAATAGAAAAACTCAATTTTCCATGCTGGGTTTTATCGTTTGGTGCACCTTTTGATGAAAGTAGCATATTCAATATAAAAACAACTAAAAATAAGGCACACACACCCCAATAAAAAGACAAAACAAAGATATGTTCGATTCTGGGATAAATCAAGAAATAAACTACCATGGCGTGTTGCATGAATGTGTTAAAGTCATGTATCGCGCTCCGAGATCGTATAACATCCTGAGGGCTGCCAATGAGCTGTCAATCATGTGACCTCCCTCAACTCCAACCAGAGATGCCACTTTACCATCCTTGAAGGCATTTTCGATGTCTGCGAATAAATTGCAGTTTACAGATTTTATTCCATAAAAATATAGTTTAAAAATTCTATTATAAGCATTATATGACTCAATTTGCTGTTTCATTTAGAATTTAAAACCAAGTAAAGAGCGCTGATGCATTTAAAATCTTCAGAAAGAATTTTAATATTAGAAGCACTAATGTTAAATCCACAGATTTGAATAAACCTGTTGAAAACTTTGAAAACAACAGTCTTCTTTAGCTACGAGCAATGAATGAAGTTCACAACACTACTGAGCCAAGGAACTGTGTGGCACACGCAAAAAGGGGTTGTTGATTAGTTAATTCAACAACATCCTATTTGTTTGCCTCTGTGGTTGCTGTTTTACCCAAACCTAATCGCACCCGTGCCATTTTAGAATCTTGTGTTTATTGATCAACGTTCAACTTATATCAAGGTCCGTGAAAGTTATTCGTTGAAAGTTGCAAAACGCGCAATTTTTTTCCAGAATTGGAATCAAAATGTTTTTCGCCTGGGTTCAGTTGACCTCTGTGTGTTCAAACATATTTGGTGTTCTGTAAACGTGTTTCTAACTTTAGCTGCTACTGAAAAAGGTTTGAGATACAGGAAACGCTTGTCCATTAATCCGCTGCTTAAAAAATACTTAACGGAGCAATGTTTGGAAATGTTGTCATTGACAAACATCGGTCAACAATCCAGCCTGGCTGTTCATGTCTGGCTTTGCAATGAGACGAATATGACGGAATTCAAGTTTACTGATTATTGCACATCGTCGTAAAACTTATTTTTGGTGCTTTTTTAGTGACTTTGTAGAAATGGAAACACCGTGCATAGGCTGTAGTTCTTCAAAAACTTATGCAAGATATACCGTTAGTTAGTGCGTAAAAATGTCAGTAACAGCTGGTATAATGCAATCCTTTTTCAGCACACCATCTTTGATCAGAAATGCGACCCGCCAGCAAGCTGCTACGTGTTGCCATGTTGGTCTCATACAAACTGTCATTGTTACACTTAAAGATTTAGAAACCATCTGCTGTTTCCAACTGCTTTCTAGAAACAAAATAGATGCAGCATGTTTTCAACAAATCTCCCACACAAGAATTTTCTATTTGGCAAGCTTTTAAAGCGTCAGTCTTTGCAAAATGCAGCAACAGAAAACATGAAAAATGTTGGTTTCGAAAAGTGTTTTCGCCAGTCGAAATGATACGTTAATTTGACGTTGATGAACTTGTAAAACACTTCCACAAAAGATAAGTGTCAAATTTTCAAAAAGTTATTCGACATGTAAAAATATATTTGTTAATTGCACAAGTACAATCCGAATGAGTTTGTGCGTAGTTAGTATATATTTCCACTACATTGTTATTCAACTCATTTTAAGCTCTGCAGACGGTCTGGTTAATTCGTTTAGAAGATATTTAATTGAATTAATGGCTATAACGAGCTTCAGACTATTTGTCAGTAAATTTATAGAGTAAAATTTTAACCCATGCAGACAAATACACGTAGTGACTGCAGAGGAGCGACCCACACGCATTTGTTTCTGGGATTCGGCTCTCGGTTTACCGGCTTGTAAGTTAAAAACTGTGAAACGTGCTTTGGAGCAAATGTTTGCCGAAAAATATTCTTGCGAAATTTCCAGTAAGTACGGTATGCAATAAATGACTACAGACATATAAACAACGATAGGGACATTGCTAAAGTGCACATGTCGCTCATTGTAGCTGTACCGTCGGCTGTGTATGCTGCTTGGAATGTATCGGGGTACTTGCTGATGAATCGTTTCATGACGTCAATCTGCTCCAATCCGCGGCGCACAGCATCTTTTCCTTCACCGGCGCAAGAAGTGTACGCAGCCCAGAACTGCAATAATTCGGAAAAAAAGGATTTCTAAACGTTGCGCAAATTAGTAATTATTATTATAGCTTCAGCAGCAGTTTCCCAAAAAAATTAGTCCGCAGTACTCCATTACACAGTATAAATGCCGTGAAAACTAACAATTTTGATCAATCTTAACGTCTCGACGGTTGACTTTTTTTGGCTTTTAATTACAAATACTCTACAGCTACTTTGTTCATTGCTTCCCTACAGAAAAACTGGCAAATGGTTTCATGTCTCACAAATATAACTACAAAAGCTGCCGACTATCTTAAAATTCGAAACAAACACACAGTTTAATCGGCTTTCTGGCAACATTGGTTATAAAGATGTAGATCGAAAGTATTTCGTTTGATTTTGCGAAAAATATATTCTTGAAATCTCCGAATAGCCCACTTTTTACGGACCTTTGTGCCTCAGATAAACAAAACACTTTGTCAAACCATTTCAAACATCTAGGCCAGTGGTTCCCAACCGGGGTGCCATTTGCAATACCCAGGGGTGCCGCGAGCTAATACGTTTTTTATTATATCATTGAAAAGATATTTTCAAAATGTCGCCAAAACTCAATCCAAATTGTTATGGGTTCGCCACTAGGTGCCGGAAATTATATTTCTGTTTTGTAGGGTGCCGCAAGCCTAAAAAGGTTGGGAACCACTGTTCTAGAACATTCACACATAAGCTGCAGCACACAGGAAGCATTTTTACACACGCAAGCAGTGCCAAAACTGCAAGATGCTTAGTTGACGAGATGAGCAAATGGCGACTCTAATGTTTAAAAATTACCTTTTCATTACCGACAAAACCAAATTCCTCCAGAGTTTTTATAATTGAAAATTTGTGAAACGCCTTTCTTAACTTTTAGTAATTGACACACTAAATAAATCAAACTCAGTTTTGGTTGCTTTTGAAAAACTTGTGACAACGTCACTGATTGAAGAATACATTGGAGCGTCACTCATATGTACTGCGCTTATTCACAGACTGAAATTGTTGTTCAGGAAACTAGGAAGTTTTCACATTGAATTATAGCAAGCTTACGTTTAGTTGTTTC
>Ga0210059_1002747_pt1 | contig 27788 bp, 10 predicted proteins | sample Ectturendosymbi2_FD_188042 | JGI IMG/M metagenome (GOLD analysis project Ga0210059, IMG submission 188042) | Ecteinascidia turbinata endosymbiont from Florida, USA - Sample 2 (SPAdes) (version 2) | ecosystem: Host-associated > Tunicates > Ascidians > Unclassified | place: Key West, Florida...
TATTTACGGAAAATTTGTTGATTTGGTAGAATGCAACATATCCCGAAACAATCACAATATTTAAGATGTCCGGCCCTCGAACTGTTGTTTATTAACTTGCGCGGCCACCTGACAAGAACTTTTTGAAACCCATGATTTGAAGAGGCCGTTTTTCTGACGGTAGAAGTACTGGGAACGGACCTGATTTGAGAATTTTCTTGAGCGCTAAACATCCTTCAAGTTGCAATGTAATGCAAATCATCCACCAACGCTGTTTCTGCAACGCATAATTTGCTTTATCCTCTTTACTAAGGACTTCATGTAGGTTCGGCCTCCTCTATATGGCTCTGTACTAAGCCACAAGCTTCGTTTCGTGTCAGCCTATTCTTTGTAAGACTCCTGGCTGCAACCGTCCTAGAGATGAACTTTTTCCTTTTTTGTTTTATTTCACAGGAGCAAACAACCCAGAGAAAGCAAACCCTGATCTCTTTGCACCTATCGTAGACAGCAAGAGGTTGCCAGAAAAAGTTCGAAAGTTTTTTCGCTTTGGGGTTCCCGAGCGTTTGAAAGAGCAAGACGAGGAGATTAAATTGCCTGTGCAAAAAACAAACGGCGTACATGCTGATTCAAACGAAATCCGCAATCGCGATGACAGCATGTTGTCGAGGATAGAAGCTAAAGATTCAAGCGTTCCCTTAATGAACAGAGGCATTGAAAGCAATGCATGAGTCCGACCTAAATCACGTTTTTCTTGATGAGGTTTTGCGATGAAGGAGGGCAAGTCAACGCAAAAAGAACCTCACTACTTCGTTCCATTTACGATTTATCTTAACAAACTTTCTAATCTTTACCATATGTAACCGAATGTTTTTACCGTATCCTGTAATTTCCCTATTTCTAAGAGCGTGGCTTTATGTGGAATACATCGAACTAATTTTAAATATCCACAGGTGACACGTGGAATATATCCAAAGCTGGGAATTCTTAGTTTTTACTTCTTTGCAATAACAGGCGAAATGCCTATTAGCGTTGTTATTCGTTTAGTTCAGGGGTATACAAATTACGGCCCGAGGGCAAATGCGGCCCGCAAAGCTATTTCATCCGGCCCGCGAAGCCGCGATCAATGAAAAAATAATATATTTTCGAAAAATTTGTTTATTGGATAGAATCTAACATATCGCGAAACAATCACATTACGTAAGATGTCTGGCCCTCGAACTGTTATGTAATAGATTATGTGGCCCTCAGCCAAGTTTAGAGATCCTTGGTTTAGTGTGTTTAAAATACGCTATAAAACTAATGTTGAAAACATTAAAAAGAAAATGAGAGGTAATTTCCCATTTGTCAGCAATGCAAAAAAAGCTGGTTTCATTTAGCACATTATTTTTCTACCATTCGCACAGGCAGAAGCAGGCACGGCTTCTTAGTTTGTTGATCAGTCATTGCAATTAACTTTCACAAGCTTCACAATGATAATGTTTAGTCTCTGCTAACGTTGTCTGGACTTTCACAGAAGTGCTGCAACCGCCACACAATCCTTCCATCTTCAATTTTAAGAAAATTTCAAACTATCGTATAGGTGTTGCTTTCTGTCTTGCCAAGTGCTTTTCGTATTTGCATTCGCACCATCCTTTACTTTTATCTGAAATGTCGCTTTGTGTGTCGCGTGCTGTTGCTCACACTCTAGATCAGTGATTCTCAAAGTGGGTTCGATTGAACCCTTAGGGTTCGACGGAGCCGTTTCAGGGGTTCGACGAAGGTCATCTGATACATGTAACCCATGTTTACTTTATGTTATATTGGGAAAAAATCGGGTTCAGCAAAAGCTTGGAAGACTACGTAAAGGTTCGGTGTGTTTGTAAAGTTTAAGAACCACTGCTCTAGATGTTGGTTACGTGTTGCTGAAAGAGACATAGCACCGGGCTGGGAATGATGGCCCAGCCGCATATGTTAAAATGCCAGTTACATGCTTTAAGAAATAGTATGGCAGAGTTCATGCTTATTGAAAGAAAAGAACTAAAAGCTGATGAAATACATAAAAGCCAAACGCTTTTCTCCAATGCGTGTTCACGCTAAACAACAGAAAGTTGCACATTTTCCTAAAAATTTTGCATGCGTAGCAACGACGTATTTTTACAAACTGTAGAAAATGCAGTGCACCTTTAAAAGGTTGTTTGAAAACATGCATACTTACTGTTTTTGCAAAACTTTAGGCGAAATTTGTTGAGCTGTCTGTAAGATATCTTTAGAAAGTGTGTAAAGCATCCAATAAAACTTTCAGAGCGAAATTTGTATCTGAAACCGGTTTGTCATGAAAGCCTCACAACTGATATGCTGGACACAGGGCCGGCATAAGTCAGTTCTGCGCCCTAGGCAAACTTCAGTATTTACGTCCGAGGTACAGGTCACACTAAATTTTGCAGTAGAAGTTGCAGTGATAATCTCGTAGAACACTACAGTTAACGCTTTGTACCGGTATAAAATAATGTTGAAGACTACTATCACTCCTAAATAAAAGAAACTGAAAAACGTAACTATGAATCAAAAGTCACTAAAATAGTAGGTCATTTAACAACTGGGCAGAAAGCCATCTATGTAATAAATTCCGATGCAGACAAAATAATCCAAGACTTTCTCAAATGTTCGGGACACAGAAACCAAGAAGAAAGCGGATTCTGTTCCCCTTTAAGGCTACGCTCTTGGCGGCTGCCTAGTTGGCCTAGGGTCGGCACTGGCTGGACATTGAAATTGGGATGAATCTATGCGAGTATTTAGTGGTAAAACATCTCATGTTGCTAGATGCATTAGCGTCATTAGGATTATATCACTGCTGTAATGCAATTTCTCTTAGTAAGAAACTTGACGTCTACTATTGTTACAAAACTGTTATGTCAAGTCATTTTCTGAAAAGTAGTTATAAACCCAATTAAAAACAGACAAACTCTCCGAACGGCCAACCTTATAACCAATGGTGTTTTTAAGAGGAGGCGAGTGAGGCACTTTCCTCGGGCCCCCCCTTTTTGGGGGCCCCCTTGAGGTGTTACGCGTATAAATTTTCCTTACTTTTGGTGAAAAACTTATTATCCACTCAATCCCAAAGCAGATCATAAGTAAGCACTCTGCTTTCAAGGGCCCCCCATACAGAAACTGTAATGTTTAGATACTTTGCTTTCAAAGCGGCCCCCAACAGCAACTGCAAATTGAAGGTAATCTGCTTTCAAAGGGACCCCAACCGCCGCTGCCATATGTAAGTACTCTGCTTTCAAACTTCATTGAAGGGGCCCCTAAAAGAAACTAGTGTGTAAGTACTCTGCTTTCAACCCTTTCAGTCCCGCGTGCGCCACTTTTCTTGCAGAGCTTTGCAATCTTATAACTCGCCAGGCGATTGGGCTAGAGAGCTGTTCAAACCCTCTGCGGACTCAGCAAGTCTTGTAGTCAAAATCGAAACAAAAATTTTTCGTTTTAGGTTTGATCTTTTCTGGGGGGAACGCCACAAGTAGGGGTGTTTTTGCGTTATTTTGGCCATCTTTGCCTGGCCCTGGGCGCGGTCCCAATGGGCCATTTTTTGGACTCAAAGTTTAGTTGAAAGCTAGGTCAAAAACCGCGTCTATAGAGCCCTTGATTGACTTTCTAGCATATCGGGAGCGAAAATTATGGTTCATAAACCAAAAATTGACCAAAATTTTGCTCCCTCAAAAGTCACTCTTGGGGGCATTTCACCGCAGGCGATAACTCACCGTCAGATTGAACTAGTGAGCTGTTCAAACCCTCTAAAGACTCGTGAAGGTATGTAGTTTGCAAAAAACAAAAACGTTTCAGTTTAGGATGTCTGGTTCTTTTTTAATCCTTATATAATGATAGGATGTTTATGTTATTTTTTGCTGACGTCAGCATTTTTGACCGACCTTCCTTTAAGACCCGCAGGAGCCATTTAAATGACATAAAATTTTTTTTGAGTTCAGCTGTTTTTTGGTTACTATTCGGGACTTTGAAGGATCCGAACGGGTTTTTAGCGTTCCTGGTTCCAAGATTAGGGCCAAAAAACCTTAAAATGAATTTGGGAAATTCCCCAAAAGTATTGAGAAAAGCCCCTTACCAATTAGCTGTTTTTTGGCCTAACTTTTGAACCAGAAACGCTAGAAACTCAATCAAGGTCTCTAAAAACGCGTATTCTGCCCTAGTATCCAAAAAATACTGCGAGCCAAAATATTGGCGCGTGGGATCGGATGATGACGTCATATAATTAACCAAAAAACATGCCCCTGTCATGATCCAATTCGCCCAAAACACCCCAACCAAATTTAAAAAACTTTTTTAAATTCTATACTACACAACGTCACTAGTCATTACGGGGTTTGAACAGCTCTCTAGCTCAATCTGCTGCCGAGTTATGACTGGCCAAAGTTTGCCCTGAAAGGGAAATTACGTCTTTTCTGAAGTTTTGAATTAGGCCAAAAACTGGGTTTTTGACCCATAATTTTGGCTACAGATGTACTAGCAAGTCAATCCAGGGCTCTATAGACGCGGATTTTGACCTAGTTTTCAACAAAACTTTGAGTCAAAAGAGTGGGTCAATGGGTTGGGGCCCAAGGCCGGCCAAAGGTGGCCAAAATTTTCAAAATATGCCTTCTTTTTGACGTCACCACCAGAAATCCACCCACCGAAAATGAAAAACGTTTTTTTCGATTTTGGCTACAAGACTTGCTGAATCCGTGGATGGTTTGGATAGCTCTCTAGCTCAATCGCCTGGCAAGTTATAGGATTGGAAAGCTCTGCAAGATTTGGGGCTTTCGCGGTACTGAAAGGGTCAAAGGGCCCCCAAAAGCAACTGTAATGTGTAAGTACCTTGCTTTCAATGGGGCCCCCACAGCAACTGTAATTTAAAATCATTTGCTTTCAAAGAGGCTCCCAACAGCAATTGTAATTTGTAAGTACCTTGCTTTCAAAGGGGCCCACAACAGCAACTTTAATGTGTAAGTACCTTGCTTCCAAAGTGGCAACCAACAACAACTGTAATGTGCAGGTACTCGGGATTTCCGATCGCAACAGTACTATACTTTCAAAGGGGCCCTCAACAGCAATTGTAATGTGTAAGTATCTTTCTCTGAAAAGGGCCCCCAACAGCAATGGTAACGTGTAAAGTACCTTGCTTTAAAAGTGACCCCCAACAGCAACTGTAATGTGCAAGTACTAAGCTTTTAAAGGGGCCCAGACATCAACATTAAATGTGTAAGTGCCTTGCTTTCAAAGGGGCCCCCAACAGCAACTGTAATGTACAAGTACCTTGCTTTCAAAGGGGCCCCTAACAGCAACTGTAATTTGTATGTAGGCTACTATATTTTCAATGGAGCCCCACTACCATCTCCAATGTTCAAATAAAGAAAAGCTTCAAACCAACCTCTATACCTAAAATATTGTGAGTTAAAATTTCTTCCATACAGTTATGAAAATACCTTATCAAATAAGAGCAAATAGTTATACCAAATGATGATTTTTAGAGATTGAAGTATTTGGTTTATTTATAATTTTATGAAAACGCCACAGTTAAACAGAAAGTATCCAAGTGGAGCAGCAAAAAGAAGGAAAAAGGAAGAAAGAATAAAGCTGACGAAAAATGCAAAGGTCTCCTCGACAGATTTGGTACTAGTGAGCCTACAGAGGAGAGTACAGCTTCAAGCACCCGAGTTGTTAATAGTAGCTTTAACTGTCTAGTGCATAATCAGATGCACAAAAGCTCAAGTTTTGTAAAAATGAAGTTGATAAATGCATGCTTTAGAACATTCAAATGTCTATTCAAGTATTTCTTTTTTATGTCTCTGATTTGAAGAGGTTAAGCAAATTCCTCATTTGTTGTGATGTTGTACCTTGGTAAACATTTCCATCAGAAAATAAGACAACATGCAATTGTTATAGTAATGACCACACTATATCTTTTAATTTATAGAAAATCTTCTTAGTTCACAAAGTAAATTTGTACTATTGCTTGTGCTGCAGAGACTGTCAATAAGCAGGGCTACATTCATGCTTCTTATCAGGTAGAAGAAATGGCATGTTTTAAGTATTTTGAGTACTCATTTCTCTACAGATATTTCAGGTATTTTCAGTGGCTTGAATTTAGCCCATGCTTGAAGTTACAGGTTATTTGAAGCTTGACTAGTAAGTGGTTGGTTTAAGATAGACTTACGAGGTGATGTTAAAGTTTTTTGCCAGCTCTTAGCCAGTATAACTTGAACCGTTTATTCTTAGCACAGATTTAATCAATTGTGTAGGCTACATGCTAGAAATGTTTGTATTAAGGTATATGATGAATTATTTCGTACTTTTGGACATTTTCCAAACAACTAGTGTCAAGGCAAGCTCAGGGCAGCCTTGACTCATCCAGCCTCAAAGCTCTCCAAACCAAGTCTCAGGATGGATGATTTTGTATGCTATGTTCTTGTAGTTGAAAGGATGAAATTTAAAACAAATTTAGTATTTTAAATCTTCTTAGTTGTTGTTTATGGTTTCGTGGATTCCCATAAAGACATGAATATAAACAAATTCAGAATACCAACTACCAAGCATTTTTTCAAAGGGCTAAAGTGTGAAACTTTCAAAGTGGTAAACTTTGTAATTTATTGATGGTGAATGCAGAGAAGCAGGGCACGAAAATAATGAAGTGGGGGCGATCCCAACCTGCTATTGCCTAACTTTCATGTGTTGCCAGCCGTGTCTTCCTAACTCTCAGTGTTTTCAAATTTATGCATCATGAACACCCCTTTGCAATTTCTCCTTCTATGTCAGTTATGCCGTAGTCTCAGGAACGTATCCTAGGGTGGCCGTGTCTTAGGATTGATCAAAAGTGCTTATCACGGTTGGCTGAGGATGATGACGTCATCAGAGGGGCCCATTTTTAGTCTTGCCTCGGGACCCTCCAACTTCACACCCACCACTGCTTATAACTATAGCCTAATCTTATCATCTTTAGCAACAATCGCATCACTTCTGCCTGCCTTGTGATAACCAACGAATCTCCATTTCTGAACTTAAGAATATTCTCTTGGTCATGCCCGCAACAAGGGGAGGCAACCGGTCAAGTTTTACCCCGAAATTTTTAAAAACATGTTTAGTTGTTTGGCACAAGAAGTTACAATCATTCCCCCTTGAATATAGTACAACAACACGTTAATATTCATTTTGCTCCACAGAAAGTATCAGCTGGTCGCGGCTCTGCTCTTGGTTAAGCCAGGTGCTTGACTCGATAAGGGAGTTATAAGTGGCACCATATTTTCCACACACGTGATTTAATTTTTGAGGGGCATGGGCCTTGAATTCAGCGAAAGTGAATAGTGATGGTCTTAGGGTCAAAGACGTTTGCCTTCTTGGCGCCTTCTCATGAAAAATATATTCCGATGCCATGAATCACACGAAAAACAGAATACACACAATGTCTTGCTGACAGAAATTATTTCTGTCCGTTTGCTAATGCAGCAACTTAATGTATTTTTTAAGAATTCTAAACGTTGTGAATAGTACTTTTCTCGCATTTATAAAAATTGTGTTAATCAGTAAGTAAACCTCTAGATAAGTGGTTCTTAACCTGTGGGTAATTACCCCAAGAGGTAATTTGAAACTTTCTGGAAGGTAACATACATAATCGCTGATTTCGTTACGTTGCGACAAAATTTTAAATTTTGTATATTGTAGGTAGAGTTTCATGCGTATTCATAAGTTGTTTTTGTTTCATTTATAATACCATGCTTTTTTGACGTAATAGTACCGGGTCTCCGAAGAAGGCTATGGTAGATCGTAGTCTAGTGTAAAGCAGTTGCTAGTAGTGTCGGTAGTATAGTGTAAGCTAGAAACTATTAGATGCCTCCAAAGAAACATAGCTACAAAGAAACTTTCCTGAAGTTTGGTTTCACAAGTGGTAATGTTTGGTTTCACAAGGTTTGACCGCTTGATAGCAAAAACAGTATCAGCCTTCCCATTGATTACATTGTTCATGGACGTTTGAATGCAAATTGAAACGTCTAATTGTGTTATTTCATGGTTAGTTGATTGCAAGCAGTAATTTGCTATTTTTTGAAAAGGTGGTAATTGAAATCCATTAGGTTATACTCAGGGGTAACGATATTAAAAAGGTGAAGAACCACAGCTTTAGATGGTTTGGTGGCAAGGGCTAAGCAACCCCCCGCCACACTTTGACCAGAAGTAAAGAATAGCCTTCCCAGCACAGGCTTCGCTACTGTGCTGAATAATGCCAAGACACCTGTCTCGATGAGATAAATTTCTTCCAAGTTATTTCTTATCGACAAGCAATTCGTTTTGGAAAAAATCTAACGCAAAGACCTAGTAACATCGGTAGATTTGTTAAAACTATCCTCAAATAGTAAATTTCTCTTGACTACTTCAATCTTTAGGCTTCGTACTTGGCAATTCCAATTTAAATAACCCCGCCTCGACGTTTCCTTTTTTTGTTCAGCAGATGGAATGATGCAGACAATCGTCTCTTCCTTACGCAGAAAATCATAAGCTTGTATGTAATATGGACAAAAGTAGCGCTGAGGGCAAAAACATTACAAAACACCTTATGCCAATTTCCACTTTTCATTGCTCTTAACCCTACTTGTAGCAAATTACAAACGAAGATTAGTTTGCGAAAATATCTAGATCAGTTTAGTTACATTTAACAAAATCTTATTTTTTGCATCCGCACTGACCGGTTCGCTGGCAACTCTATGGCTCAGTATTTTTTCTAACAATATTACTTTAGTGCCAACATCTTCAACTGGGCATTTGTTTCTTTTCATAAAATCGTATTCCTTTTGAAAGCAAGGAGAGACCTCGATGCAAATCAGTACTAAGCAATACTCGCTTTCTGGAATAAAATTGTGCAAAACAGCGCAATTTGATTGCGGCGAAGAACTTTATGCTGCCAGTGATGATGTCCATCATATTGGCAGTAAAAAGTCTATCGCAATGGCATATACTTCGTGCAATCGAAACAGCGACCGAGGTATCAATAATAAACGCTGGACGTGATATACCGAGACTAATTACTTTCACAAGACTTCTTGTTCTTGCTTGTCCATAAACTGTCCGATTTTTTCTCGCCGCATAAGTTTGCGCTTAAATTTTAATGGATCATGCGTCTCTTCACCTACGCGAAGATTGTATCGGAAGATACTTGTATCGATATATATATATAGAAATGTGTTGTTTCATTGCGAATGCTCGTAGCAAAAGTGTATATTCGCCATATAGCCGAGTGCTTTTCTGAGAACTGATGGTTGAGATTCGCTTCATGTAAATTAATTTCTCCGAAGAAAAAAAACAGCTTGGTTTGTCATATTGTTAAAATAGTTTTTGCCATCTGCTTTTCTCGGACAATTTTTGGAGGCTTATGATTTCGAAAGCTAATGTTTCAAGCATGACTAAGGAACAGCTACTGCGGATGTTTCAAAAGTAGGAAAAGGATCTATAACCTTAGTTATAGCAACCTTAGCTTAGCGTTTCGCAGTTCATTGACATGAGAAGTTTGGCCAACCGCAAAGTTTCTTTCTTCCGATTACTTCCCAGCCGCAATGCACACGTGTGAAATTGCGTGAAAGTCACGTGAAATGTGTTTCGTTCCATCATAGTTAAAAGTTGCACAGCAATTTTAGAATTTCGCTACTTTAATTCAATCAAGAAATTTTAATAGAACCTAACCGGAGTGTCATCATACACACCAAAGTGTTTGGTATGGTCCCAAAAATAATCTAAATCTTAAGTTCAATTCTGAACGCACTGTATTTCAGAAATGGTATTTTTCATTGTAAAATATTTTGAAACTGGTTAAATTTGCATTTTCAATTCATGCCAAGACGTCTTGATGCATAAAACAACCATGTCCAAGCACTTGTTTGCTGGATCCTTACCTAAACAACAGTTGCCATCAGATGCATATTCATTAAATTGACATGAGTCTGACAGAATATGCATTGTACATGTGTTGGTTGAAAATCTGCTCTAGACTTTACTCGACGGACAGCTTCGTCTGGAGTGAGACCCTAGAGGCGATAATTGGTGCTTTAAACATAAAGGGCAGCAATATATGACCAGGGCATCCCGGAGAACAAACTCTCAACCAAAAGGTGTGACATAGAGAATTCCTACTTGCGCAAATATTTATTATACCTCTGCTAAATGCTATACAGTCCTTGTCCAAACCCTTCACAAACATACTGCAGTTTTATATTTAACGGAGTTGGAAGACGTCTACAAGTTTTCTGCATGTTTACTGTCACAAACATCGGCAGGCGTGTGAATGTTCTAGAGATGTAACAGGCCTCAGCTAGTTAATGATTTATCAAATATTTCATACGTTTTCTGGCTTTCACCCGCAGCGCATTGCAACCGTAAACAATTCAACGTGTGCAAGAATTGCCCATTGTAACGCACAGGGTTGTGTTCAAGAAGAAAACGTTTTATCTATTCGTAGAATTTCCAACTCAAATAGAAATATTTTCATTGAAATCTACTATTTTTATTTTTTAAATATCTTCCGCAGTTGAGAATGTTTTGATAACAAGGAAAGAGTATTATGGCAAGAACGTGCGTTTAAAGAGCAATGTTCCAGCTGTCAATGTTTCTTTTTGATAAAATCGGTTTGTTTTTCAGTATGACAGTAACCTGCAAATTTTTTTGAAAACATCAGTCTTCAAGCCGTGTCATAACTAAAATCTTGTCTGTCATTTGTCACCATTAGAAAGTTTTAACCAACGTCTGAAACAGTCTTTTCTCTTGACAAATATGCCCGTTGTGACAACAAGCTTTATACTTTACATGCACCATGTTCTAAAGTAGGGGTGGCCAAACGTTTTGACCTGAGGGCCAAATTTGCGACTGCCTGGTCACTGGAGGGCCAGATATAGTGCGATTTACGTGATCTGTGCAAATATAGGCTGTTTCAAATGTATTGCAATACCATAACAACAATAAAATCGCATTTTGTATACACTTTTATTTAATACAGGCAGCAGCCAATACTCTGGCACTGCTGTCTACAGTCGGAAACGTGTGCTTCCAAAAATGTGCAAGATATTAGGCGGGGCGTATTAAATTGGTCGTGGCCATCTCTGTGCTAAAGGAAGTTCGTACAATGTTCTCATCACAACTAGCAATATAAATACCACAAAAGTGACTGAATTGCTCCCTCCAATATATAAAGATTCAGACCGACCTCCTTGCTATTCATCGTTAGCAGAGCCTGTACGCTAAGGCCTATGTGGTACAACTTTCGAGACAACCAGAATAGAAAAAAACGTATATTAGAATAGTAGCCTTGTCGCCAGAAGTAGTGTGCTTGGTGAAACCCAGTGTTCAGTTATAGTGGTGTAGGCTTTCACACCGGTGATTGAAAAGCTGTATGTTCAAAATTCAAGCCATTTTAGCTAGCTGTGCTTGTTTTCAGCGAGACACTTCAAAGATGAGGATCACATTCACCACATTTCTACTTTCCCGTTGACTGAAAACAATGGATTTAAATTTTAGCCACTTGATTGTCTCTGCATAAAATTACCTAGACAAAAGTTATCACAAATCACATGATCTACATCGTTGAATTTTTGCAACAAAGAAAAAATATCTAAATCGGTTTTCCATTAACTTTTCAGTAAATACATACGAAAACCTACATTATTACTCGCTGCAATTTCTGCTTCATGAAAAAATATTGTTAAAAATATTTATGGAGATTATTTCCGGTAGAAATGTTAGAGATAAATTATTTTGGTATGAGTTAGCCCGCTTCCTGCAGAGTTGCATGCTTTGACTGTCGAAGAAAAGAATTTGACACTTTTATGTGTTGCGCGGGAACACATGAAAAGCTGAAGTTATCCAGCAAAAATATAAAAGATTTGTTCTTTCAATAATAATAAGCATTTACACTTTTTCCTCTTATATGTAAAATAAAAAAGTGAATGATTCAGACCAAAATCAAGCTCAGTGATATACTTGAGCCATAAGCAAGAAAAGGCAGTTCCGAGGATTATGCTAAGGAACCTAAAGACAGATTGATGCTTTTTCAGAGAATAGAGGCTTTCAAACCGGAATCATTGCTTCTTTGAAAAGATTATTATGAATTCCATTGCACGTTTGAAAAACAGATTTTTTATTTGCGTACAGAAAAGCTTAATACATTGTTGAAAACTGGGAACTGCAACGAAACAAGAGAAAGTAGAAGTCACCGTAAATGGCCTGCAGCAGAAATACGGTATAGCAGTTATTCTATATTCCCGCAGGTGTCGCTCTTATCAATAATGCATTGCCCCATCGGCTGCATTTCTGCGAGCCTAGGCATTTTTTAATTCTTTTATTGCATTATGTTTCGAACGGCCGCTGAAAGTCCTTAAATTATTGATTTTACTGCTGGTCGCTCGAGCACAACAAGCAAACACGTGCATGACACATATTCTTGAGCTTTTCCTGAACTCTTTAAAAAAGGAGCCAACCTTTAGACAACCTCTGGCTGATCACATGAAGAAAAATGTGGTGAAAATTGTTTCAGTGCTGAAGTATTTCAACAGCTTGAGTTGGTGGCTTTTATTTTTACTGCTTGCGCAAATCCAAAGCAGGTAAAGCGTAGCATAGGGCTATTTGAGATTCGAAAATAATTTTAGATTCTATAAAAAGCGTGCCTTGAAATTATTTCTGCAAATACCTTCAGCTATAAAAAATTCCTTCAGCAGAAAAGCAGTCAATACAGATCTGCTTGTCATGCTTCTCAAACGTTCTGAAAAACTACCAGAATTTAAGGATCTTAATTGCAGTGTTGTTCGCAGTTTGCAGGCTTTTATCAGACAATGCAGCTCATTCTCACAGGAAATTGCTGTTCTGATCATCATTTAAGTTATTCGAGTGAAAACCATGGGTATCAGCAGGTTATCACAGTTTGCGAAATTTGTTAGAATTAAACAGTTATCCGTCAGGTTTCAGTTTATATCTCGGTACACTCTTTTCCTCTAAAGCAAGCACCTTAGGGAAACTGACCCAAAACGTGACAGCAAATACACAAAACAAAACTTCACAAAAAAGCAGTTTACAATTATACATAAGACAGGCGACCGTGATAGTATACATTTACCAAGAGGAATATATCCCTGCGCATGTTTTATCTCAACAAATTTCAAAACGCTTAAAAACTGAAGATGCTTTAATCACGCAATAGTAAGAAGCTCATTTTGTATGTCAAATAACAATCCTGAAACTAATTACCCGTGACCTTGATATTTCCAAGGGCAAAAGTTTCGTGACCAGATTTTCATAACGTAGAAAGTAACACACACAAAAACTTGTTCAGAATTTAATAATATTTGCTTTGCGTCTTGTTAAAACAATTTTCAAGGAACAATCTTGAACTTCTACAACATGTCAGAAGTGAATAGGTGGCGCTTTGCAGAAAACAAATTGTTTAAATTCTGTATGGAATTATGGATTCTAGTTGAATAAAACGTTGTTGCCTGATTAGGCCAGAAACGCGCACAGCTATGGTAGTGCCACAAATTACGATGTTGTTTCTAAAAACTATGGGAAGCAGGTTGCTGATAAATATTTGAATATGTACTTTTTCATGCACACATTACAATAAATATTTTGCGGGGAGACTTTATAATTACGTGTTACTCAAAAGAGTTAAGGGATGTGATTTGAAAGCATCTACCCCAAATCAAAGCAACATCCAACCACATAGTTTTGAAAATTGGGAAATGCAGAAACAACTTTTCTGGTTTTCCCAGGAAGATTTACGTGAAACTTCTGTATATTATAAAAGCCTGTCTTTTTTTAAAACAAAATACTTCCTGATCTCTTTCGCGGCCAAACAGCCTACTCATCATGAATGCATCCCTTCAGTGTTGCTATTAGATACTGAAATTTTCAGCACGCCATCAACTTCGACAGTTCAAGATATAGCTGTGAAAGAATTGGTTGAAATCATTTCAAGTAACCTACTGTGCTACGCATTCTCAGTTCATTTACTGTCGTTGCAGTCGAGCAAACAACTACTGTAGTCTAATACTGAATGTGCAGAAGTTATTTTAGAACAAAATTTAAACACAGCGTTTAGTTTGCAGAAAATATGAAATAGTTTTAGCTTTTTGGAAATTCAGCATTAGCATTTATATACAACTTGTGCTATACTGTATGTCGAATGAGTTGCATTTAGGCTTAATTTTGGTTTGACATTGATTAATAATGCGTTTCTGCAGGTTGTAAACTTAAAATGACTGAATGTTATTTTCATAAATTTTAGATCAAAATATTAGATTCCACACGGCTGTACTTTGTGGTTCAAACTCATCTATAACTTATTTGTGGCTCTAGATCTCGTTGACGAAGTGCTGAACATGGAAATTCTGAGACAAAAAGCTCCATGCACAATTGTGCCGCAAAAAATACAATGTTTTTCTTAGACACATATTTCCAGATTTATATAACTTGTCTACTGTCGCAAACGGAAATCCCGAGCGGCATGTGCGCAAAGCTTCGCACTGTGGCAGCAAGCAACAATAGGGTTCACATGCCATGATCACTCTATTATTGCTTGTTCGCGCCACATATATGTCTGGTGTTGTTCTTCACGCACATCCCGTTCGTGGTGAATCACACATTCCACGCAACACCACCGGAGAGGTTGCAACACTACTATAACCTGCTAGCTCGATACCTACAAAATAACATCATTTATCTGGAGTCAAAAGGCAAAAGAACTTGGTTTTCAAATTCAGAATTTTGTTGAATTATATAGACCTAGACAAAAGATGCTATCAATTAAATTTTGCAAGTTAGATGTGAAGGACTTTATATATGTAAATCACACAAACAAGTGATTGACAGGAATGCTTCTTGCCTTCTAGTAATACAAATACAAACTGACCTCGAACACATTCAAAATCTTTGAACGTCAAGGGCGCCTTGTTACGGGAAGCAAAATTAGGATAAGCCGCACAGGGTACCAAGAAGGGTAATTTTAAACATATTTTAGTTTGTTTGGCAGCTTGTTACTGAGTGCTTTGTCCTTTTGTTTAAGTTCAGACCTTTCGGTGTCAACACTGATATTTTTCAAATATTTGCGATGATCCAAATGCTGCCAAAAGAAGACTCCATTGTTAAAATGCTTTCACCCCTGAAACAAAGCACCGTGTCGGTAAGAATAATATATAGTTAGTTGACAACAATACTTAGTATGCAATGTTTGTGATCTTAGAAGCTGTGTTCTTGGACTAGTGATAATAATTTGTGAATACTAAGAACCTTAGAAGTTATCTCATTCTTCATATTAATTTTTTGTCTACAAAGACTTAGCCTACTTGTTTCAACAGCTGAGTGAAGACACCGAAAGACTAAACATGGAGCATCCTTCGGACTGTGTTACTCTTGAGCCACGTACGTACTGCATCCTGTGTCGGTCAGGCTTACCTTCTAAGTACGTGAGAAATGATAGCAGTGCATTCAAGTTGCATCTGTATCCAAACCAATGAAAGCATTTTCTCATACAACGCAAAAGCTAGAATGCTCTTGGCAAAACGGAAGTGGTAAATTTCACAGGTGGTGAACGATAGCCGTAACTTTCTTCTCACAAACATGCTAAACCAGTGTACTGATCACCAAGGCGCTGTATATTGCGCAGCCTGTGGTGACTGCGATCAAACATACAGTACATGTGCGAAAAAATGTCCTTCAACACGCGCAAAGACAGCACATCAGCAATACAAAAAGTTTTCATCCTGATAAAAGTGCTTACAAATATTGAAATGGAGCTAGGATGTCATATCAGTTTTTCAATAACTCTAATTGTTGCATTTGAAAATACTTTTAGGAAAAAGACTGTTTGCCGAATCGTTTTGTTTCAATTCGACACCCAACGTTTAATTGTCAAGTATCTTTCAACAAGTGAATGAAGCAACGTTTGGCCATACATGACTAAATAGTGGAATGGGTATTTTTACATCGCTTTTATATTCAGCATAAGTAAAAGTTCTCCCACTCTTGCCCTCTTTATTTGCACAGGTTACTTTGTTGTCCCTCTTGTCTTTATTCCGAGTAATTACGCGCGATTGATGGCTTCTACAGCTTTGCTGTTTCATGTCATTTGCCTTGATGACAGCTTGCTGTCACCTTGCTGAAACGCCGTCGTCGTTTCTAAGTTTGTAACAGTTGAGCTCAACATTTTATATTTGTCATCATGTTGGATAGCGCTGAAATATGTTGAACATTTTCATCTTGACTAGTTCTGCAATATGTTGTACACACACACCTGTCATGTGTAGCTCCAAAATTTTGCCGCAAGATCTCTGATAAACCTCTACTGCGATGTTCCAGTTTTCAGTTTTTTTTAGAAAGCCTCTTTCATTTATTCACATTTTTGTCTATCTAAAAACATTAGGTTGTGAATTTTTAAACAAATCTGAAAAACGTGTCGCCTATCAAACACACAGTTATCACCTTTGGTTTGGAACGCAGCCACAGCTGTCGCTCGACATCAATAATTGACAATGCGCTGGGTGTAAACTGGTCTTGCTAAACAACTATATCAACTCTTCGGTGTGGAAAGCGGCGGTGTCTCATATTTATTTTGACATGAAAATTCTGCGTTCGAAACGAAGTATAACGAAACGTAGGAAGAACTTAAAAGCAAAACCAATACCTGAAAACGCAACAGTATTATCAGTGTTTCCCCTTTGAAAAGCGCAAAAGAAAAACTTCCGTTAAGCCAGGGAGGGCAAGCTCATCAATGCAAAGAACGCATTCAGAAATTCGTAATTTTAACATCTGGTAAAATGTAGCCATTGTCAAGAATGATCAAAATAGGAGGTTGCGTTTGCCGTGTTAGTCCGTAAATTTGCCTTTGTCGCATTCCTTCGTAAAGCTGAAGTTTTCTCAAACAAAATTTGCTATTGCTTCAAACATTTGCCAAATACCTTTCTCATGACAAATTAAATCGGTGGAGTCTTGAGGAACACAGTAAAGTTTGTTTGGGAGAATTTCGGTTTCAGTTTCGAGGAGCACAGGTCTCAGTTTTAGATCCCTTGGCTTGAGACTTTTAAAACCCTACATTGCTTTCGTTCAGTTTTTCGTCACGTTAATGCTACTGTCGGGTGTGCCAGACCCGGTTTTCAAAAATAAACAAATATACTTTCTTTCAACTGAAGTTCATCACAAAAACTACACTGAAAATATAATTCTCATTGAGCAGTTTGAGCACTAACGAAGTTACTTCGTACTCTAATATCATGCGATTTTTCATGAAAAGGTTAAGTAGACCAATATAGCGAAGATTTCATATAGATTGAACTGAACTAATAAACAAAAAATTATGGGCGTGAAGAACTTCTTTTGTATATTGCTAACAAACCGTAGAAGCATGCGCTGAGTGAATTTCAGCTCTTAACAGCCACCTGGCGCTTTATGGTCAATACAGCGTAAGGTCACTCACACTAACCATAACGTCGGGTCAGCGTGACCCGCAATCTCTACCCTCCTACCCAGCGTGACCCGAAATCACACCCCTACACCAGGGTTGCCAGATTGGCTTTTTTGACGCCAAATTTTAAAAAAATTGGCTTTTTTAGAGACACTTGGCGTCAAAAAAATTGTTTTGCTTTTTGGCTTTTTATTTTCAATATTTGGCTTTTTTCGAGGCAGTTGGCACATACTATCAGACTGGTGTTTTGGCTTTTTGAATGTCTTTCTGAAAAGTGTTATTAGGCTTTTTTAGACAGTGCTTGGTGTATTTTCTCAAAAGTTATCTGGAAAACCATAAAAGAATAAAGTTGTAGCATATCTGGCAAGTGGCAACCCATAATACCAAAGGTTCGAGTGGAAACACTGTAGAAAATGTGCACCTGTAGAGTGTAGTGATAATGCTACAACTTTATTCTTCTAAAATGTCCTACAATTAATAAACCATTTTAAATGTCATGTTTATTTAACAATTTGGCTTCTTTTTACCCGGTTTGGCTTTTTTTCAGACATAGTTTGGCTTTTTTCTCAAGAGATGCTGGCAACCCTGCCCTGCACTGCAAAATCGAAAAGAGCGAGGACAACAGCAGGCGCACCTATTTACAAGTCACACAAAAATGCAGCTACTGAAGCGTGGAAAGCGCTCCGACGCGTGCTTACGTAGGTTTCACGTGGTCACCGCATTTGACTCGGGTCTTCCAGACGCACGATAGCATTCCAGGGTTGAGTAGTAAGCTTGATGTTTTCAAGCGGGAATAAGAAAAGCCGATATACGGTAGCAAATGTCAGTAGTTTGCAAAGACTGTTGCAGTTGTAAGGGAACTGAAGAATTTCTAGAAATGAGTGATTTGCCATTGGAATACGAAACCTACAATTTACCATCAGAAAAAAGAAAGACCTTAAAAGCTCATCTTCTTTCTCCCGATCCAAAGTATTGCCAAAAATGTCAAAGACATTAGCCTCTCTGCTTTAGAATTTGCTTCTCTTGCCCTCAGAATAAATTTATGACCTATAATTTCACAAAAAATATTCTTATTGGCCAACGACATACTGAGAAAAACAAAAAACTAAAACAAATTTTATTGGTCTCAGCAGCGGTTTTGGAGAAAAATGGTCAAAATTTCCTCCTTCATGTCTTACACACTGCTTCCAACGCTTATTGTAGCAGTACTTTTTGATGTAAACATCTTTTTAAACTTCTCTTGGAAAAGCGATTGTGTCCTCCCGAAAGAAACAAAGTTTGGGTTATTTGGACAAAATTTACTCAATGTGTAGACTGTAGATCAATACTGCTGGGGTCTTTTTCTCAGTTATGCGCAGAAAACAAGTTAACTCAGACCTGGTTCTTGGTTTGATTGCACAAGTATGAAGTCTTCATGCTGTTCTTGAGAAAGAATAAAAATAGTTTTAAAAAATAAGCGTTTGTGAAGCATTAGAAAGGAAACGGATTTCGATTAGCACCTGACAAATTTTTAGGTTTCCTATCTAGCGGCCTCTGAGATTCTGATCTCGGTCTTCTCTCAAGTTTTTTTCTAAGGTGTGGGCCTCACATTTATAACCACTTTTCGACATCGAAGGTGACGATGTAGACTATACCATATACTGGATCAAACATTAGGTTTAACTCCAACAGCGACGGAAATAACTTCACAGTTTATTAAAATACTGGCATCCATCTTGAACTTTTTACCTATTAGATAGATTCGAAAAAGTGATTTCATGTGAATTTTGTTGGTATGAGGACAATTGTCAGCAGGAATATTGCCACATCGACAATTGCCAACAAGGAAACTCGCCACCTGGGACAATTGTCATCGCCCAATTGCAGAGGGGCAATTGACACCTAGGACTTTCGCCACTCGGATCATTGCCTTCTAAACGTTGCCACCCCGAAAATTCCCGTACCAACAATCTACACTTAGTGCCACCTGGACAGTTGCGATATAGAGAAGTTTCCATAGGATAATCGCAACCCGGACAGTTGCTATTACTACAATGGCGACATGGACAATTGCTACCTAGGAAAATGGCCACCGAGAACAATAGCCACCGGGAATTGCAGCCAAGACCATTGCCACCCGGACATTGCTACCCCTGCAATCACCACCTGGGCAATTGAAAATTGCAACTAGGTTGCAACACGGACAATTCCTACGCGGACAATTTCCACTTGGACGACTGCGACCCACAAAATTCCCAACCGAACAAGTCCAAACGAAAATGTTGTTATGTACAGTAGTTTTTAAAGCAGTTGAGATTTAAATTTCACAATTTTTTAATCGTTGATACGTTATTTTTTTCGAACTGTGAACGCAGTAATAAAATTTTAACACATTTTTATTCGTTTTCTCACCCGCTTTTCCTCTGGTGAGGTTCTGTTGCAAAGGCAGTAGCTCTACGAGGGTTCGAAAAACACCATGGTCAACAGTAGTCTCTAATAGTTCTGCTGGCTTCATACCATGACTGGGCCAAGCCAGGTCAGAGATGAAATCGCACAACGTGACCCTTGGTCGACCTCTGGGCAGCTTCCCGTGCATGTGGCCAGCGGGTCTCGACTCGCCAATCTTTCCGGGAACATTCTGGGTCACCTGGCCAAATCAAGATAACTGAGATCTCTCCACTCGGAGAAGTGGCTCAACATTCAAGGCTTTACGATTTTCACAGCTGCGCACTTTGTCGCAAAGTTTCACGCCGTGGACTTTTCGCAAAAATGCCATCTTTGCCGCTTGTATTTGAAATAGCACACTCTCAGACATTAGCCAAGATTCATGACCATACTGTAGGTTAGGATCTGTTGTGAAAATGAAGGTTAACAAATTTAGCAGTATTTCAATCCTCTTTCAACTATTGTTTACTTTCTCCCTGTTTCAAAGAATAAAGTAAACACGTGGATAAATTTTGAAACTACTTTTTTAAAATTTTTCACCAAAAAAGCAAGTGTTCCTGCAATTAGTCTCCACTGAGACGATGCAATCAAATCTATCCGCAGATATTTTTTAGGAAATCGATTTCACGTAACTCTACACATCCTCAGTCCTCAGTAAACACGTGGATAAATTTTGAAACTACTTTTTTTTAATTTTTCACCAAAAAAGCAAGTGCTCCTGCAATTAGTCTCCACTGAGACGATGCAATCAAATCTATCCGCAGATATTTTTTAGCAAATCGATTTCACGTAACTCTACACATCCTCAGTCTTCAATCTTATTCAAATCGATTCAATTTGAGATCACGTTGGTGGAAACTAATTGCTTGAAAACAGATATGCGCAAGTCCAAATCATCGCAAAGTCATTAAAGCAGAGCGCAGTCGTTTGATTCCTCGCAAGCTTGCATCGAACCTGGAGCTTTTCATTGTAAAAAATTAGATTGCAAATTTCAGTCAGCTGCAAATAGAAAAACCTGGCATGGTGACATGTTTTCGAAAACTTGAATTTTTAAGAGCAGCGAGTTTGCTGAAAATAATAGTAAATTAACACTGTGCAGAAAAAGGTCGTGTTCGCAATTTGTATGGCGTTTCAGCGTGTTTGCAGTTGCTTTTTCAATGTTGCAAAGTACAGAATATTAATCAATTAAAAATAATTTAGTAATTTACTGAAGCTTTATTTTCATGCAACCAGAAAGAGGAGAAAATTGAAGTTAACTTACAACCGTTTGCAATTTCTGTAATTTTCGTAGGTTTAAAACTTCACAAATGGAAACTACATGCGGAAATCCTAGTTTCCGCTTTACCATTTGAAAGCCCGTTTTAAGTGAGCTGCAACATTTTAACGCAAGTCATGTCATTCTAAATTAAAGTAGTAAAGTAATGAAGCTTAGGGTTGATCTATAGATTTACTAATAGAGAACGACCACTAAAAATATCTACCTATCAATCTAGGCTTATGCTACCATATCCTTGTACGTACTAGGTAAACTGTTGTGGACGCCACCAAGAGGTTGTAGACCTTTTTGTGTGAAACACCTTCCTCTAATGCAGTGGTTCCCAACCGGGGAGGAATTCCGCCATAGGGAGGAATTTCATGAGTTCAGGGGAGAAATTTCTACTTTATAATAATAATAATAAAAATATAATTTGCATAGGACCAACACTAATAGGAGCAAACATTTAAACAGCTCCCAGCTCTAGCGTCATTCAACCATCATAATACAGGAACAGTTAAGCTACTTATTCATTGTAGTGTTGTATTTCTATTTTAAGCTGACATTGTCTCTTTCAATTAGTTATATCACTTTATATTTGTAAGTTATATAGTGGACTATCACACGTTTTTGTCGACAAACTTTAGTGCCATTACTTGACAACAAACAGCTTTTTTCCCAATTTTATTAATCAAGTTATTGTCGTCAATAAAGACCATTGTGCCAATTGTGGTTAATTCCAGACTGCGAACGCGAACAGGGGAGGAATGAAAGTTCCATAGGGGAGGAAATAAAAAGTTCCAAAATGAGCAAAGGAGAAATGCATCGAAAAAGGTTGGGAACCAATGCTCTTAAGCCTGAGAGAGTAAGCAGCACATGAGTAGTGAATTCGTGAGTAGTTCAACCAGATGCATCACTACAGTATAAGTCTGAGAGTGATATGGTGTGGCTAGATGTATTTCTTAACCTTCCTGAGTCCTGTTGTTACCTGTACCTCAAAGCACTCACTTTGCCCATTATAAAGAAACTATAGCAAAAAATCATGACAAGACTAGAGATTCCCATGCATATTGAAACTTGAACTAGAAAAAAATGTGACATGTATATAATGAGTGACTGAGTGACCTTTTGTGGGCTATTACGATTATCGTTTCAACAAAACCAAAATCTGAAAATGTCCCCTATTACCCCTATAACTGCATATCGATACCTTTGGTCTTGGATAAATAACCGAGATGTTATCTATGAGAAATAAATTGCAAATTGAAGGGAAAGAATCTGTTTGTTACGATTCGTTAGGCCGATTGTATTCTGATCATCAATAAAATACAAGTGGCCAAAAAATAACCAAACAAATTCAAGAGCCAAAAATTCTCTTGAAGTTTGAGCACGTCGAAAATTTTTTTCAAACCCTGCTGTTTACTTTAAATGTCGCCCCAATTCTTCCTCCGGGACTTTAATACGTTAGTGCAAAATCGCTCTATAAATAGATCAATACGACATGCGCGGTAATTACTGTATACACAAAATGGGAGTCAAATTTTACAAGGTTTTTAGGAAATGTCACGTAAGCGTACAGGATAATTTGAAATGTACTATCTTTGGTGCTAATGTACAAATAAAAATTTACTGGTGAAGAGCTGCGTACAAGCATAATGAAGGTCTGTAATTTTGTAGACCGTGGTACAGGCCTGTAGTGTAGTAGGCCACGGCAGGCGTGCGAGTCTAGGCCGCCGTAAGTCAATAGCCTAGACCGTGTTCGGCCTGTAGAATAACTGGTGACTAGTCTGTAATATATGCCGTGCTAGGACTATAGTTTTCAGATAGACCCGAGCACCGCTGTGCTAATGTTCCATGTAAGTGATTTTGGTGTGTTCTCTTTTATTTTGTTTTTGTTATTGCTGTCTACAAATTAGTAAAGACACCACCTCGTTATCTGAGGTTTTGGTATTTCTTTTCGGTGCCGTTGCCAAATCCCCTTTTCATGATCACAGCAGTTGTTCTATTCAATTTTTGTTTTAAATTTCTTATTATTATAAAATTACTTAAAAGCCTTTAATAAAACTCAGCGAACCGCAATTTGAAAGAAGGGGAAATGCTTACTATCGTTAAAAAATGACTTCAGAAGCGGTAAACAATTTCTTACGGAATGTACGGAACAACCACTTCATTCTAAACGATGCGCAGTGCCGTATTCCTACGAACAGGTTTTACTGTCAGGGATTGTTTCAAGACAATATTTTCGTTAAAGTTAGCCTGCGCAATATTTTTCTAGTTTTGATGTCTTTTGCAATTGCATGCCTCGCCATGCATGGTGGCAAAGACATTCCATGGCGATAGTTGTCGTTCTCTCACACATGTTGAGAACAAACACCCTGCAAGGTGCAAAGCCTACCTGTTTTCAGCGAGCCGCGATCTTACTGCTTCTTAACATCCACCAACTCACTCTGGGCCGGCCTTAAGCCGATGCAACCGCTGCAGCTGCATTGGGCCCCGGGCCTCTGGGGGCCCCGCGCCATGGTGTTTGGGTAGATTGTTCTTTTTTGCAGATACCCCATGCGCTTGAGAAGTCAGTGGAAACGGCTTATAAATCTCATTGTTAACAAACAACGCTCTCGTTAGAACGAACGATGAATATCCTCTATTATCGAACGTTAACAAACATGCTCAGATCTCGTGCTAAGGTTTTATATCTGCGCTCTACCATGGTCGTATAGCAGGCCCGTAACCAGCTTGAGACAGTAGGGGATAAAGCGTTTTCTGAGAGGGCCCCAAATTTTTTTAACTATGTCCAACCGTTTCAAACTAAATCCAACACATTTTTCCAGGGGGAAAACATTTTTTCCGGGCTTATCCCCCATGCTCCCCCCTAATTACGGGCCTGTCGTATAGCACGGTTGACTGAACACGATGACGTCATAAAAACACTGCTCAGAGGGACCCCGCGCCTAGGTCTTGCATTGGGCCCCGCACCTGCTAGGGTCAGCCCTGAACTCACTGCCCTTCAAATAACTCAGGATATTGATAACATGTCACCTACATTTTTCAAGTGAGTCGCGAACTGTGATAAGGAAAACGACCAAAAGTCTTACTTATTATATCCGGCCATTTTGTCTTTGCGGAAGTAAACTAGCAAATCTACAAACCTTAAGTTATTATCAAAACCAATATTTTTGCAGTTTTAGAAATATTTCCTTTACTTTGGCAAACGCTTTTTGCTGCTGTTGAATAGCTTTAAAATTATCGGACAACGTTTTATCCATTTCATCTATTGGAAGTAAGCAGAGGTAAAAACATCGAAACCACGAAGATTTATTGAACTTATGCCTTCCCATATTTAAGCTACGCCTGATCTTTATTGGTGTTTTGGTCCAGCAATCGACAATTTCTGTCAATCTCACTTTTTCACAAAACTTCAAAATACGTCACAAAGATATCTAGGCTTGAAAAAAAACAAGTTTCAATTATATTCTGTCTTCATGAGGCATGGTACCAGTTGTCGCAGAGGCGAAATTGAATCCTGTCGGTTTTTAACTGTTATGAAAGCCTTGTGGCAACAATTACTACAATTGTTTGTTGGAAACATTTTCTCCACCCATTTTGTAAGTCGTTTGTTTTTTAAGAAATGTTTCATAGATTACTTTTGTCAGTGGTTTTCATAGAAGCAATCAAAGTAAAGTGCCTTTCACCCTGTAAAATGTTTTTAAGAATGATGGCAATTAGTACAGTTCAGTACAGTGTGACACAATTAATTCGAATTGTTGTTGTTCCTTGTTCATAACGACATTTTTGTTTGCGATTGCTGGAGTGGCAGATGTTTAGGTGACAGTCGCCTACGTGGCAAATGTCGTAGGTGGCAATTGTCTGTAGAGCTGTCCTAGGTGGAAAATGCCGGATGGGCATAGAACGCTATGGTAGCTCAGAAACACCAAGTGGGATGCAACCGCATTGCCTTCTAACAACATGAGCGTTTGACTTGATCCCTGCTGCATTTAGCCTGTAGGCCGTAGCTTGCATATCCCTGCATTATAGGCTCTATACAGTTTGTGAAATTCATGGGGATCTAAGCAGCCATTTTTTAAATAAAGGTCATTGGGCAAAAGTTGGGTTTTGCACTCATTGCCCATTAATCAACAGCGAACAAAGTACTGAAATCCAATCGTGAATAATACAGTACATTTCAAAACCCAAATATAATCAAACTTCTCACAAATTACAAAGCCCTTTTACAGTTTTCGATTTGTGACTGTTTGCGCCAAACAGGTTTGACACTGCACAGCGTTTTGTAAGAGCGTCAGTGGTAACCAGGTTAAAATCACTCGCGAATCATGTCTGCAGTAATTCGACTCTTTCATATTTGTAGTTTACGTCGGGTACAGAATGAACGAAGTGGTTTATGATTGCAGTGCGTTGCGTCGAGATTGCCACGAGAGATGTATCAGAGGAAACGAAGGTATGGAATCTGGTGCTTGTGCCCTACTGCAAGCTAGGGTAGGAATAATTAAGGTTTACTGCGAAAGAGACTCGACTGAGACAGCACAAGATTTGATATTGACGCAGAACGAGCAGCTGCTGCAACGCATAGTACATGATCTTGCCTGTACTGCAAGCCGTTTTTTCAAATGCAGTTTGAGATTATTGTTTTTGGTTGCCACATTTTTATATGCTTTGATGGTGTTTGTTCTGAAGCGTAAAGCTTTTGAGTTTGAAACGAATGTAGCAACATTTCTGTCGGAAATGCCAGTATCGAAAAACTGTTGATAGGCATCTAATTTAAGCTTTGTCAAAGGTGTTCTCTTGGGGGTTTTGGAACGTCATAGTCGTGATTTTAACAGTGCTTATGCTGACATAGGCTACAGCTTGTAGAGTCTGCGCGCCATTTCTTCCATGACAATCTAAACAACCACAATACCTGACAGCACGGCATATATTATTATGTGTCATAAGCGTGATCTTTCCATTAGTTTTTGAAATTGAACTTGGGATAAAAAAAATTATAGCTGGGTTTGATTTCAACTTAATTTTGTCATAGAATCCACTTTGACAGTGGTTTTGAAACTAACATGTTGCAACTGACATGTTTTAAAACAGCGCTTTATTTCGATTATCGCAAAATATATTGCCCTTCTACCTTTTCACATAAAAAAACATACGATTCAAGGTGAGCGACTCACTGGAGCGCCCTGGGCAAGCGGGTTCGGCCGGCTTAACAACGAATTGTGCGAAACAAGGTCCGACAACTGGAGCTGAGACAGTAAATTCCTGCTCTGAAGTTCTCCATCTATTGGCACGATGTGAAACTTTGGACACCCATGAGTTGTCACAAAGAGTGAAGGATTTGCTACTTCAAAACAACATAGGTTTGAGCTTTTTCGCACTGTCGCTTTCTTGGTTAATCTCTGCGCAAATTCATCAGATTTAACTGCACAAGCAAACAGGTTATACATTTACTGATAAATTACTCTTGAAAAATTGCCATTACATCTTATTTTTCTCTTCAGCAGACCTGCAGACCATTTCCAGTCAAGGTCAATCAAAACTACTCTGTCTTATTTTTCGTGAATGCAGGCTACAGTATTAGCATTTGTGCTTGACTACTGGTCTCCATCATCAAACTTCAGCTTATTTAAAACGTCACTTTATTACAGGGCAACGTATTTTCGGTCAAGCGGTACTTGGTTTAACCCAAGGATCAGTCAGTGACTTGTTATCCCATCCCAAACCGTGGACGTCCTTGAGTTTGAAAGGAAGGGAACCATTCATTAAAATGAAGCTGTGGATATCTGACCCCAGTAACATTGAAGCGTTGAAAAGCTTGAAAATTGAAAAAGCGAGCGAAAGTAAGATATGTAGTCTACTGATATTTTAAAAGCGATTTCGTAAAACGTGCAAAAGACGTAAAGATATTGCGTTTTTACAACATCCCACGACAGAAGTGCTGCCTCCTCTTCTTGTTTAGCACATGCTCAGTTGACATTGCTGAACACTGGTTTGGGATAAACGCAAGCGCAATGGTTTCATTATTAAAAAAAATTTTTGCAAAAACCTGTCCAGTTAGCATGATGTTAAAAGAAATAAAAGAATACGTCGTTTCAGCCGTACTCGCAGTTTTTTTTGTAAACCAATTGTAAACAATTTGGGTGATTTGAAATATTCTTTGCACCGTTCTGAATAATGTGGGCGTGGGCAGAAGATGTTGAAATTAAATTTCACGCCGGACGTAATTGTGTTGGGACGAAATAAGCCAAATTAAACGCGAAAAAGTCATATGGACATGGCTGACAAATTTTCTATTTTTTTACACTGAAATAATTTATTCAACTTTCGTCTGTCAAAAACATCTTTATTCTTACGTTTATCTCATTGCTAATCAACATAAAGTAACACACGTATATACAATATATGGCAACCAATACAGGAGTAGTAATCAGTAGTGTAGTGCTGCCGGAGCGTGCCGGAGCTCCGCTCCGCCACCTCTAGCAGTGAACGATGGGTCGTTGCCTTCAAATGTAAACGAAAAACAGGCAGTCTCTGCAGGTGCTAGGCAGCTGGCTGCTGCTGCCGGCATCTATAAAATAGAACTCCGGCACTTATAAAATGCCACTACACCCCTGGTAAACATAGGTAGTTGGGAAAAAACAAAAATAGTTTCCCGAAAAATAGCTACCATAAGAGTCTCGGTTG
>Ga0210059_1002748_pt1 | contig 27786 bp, 15 predicted proteins | sample Ectturendosymbi2_FD_188042 | JGI IMG/M metagenome (GOLD analysis project Ga0210059, IMG submission 188042) | Ecteinascidia turbinata endosymbiont from Florida, USA - Sample 2 (SPAdes) (version 2) | ecosystem: Host-associated > Tunicates > Ascidians > Unclassified | place: Key West, Florida...
TTGGTAGCGTTTGGGGAAACCAGCATCTCTGCATGCAACGACAGCATTCCTCGCAAGCAACGTCTACGCTGGGCAACACCCCAAACCTCAACATTGGGTTCCTACACCAAAAGGAAAACCCTACAAGAGTATTGCCAGTGGCGATTCTCGATTGAAAAAAACTGGGAGGCCACTGCGGGGCCAAGGAAAAAAGTAAGTCGCCAACATAAATGTCTCTCCTGCATGGTGATTTTCCGTTGTAATGAAGATTGATTTGCTTCGATTAAACTTATCAAACCCAACATAGGCTTGTGAATATCGTCAGAACTGTCGCCAGAAAGTCTTCAAATCGTTTAAAATTTTGCTGGCTAAAAGTTATCTGCTGCATATGTCAATCAAACCAACTTGAACGTGAAATTAAGCACAAAACCGGGAGGAACTAAGCAGGGGGCTAGCCGAAAATCGTGGGGCCATGGCCCACCCCAGTCCCCTTAAGAACCGCCACTGAGTATTGCCAATCTTCAGTAGGCGGTCAGCGATTTGTCTAACCCACATTGCTTGACACATGCAACTGTGGCCCGCCTTGGACCAAGCTGGCTATGTACATTTGGCCCTGCAGTGCTTCTTGGTTATACACCCCTGAGATGCGGCATCACTGCACATTATTTTCCCGGCTGCTGGTTTGACCAAGCTCTCTTCTGCTGTATAAGGCGCTTTTGCTCTTGCATTTTTCCAAGCAACAGTAAAAGAACCACGCACTGCTTTACTATGGGCGTAAGTTCGTAATCCTGAAGTAGATGGAAGATAAATACGACTTCATTTTACCTGGTGTTTCTCCTTAAAAAGTCTAACGATATCGCCAACGTATTTTACATGTTTTTACTCGAGAGTTAAGCTTCTTTGAGAGATCCGCGAGCAAGGACTTCTGAGCATAACACAAACTGTGGCCGGATTTCACCGTTTGCCACGACTGAAGTAAATCCAAGTTTTAAGTAGTTGTCATTATACGCAAACACCTGCTTTCGTTTAGCAATTATGAACTAATACGGAAAAAACAAACTGCAGTTTGGATAAAAACTTTCAGCTTAAGCTCATGACCACACTACGTCAAAAGTATAAATGCCATGTGAGACAGCAAAGTTATTATTGCCTGGGGGCATTACAGAAACTTGCATGTCCCCGGTGCTTGCGGACTCAGCCAGAGCCTTCCGTGGACTCATTTGAGTCTGCGGACTTGGGGTTGAGAAACACTGCCCTAGACCCTAAGCACATCCAATCAATTGTCTCTGCGAATCTGCGTATTGTACTTGTCAAATGATCGCTTCAACCAATTGCGTTCAAATGAAGGCAAAATAGTCCCAGCACAGGTTTTGCTCCTTGAAGCAGAATAACAATACCTGAATGCGTTGTGCCACTTTGGGCCCTGTCGTCATGCTTATAAACAGAAACTTTGACATATCTTGCAAGCTTGACATATCGCGTAACCTAAGTACTTTTCAGAGTCAATTGCATTAAAAAGCAAGCTGAAGTTTTGCCACACAGTTCCATTGCCACGGGGAGGCTTTGGTGGGCTTAGCCCCTCCAAAACAAAGCTCCAAACACCCAAGATTTTCTGGTGATGGTTCTGTTGCCACCTCAAGCTTTTCATTAGTCATTTCTTTGGTAACAATGGTTAGATTTTAACACCATCCATGAGTTCACATTCATAATTTCATTTATTAATCCTACCAGTGGTTGCATTTTAGCCAAACCTAGCTACATAGCAATGCTAGTCTACAAACCAAAACAGCATTCAAGAAAATACGCTGGCTTTCATTTATATTGAAATGACTGACAAAAATTCAGCCTAACAAGTCAATGTCACCAAACTACAATTTTGCATATCATGTTTAAGAAAAAAAGCTATCTGGCCTGGTATCATCCAACAACCAGTCAATGCAGGCTAACGTAGAACGGGCGTGAAAACTGCAAAGCCTGGTGTAGAATACAGACCACATTAAAAGAGTTAGAGTGCTCTAGCTAGTCTAGACCAGTGGTCTTCAACCTTTTTCGTTACGGTGCACCCTTAAAGATGTTTTGACGAACTCATGCACGCTATTTGCTTAATCACTTAAACTCATGCACCCTTTTTACTGATGCTTCCCTCGTGTCCCCCACGTAATTGCGCCCATGTCTGTAAGTACCCTGGTCTAAATAAGCAAGACCCTAATTCAGTAACTTAACTACATAATTCAATTGATAATGGCTCATAGTCTGTTGCTTATGAATCACAAATAATCATCTAGAAATAGACAATCGGCTTGATGTGGTGTGATGCTTATGCACCACGCTTCAGAATCTGCAAAGTCACGGTTAAATCCTGAAAGTCATTGGTTGGTTAATGGTTCATTTTTGCTAACAGAAAGTTTTTATAAAAATTATCTGTTTAGTGTGACAAGTTTGTGATGCACCTTTGTGAACCCTTTCTTAGTGGTGCACTCTACGCATATTTTGGTACACCCTAGGGTACACCGTGCACACCGGACTACAGATCACAGTAGGCCTACACAAGCTAGCCTTAGTCCAGGTACGCAGCAAACAATATCCTTAATGTATACTGAAAGAGCCCTATCTATCCAAACCAAGAGCAGATTCATCCTGACAAACTTCGCATGTCCAATTATTAATTTAGCAGATTAAGAGGGGGAATGGGATTACGCTACGGTACAGTGATTACACCACAGGCCGATTCGGAGTCATGGCAAAGAAGGTTGAAAAGATGCTTCTGATTTATTATAATAAATGAATGATTAAGCAATATGCAACTTTTTCCAAAAATCTGAATCCTCGAAATATCGAAAAAACGTTTCGGATATCCGGATCCGTATCTGGTTCCCGTTTGATAGCCGTTTTTGGATATCCGTATCCGGTTGCAAACTCACTATCCTGCCGGATATCCAACCGGCAAACCGGATAGTGATCATCTCTGGGCGTGAGGTCAGAAATTTCGTTTGACACCGGATCATTTTTCAATACCTGTTTGCCGTTTCGGTCTGTTGGTCTCGCGGGAATATTTCGGAGTCTACGGTATGTGCATGAAGTACGCAGTGAAGTCGTGCCAGGGCAGGTTTGCCAATTTGGCTTTTTTTAAGCCAGATTATGAAGTTCTGGCTTTGTTTGGAAATCACAAAAAGCTAGACAAAATCTGGCTTTTTTTCAGTCAGAAAGGCTTGGCTGTAGAGAAAGATTATCTGAGCTGCATATTCATTGCAAATCTCTTCTGAAAAGAATCTGTAACCATCCCATGCACTAGTAATAGTATCCACTTGTCTTATGCAGGGTGCACAAAATATTGAAAATATTTTACTGTTGCCCTAAAAATGATCGATGTTATTGATAAGAAACAATTGTACGACAATGCAATTACAGGGAAAGAAAATGTTTCTGAAGAGTGAAATTCAAATTGTTATTGTATTAATATTATATCCATATTTCTTTCTGATGAGTTTTAATGTCTGTTTTGTGTCTGATTATGCATGATATTTCATGTGTTAATGCTTTAAAATTGCTATCTGACTTTTTCTGGCTTTTTTTGGACAAGTTCTAGCTTTTTTGGTGAAGAGAGGTTGGCAACCCTGGCACAGGGTTGCCAATTTAATTTGGCTTTTTTGAAGCCAGATTTGTGAATTGTGACTTTTTTAACTGGTTTGTCTTTTTTTGGAAATCACATGCAGAGGCTTTGCCCTGTCAAAAATTTCTAAGCTGCATATTCATTATTACAAATCTCTTCTGACAGGGATCTATGACCATGGCATGCAGTATCTGAGTATTAGTATGCATTGCAGGGTACCAAGAATTAATAGGCTATATTGTAGAGATTTTACAGTTGTCATGACTCGTAAAAGTGATCCATGTTATTGGTAAGAAACAAATGTACGACAGTATAATTATGGGGAAAGAAAATATTTCTGAAGCTTGGAATTTTTTTTATATCGATGTTTCTCTGACAAGTTTTAATGTGTATCTTTTTGTTTTTTGTTTGGTTATGCATGTGTTATATCATATAACATATGTTGTGTACATCCATGCCTTGAAACTGCAATCTGGCTATTGTTGAAGAGAGTTTGGCAACCCTTACTTATATGCTTGTCTTCTGTGTAGCAGGGCGCAGGAGAAGGGAACCTATTTATTTGCTGTCACGGGCCACATTCATGTATTGTGTAATATCGATAGCGGGATGCAATAACTATAATTATCATTTTTTTTTCTTAAAATATTGCCTTTCCCTTTGTCTTCCTAAGAAAAATAAAGAGAGAAAACTAGCAAAAGGAGTGAGAGGTGCATCTCTTCTCTTGCTTACTGTCTGAGTTTTTTTCTGCTTCTGCTTGTCACCAAAACCAATCCCAAAGTGATGACAGAGTTACATTTTGAGTTTGATGTGATATTGTCACTGTGTTCTTGGATAATGAAAATATTAATGAAGGCCATTTTAAACACTCATGTGGGCTGCAGGTTCCCCACCCATAGTCTAGTGTCTGAGTGTGTCCTATGTGCAGTGCTGCTACTGTTACTGTAGGTATTGTGTATTGTAGTGCTAAGTGCATTCTCTGCAGTGTGGGTGGCCAGGCTTAACATAAAAGTCTTCATTGTTCTATGTGTTTCATGCATGTTGACTTGCGTGTACTGTAGCATTGGCAGGGTTGAAACAAGGAATTTTTTTTTATTATATGACATTGCTAAGCTTTTGATCACTGCTTTATTTTGTTTTGCAAACTCTACTCAACTGTACACCCAGTTGCCAGTTGGGAGTGGATCCTGTTATGTATACTATAGCATTGGATCCTTTGTGGATCTCCTTTGGTTGTGGCCCTTGTTCTAGGAACCACTGGTCTGAGGCAAGTAATTGTAAACAAGGGCGCATCTAGCCTGGAAAAAAGGGGTCTGTCTTCGAAGGGCAACTTTTAATCATAAAACCACATTTTCTTTTAAGACTAGAAATCGACCGATGAATTTTAAAATTTTGTCAAATTTCGGAAACACAAGTAGCTAATTCGTCTCTGATTGATTAATGCAAATTCTCTGTATTCTTCCTTGGGATGCGCAACCCTCTGATTGCATCAAGTAGTGTGCAAATGCGCAATACTCATGCCACTCCACAATTGTCACCATAAACCGCTCTATGATGTAACATTTGCTCCTAGGTTTTTGCGTACGCGGTAAGCAGATGATTGCCTGCGAACAAATTGAGACAACTACCATAATTTTCGTACCATAAGGCGCACTTAAAATTAATTTTCTCAAAAATTGAAAGTGTGCCTTATAATGCGGTGCACCTAATGTATGAACCTAGTTGTGCTTTCTCATCTAGAATCAGTTTTATGTGGTAAACGGTACCATTTATTTAATTGCTAGTTACGATTTTTTTGTAAACGGATATAATAACTTAACAACAATTGCAATGAGCAGCACACGAGAGTAGCTAGCACATACCACAGATAGTATAACTTAGCGAGGCTCCTGACTACATTGGCGCATGCTGAATCAAACATGCGTACAACTTTTATTTTATTCTATTCATGTCTAGCAGATTAGGCATGTGTGACAAATTAAACTCACTTGAATGTAATGACAGATTAAACTCCCAGTGGCAACTCCGGCACTCAGGAGCTATTGGGAAAGAGTTGAATACAGTTTGACTTACCTAAGTTTTGCTTCATTTAATGCGCCTTATAATCTGGTACACTTTATGTATGAAAAAAGAATAGCTAGCATTCAATTTTTGATACTGCACCTTATGGTCCCGAAAATCAGTGCTGGGGAGCTGGAGCCTAGAGCGTTGGAGCCAAGCATTTTCTCTGGAGGCGGAGCTGGAGCTGGAGCCTTCTTAAACATTTCTTCTGGAGCTGGAGCTACAAAATATTTATCAGCTCCAGTATTGAGTATAGCAAACTTTAATAATTTCTTGTCTTAGCTTGAAATTAACACGTATAGAGCTGGCCTACGGTATATTCGTACTTCGATTTCGGCCTAAAAAACAGCAGTTTTCCTCCGCCGATTGTGCTAGAGAGCTGTTCAACGGCTCAAACGGATTGGCCAGTCTAGTAGATTACACTCGAAAAAAATTTTGTGGTTGGGGGTACGGTTTTTTTGTGAGTGACGTCGTAAGTGGAAGACTTTTAGGCCTCCTTGGCCCACTTTGCTTGGCCCTGGGCGCCAACCGTTAGGTGGTGGTATTTCGTTGAAGTTTTTACTGGAAACTAGGCTACAATCCGAGTCTTTTGATACTTTGGATGACCTGCTGGGGTTTCGGGTTCAAAAGTTGTGATGTAAGTTAGTAAAAATATTTGACTAATTAGCTAATTAATAATTTGTTTATTTTAAATCATAAGTTTTGAACCAGAAACGCTAGAAAGTCGATCAAAGGCTCAAAAGACTTGGAGTCGAGCCTAGTTTCCAATGAAAATTTCAGCGAAACACTTTGGCCTAGTGGTTGGGCCCTAGGTCAGGTAACATGAGCCAAAATGACCCTAAAACTACTTCACTTATGACGTCAGTCACAAAAAATCCGCACTCACCAACAAAAAATTTTTTTTCCGAGTGCAATCTATTAGACTGGCTGATCCGTTTGAGCTCTTGAACAGCTCTCTAGCGCAATCAGCGGAGGAGCTAGGGCGTTGGTAAGGCAACCAAAAACTGATGTTTTTTAGGCCGAAATCCAAGTATGAACATACCATAGGCCGGCTCTCAACGTGTTAAATGAGCTGAGATTTGAATCAACATGTTCTTACTTGTGAATAGGTCATTTGCTTGGAATTCTACACAAGAGGTTCCCAAACCTTTTGGATGCTGGGCCAAATTCACAATCTTAACACTTTGGCGTCCGGCCGCTGAGTGACGTCATAAGTAGAGGACTTTTAGACCACCTTGGCCCACTTTGCCTGGCCCTGTGCGCTAAACGTTAGGTGGTAGTATTTCGCTGAAATTTTTACTGGAAACTAGGCTACAATCCGAGTCTTTTGATACTTTGGATGACATGCTGGCGTTTCAGGTTCAAAAGATATGATCTAAACTAGTAAAAATATTTGACTAATTAGCTAATTAGGTAGTTAATTAATTTGTTTATTTTAGATCATAACTTTTGATCCAAAAACGGTAGAAAGTCGATCAAAGGCTCAAAAGACTCAGACTCGAGCCTAGTTTCCAATGAAAACTTCAGCGAAACACTTTGGCCTAGTGTTTGGGCTCTAGGCGAACAGCTCTCTAGCGCAATCGGCGGAGGAGCTAGGGCGTTGGTAAAGCAACCGAAAACTGCTGTTTTTTAGGCCGAAATCAAAGTACGAACATATCGTATGCCAACTCTCAAAGTGTTAATCATATCAGCATCCACAGACCAGACCAGTATTGAAAAAAATAACAAAAAACAACGCACATTGTTTTTTCTTTGCTTGGTAACATGTTTGCAATGTGAATTATGAAACTGCTTCGTTTGTTGCCTAATAGTTGTAGCAGATTGGTTTCATGCTTGATGCTGCATTACAGAGAGTGTCGTGCATCTATAAATCTGTTTCAACACTTGGACTTACAATATTTCATCTCAGAAAAGAATTGTTCACCAAGATAAGCACTTCCATATACCTCACAATTTTTAGGCACTTCCATATACCTCAAGATAAGCACTTCCATACCACACTGTACCTGACATCACTATGAGCAGTCTAGAAATCAAATACTAGTACCCAACAAACTCGTTTGCAAGTACCAGTACTCATGTTAAGCAATATATAAACTGCCAGACAATTGCTTACATTTCAAATGCTTAATTTAAAAATTTTGCAGCACTTATGCTAGCTATTATCTTATAGCAGGCTACTGAGGCTACGTGCCAAGCACAATATGTACAATATTAGGGTGTTGGTGTGCAGTAAGTTCGAATGGTAAAAGCAGAGCTTTGAGATAACAATTGTTTGTGTTTACGCTTATTTGTTTGTGTTGTTCATGATGCATAACATTACAAACAAATGGCCTAAGTCAGCAGTTCCTAAACTTTTTTGAGCATGACCCAAATCTGAGTTGGGTGAACATCTTGCAGCCCAAGTCTTAAACGGTATATGTTAACATGAAAAGATAATGATAGTGTGGATGGTTTTTGGTGGTAAGTTGCTAAGTTATTTTTCAATTTCAGCAATCTACTTTTTTCTCAAGCACTTATGCTACAGACACAGAAGAGCGGCAGTAACATTGAAACTCAGCTTTAGATCGCCTCGCCGTGACCCATTTATTCACCCTTTGTGACCTTTGTTTGGGAACCACTGACCTAGACCCTAAGTAAATCACTTTTATCTCACACAGTGCAAGTAAACTCTAAAATTTTATACTTGAATTTTTTATCAAAGCTTTTTGAGTAATTACATCTTACATTAATTTATTTACACGAAATTGTTAAAATACTAAACATTCCTAAGAATTAGGAAAGCTCGCAGGCTGGACTTTGGGGATCACTGTTTTACATTATGACCTTCAATAAAATCTTTCAGCGCAAGTTGCATGCCTTTAATTTTTACAGTGGTTAATTTAACCAAAAGAATTGTTTGGTGGTTTGCTGTGCTAACCAGGTTTTTCAACACCTTAGCTTCCATAAGGCTAAAATCCAGCAGTTTGCACGTGTTTGTGCGTGGGAATATCTCTGCCACTGATTGCGCTAGAGAGCTGTTCAAACCCTTGAAAGATTCAGCAAGTCTTCGTGTCTGCAGTGAAAAAAATTTGTTGGTTTTGGGTTTCGTTTTTTTTGTGGGTGATGTCATAAGTGAAGTGGTTTTAGGCCTTTTTGGCACACTTCATCTGGCCATAGGCCCAAACTGCTAGATGGTAGAATTTTGCTGAAGTTTTTATTGGAAACTAGGCTAAAATCCACGTCTTTTGATACTTCGATTGACTTGCTGGGGTTTCTGGTTCAAAAGTTATGATCTAAAATAAACAAAGTAATTAATCTCATAATTAGATAATTACTTTGTTTGTTTATTTTAGATCAGGGTTTTTTAAGGTGTCCGGGTCCCTAGAATTTCAAATCGGGCCCCTAGAATCAGAGAAAATTTTATCATCGGGTCCCTAGAATCAGAGAAGAGAAAATCGGGTCCCTAGAATCAGATACAATTGGATCCCTACAGATCCAAACCAGGTCCCTAACATTTTCCTTAAAAAAAATCTGTTGTAGATCATTTTGAACCAGAAACACTAGAAAGTTGATCAAGGTCTCAAAAGTTGCGGATTCTAGCCTAGTTTCCAATGAAAACTTCAGCGAAATATGTCCGTCTAGCGGTTGGGCCCAGGTCAGGCACCAGCAGCCAAAATGGACTTAAAACACTAGTGCTAGCAGTATTCTACAATAAAATGGCTGCAACACATATAAACACATTTCTATTACCATAAATGTGTAAAATCCTTTCATTACCTTGGTGATAATTCTCCAGATTGACTGGCTTTGTTACACTTTATTTTTTGTAGAAGACAAAACTACATCAAGTCAACTGATTCAGACTATGTAAAGCTTGCAAAACAAGGTGGAGCCAAAGATCTGCTCACAATTGAAGTTGTAAGTACATTCTTTTACTTGACTACATCTTCTAATCACATTGCTGTGAATTCTCATGATATTTTTGTCTGTGCTTTCGTGTTTTTCATTTTCAAGCAAACAAACTTCTTGATTGTGTACTTATAACTGTGTTTCTCAAATTTTTTGTGATCATGTACAACCTCATACTTTTTGGTGTCATTACATACCTCCTGTTCTAAAGAAAATAAGTTTGCTCAAATGTTCTAACGATTACTAAAACATATGAATTAATTGATGAAAAGCAATGTTGCAACTGTTTAACTTTAGAAACAAAGTTGTTTAACTGTGGTTAACTGGGGTGACATTAACAATAGGATTGTTAAATATTGCAACACAATGTGTAATTTCCAATAATTGCAACAAATAATTCTGTTATTTATATATCTGACAATAAACTGTGCATATTGACCTGCAAGCTGTTTGCATACCTGTACCACCTGGAAAGCCCTCACATATGACTGGTGGTATGTGTACCAATGTTTGAGAACAACTGACTGATGAGATTGACCACTAGCAATTGACATTTCTCGATCCTAGACGAAGGTGTTTGTTTTTTTACATCTAATGTAACATACCTCGGCCATACTTTGTTAGTTCTAGCTTCAAACTTTGTTTGAAATGTTATCTGTTTTTCTGAGAAGTCGACAGATATCCAAGTCATTGCTGATATCATGGTAATAAGGTTAATGTTCAGCACTGAATGAATTATCCTAATCTGCAATGGGTATCTGTCATGCAAAACTTCTTTTTGCATTTTTTGGTTCAAGGCTAAATCCAAATATTTGTTTGTAAAAGTTTTAGAACATGGCTTTCATATAATGGTGCCATTCGCCTGAGTAAAACAAACCATGTTAGTATTCACAGAAACAAACAGATGCATAAGCTTTCTTGTTTTCATTGTACCAACTTACCACAGTAGCATTCATTTTTTCTGTTGTTTTCATTGTATCAGGACATTTTGACCTTTCCAAGACTAACAATGTTTCCACTATAAACTTAAAATCTTACTGTCTAGCATTTACTTAATGACATGTTGTGTGCACCAAGCAAAGTCTGTTTTGGTTTATTGCATATTCACTGCCTTCAAAATAGTGATCATTAAATATCGTGATGTGCTTCTTTGGCCACAGCAAAAACCAAACAAAGAAGCTGTTGACTATCCCAGATCAGGCTGGTTTGGACATCATTCGATGGATGAAGGGGAACAGCAAAAAATGTAAATATTAAGAATCATTGTGCCAAGGTATCTGGTTTCCTGACCACCTATAACTAATTTTTTTTCAGGGTATGAAGTACTTGCTTTAGGTACTTATATCAATAATATACATCAGAAAATATGTTGAAACAATCCATCACTAAGTTAATATCTGAATAAGTGTAATCATTTTGTTTGAGTGTTATGTGTGCATGAACAAATAGTAGACTTTAAAAGTGAAGTCAGATTGCAGACTGCACATGCTAATTTTGTTTTGCTCTGTAAACCAATTTTGTGTCACTTTGTTTAATGGTAAAATTTACTTACGTTTATGCCCATCTGGAATTTTAGCATGGTGTATGTAAATGCTTTTGCATTTTTTAAATAATTTTGTTCACAGTTTTAAGTCTTTGCCTATGCACTTTTGAACGAAATTAAATCCGTTGTTCTGTTTTGGTCTGAAATACTTTGTTTGGTTTCAGTGAAAAATTCTGATTAAAAGCACATTGCGAAGAGACGTAGGGTATTCGAGGAATCTCCCTGCCATGCTGTGCTTTCATAACTCTGGGGATTCTGACTACACGTGTTCAAAGTTCAGTGACAATGTACCACAAGGGCATAGCAACTACATCTGCTCGCAAAGTGACATACTCAGAAACGAGATTTTGATTCATTTACATATTTTCAATACTGTAAATTGCAAGTAAAAGCTTAGACGCTAAATCAGCAAACTCATTGAAAGTTTGTCATGTCAAGAGCCTTTTTGACATTTTTCATTCTCCTATCGAAAGTGGTGAAACCTTTCAGTCAGGTGCAGATTTACCATTAGGCTAGAAAGGCTTAAGCCTAGGGCCCCCAAAATGTCGGGAGTAAGGACGATTTCCAGCATTTTTGTAAGCAATTGTATTTTTGTTTTGGTTCAACGCACGTTTCTTTACTATGCCGCTAACAAAAGATCTGTATAGAACAGGGGTTTCCAAACTTTTTCATCCGAGGGCCTCATAAGTTATTACACAACAGTGCGGGGTCGGACATCTTACGTAATGTGATTGCTTCAGGATATGTTACATTCTACCAAATCTGAAAGTTTTTCGTCAATTAATTTTTCATTATTTACAAAATGTATTCGCGGGCCGGATTTGGCCCGCGGTCTGTAGTTTGGAGAATGGCTTCACAGGATGGATGAATAGCTTCGCGGGCCGTAGTTTGGAGACTCCTGATATAGAAGATTAACGCAAAGGATTGAAGTGAATGACGATGAGCAGTCTCTTTTTATGGTGTTGAGACATGGTTATTGTTACGTATAATGTATGGAACAAAACGCCTGAATGATTTTTCAGATTACACGAGGCCAGTGAGGTACTTTCGTTTCGCCCGGGTCCATCTCTTGCTTTTTATTAGTGAGATACGGGTTAGAGCAAGACCAGCCTGCACTGTAGCTAAGGCTGCAGATATTAAATGGCGCAAAATGCAGTGGCGTATCTGTGCGAAATCGCGCCAATGGCAATGTTAAGTGTGCGACCTTTCTAATAATATTTTATGTATTATATACAGGCACAATTTTTACGAAAGTTAAAACATTAAGAAAATGAATGTTTTGAGACGGAAAATATTTGTATTTATTATTGCTTCGAATTTTCAGGAAATACAATATAAATTATCCACAAGGACGATAACATACTTCTATACCCATTTATTTTTATTATGAAGAATACCAAAACATTCAAATAATAACGTTCTCATAATTTGTAGGCCTTCGTGGTGTTACCTGACAAAATTGTACATCTTAGAAAAAAATCAGACAATATATTGCAACTGCAAACGACAATTTCTTTTAAAGAGAAACACTTTTAATTTGAATTGTGCAATAAATTATTTTGTGCAAGTCATGCATTACTTGTGTTCGAAAAACACAACTCCATCGAAACATTAATATATCCAGCCTTTTCCGGTTCAATTACACTAAAATGCTCCTTTCCTCATCAGAGCTAGATCACATAATCTGCCCTGACTTACTATTAGCCATTGAGGCACGGAGGTATAAAAGGACAATTTTGTTCGGGTGGGGCCAGTTAATGACGATGTCAGTCACTGACGTCGTTTTGAGTCCGACTGTTCCTTACGTTTAGTTTCTAGTAGTTGAAAATTAATACAAATTCTTAGCAGGTTTGTTTCGGGGGGGGATGCTGCAAAGTCTTGATAGTTCAGCGATTTTGCAGACAAAAGTCCCGTCGATCGCACACGATCGCCGACTGTGTACAGTAACAGGTTGTTAGGTGTCGTAAGAAGTACAGGTGCTTTATTCAGAGCAAGCTCTTGACACTTGCAAACCGTGCAATTGCACAAAGCATCGCTGGCTTCTTTTTCGTTAGCTTCATTATGACTGTTTCTGTTCCTGATATCGAGGGAATTCTGAATAAAGTAATAATATGGTCATGAATTGGAACAACTTGTTAAGTAAATGTAGCGAGCACGTGTAGTGCTGATTTGTATGACATCAGTCGTCGCGAACCTTCCAGAAGGGCCCCCAATTTAAATTAACCTAGGACCGCATCTGTTTTCGGTCAACAGATATCAACAGAAGGTTGTGATGTGGTTGTTCACGACCAAAGCAAAGGTTAATAGTATGTATGCAACAAATTATGTTGGATGCTTCATGGACTTGAACCAACTGATGTCGTAGCGTTTTTACTATGTAAGATTTGCAAAGATAAATGATTGAACTGTCTAAATAAGGCAGGCAATTATCTCCATCATCCTGTACTAGGATGCAATTGTCTGTATCCATGATAATTTTTTGCATTGAAAGGTCATTCATTTGAAAAGAATCAGATTTCAGAGTGAATTGTTCGAATTTCCATGTTTAAAGATTAGGCACAAGACATGCGCTTGCTGTGCATAATGTGAAGTTTAGGTGACTCGCAGACAGAATGGGCTTGCCACACGCTCGGAAACCGAAGGCATGCTTCTACTTTTTTGAGCCGCATTGCTTTTTCAGATTGGCAGCAAAACAGTGGGAAGCGCCGGACTACATGACTCATGTCAACGAAGTGAAGATTTCTGACGACGATAAATCAGAGATCAGTGGGAAGTCTGACAAATCTGATCAAAATCCGAATGCGCAGCCTGCTGCCTCGAAGCCGAAGACCTTAACGGCTAGAGAAGAGCGGCTGTTAATTCAGGCAAAGTACAACAACAGGGAAGTGCCATTCATGTCAGATAACTTGTCTTGCTGGCAGAGGAAAGAAGACCCACCCAGCAGAATTCAGCACCGCAAGTGATGAACTAAATGCTTTGTTCCGGCAATGCAACAGTCATCCTTGAACGTCCAAGAACGGGTTTTCATTGTTTTCTGTCGTTTTTTTGTTGTGTTTTTTGATTTTTTTCTTCTTCCGCGGCCTAACAACGCAGGTAGTTTTTGATGTTTTAACTTCTTGTTTACTCATCAAATTTTATTTTTAGCCGGTGAGGTGGTTGTTGTGGAAATGTGACAGAGTTCATCGGCTGCAAAGTCAATTCTACGTTTAGTTTGATCCGTGGTTCTTACGGCATAGCTACACCTCGTGCTCCTTATGGACTTCTTGCAGTAAAGTCTGTAGATTTTCTTTAAACGCATGCTTTCCTCGTGCAACTTTCCATAGTTGCTATCTTCACTCTGCGTTGAGAAACCAAACTCTACGAAGGTTTTAAAAGAGGATGCACAAGTTTATGTCTAAGTTGATTTTACGTTTTACATAGTGCGATGTTTTGCGTGCATTTTTAAAATCATTTTTTTATTTTGTAACCTCCCAAGTAATATTATTCGCACAAAATTGACAAAAACTGGAAACAAGATTATCACTCTCTTTAAAGTTTCATTTGTTTCTATACGGGCTGCGTTTGTTCGCGCTGTCATGAGATAGATTGGAAAATTTCAAGCGGGTTACGAAATCTTAGTGTATCGTGAATTCTGCAAAAGTCTGCGGGTCCCGCGCAGTGTCTTCTTCCCATTCCTGTCCTGTGAGCTGAGATGAAGTGTTGTCGGCAGAAAATATGCTTGGTTTTGCTCAACAGAAACCTTTTGCGCTTCAAACTATTTGCGTATCGCCGTCGCAGAGTTAACTAGCTGCGGAGTTGTGTGTGACTTACTGCAGTTTATTGCGGCGTATCAGTAAGCCATGAAACCAGTTCGTCGTTAACCTTTTTGACCCTCTTCAATTTTCTCGGTTTACCTTCAATCTGCGACGCCCAAAGCCTTGACTAGCAGTTTTTGGGCAAGTGTTCGAAGTGAGATATTGCTTTAGATATTTTGATCCGCTCTTTCTGTAAATAAACATGTGTAAACGTACGCCTCCAGGTGGTATGCAACAACAGGCAAAGTGCCACTTCTACATCCAGTCTACTATGTTGATAGCGCCATCTGAAGTCTCGTGCTACTCAGCTTCCAATCAATACCGGCTAGTTGTCATAACGTCGGTTAATAAAGCACCGCTCCTGACAGACACTTGTGGTGAATGGGCATTGTTCGATTAGACGTAGGATCCTTCAATGAAGGCCTGTTTAGACTGGTTTGCCATGCGTATTTAATTGAACAATGGTTCTGTTTACGATTCTCTTTGCTTGGAAATAAGTTTTGTATTGAGCGCGTTACTAAAAACAAGTTCTGTAACGAATAGAGTTTTGAAACACGTTGCTTTCAGAACAAGCTTATCTTTTTTGTCGCACTGTATTTCCGCGATAATTTTACGCAGTGCTGTTCTTCTGTTCCATTTTGGACTCGCCACTCGATCTCATTGTGCTTTGAACTTGCAGAAGTACTTCGCATCTTACATGTCGTTGAGGTAAATACAGCCACATGTCAAATGAAAAGTAACAGGCTGCAACGTGCGGATTCTCATAAACACACTTTTCGTCTTCTGTCGTAATGCAGATCTCCGGTGTTGGCAAAGTGGGCCCGATATGATGAGGGTGGGCCTGATATGACGGAGGGTGGGCCCGGTATGCATCTCCACCGGCGCTGTAGCACCAATGCTATAGGTCCAAGTTCAAGGATGTTAGAACTTACAATATTTTTTGATAATACCAATGTGTGGTCGCCCTCTTGGTAACTTCGTTTGATGGAAGCATTGAAATAATTTGCGTTTCTGTCGTTTATCACGTTGCTTGCACGTTTATTAAAGCTACGCGGAAATCGAGAACCGTGCGCACGATTACAAGTCTTAAAGTGGGTTGATGCGTGTTGATGCAGCGAACCGAATCCTCGTTGTTTTTGCAGCTTCACTCAGGTATGTGTGTGCACTTCGTGACTCGCAGCCTGACGTGCATTTCTCAGCAAATTTACCGACTGCGCGCTATCTGACTCGCGCTTGTGCGGGGCTGTGCATTATTTATGTGCTTTGGGTCTGAAGTTATCAACATGACAGCGGTACAGTTTATCAATCAAAGGTGGGGACCTTGAAGCAAGGTGTGTCAACAGATATTTAGTAATTGGCGTGAATGTTGTGAGATGAGAGCACAAAGTCATCAAACAGCTCAGTGAATAAAAGATATCAAGCTAGCGCTTATAGCAAGATTGTCGTTTAAATAAGTAAAGGTAACTTACGAGCACCAACATTATGATTGGGTGATAAACAGAGTTAATTTGGTCTACATCACATGTGTCAAACTGGTGGCCCGCGAAGCTTAAATTTTAAGCCTCGGCCTGCTTATTTTTTTTAACTGTATTGGTTTATATATGTTTACAAAGGCGAACGACGTTCTTTGCTATTTTAGTCATCTTGCTGACCTAACGTCTCTCTTTAAAAACGTTCATCAATTTCAAGACTCCTATCACTGCAACGTAACCATTATTACGTCACAGAGACGCTCTTTAAATGTAGCGTAGATGATTGTGGTTAATTCTGTTACAACTGGCCCTTTAAGGGCAACCATAATGCTAATATGGCTCTCAGTGAAAATGAGTTTGACACCCCTGGTCTACACATTACAGTAGTTCAATTACGACCATTCCTTCAAAATTTTCAATTATATTACAATTACTGTGCTAAAATTATCAAATTATAAGTACCATTATCCTTAAACTTGTAATTACATATCGAAATTACACGTATCTGTAATAGAATAAAAACATGAAAACAATATATGGAGATGGGTGGATGATTCCAGAAGCGGTGTCCGATCAGGTTTCACATTAGTTACCTCTCACGTTTTGCACGTTTTTGCTTTTACAAAACAAGCAACTAATTGAGGAGTACATGCAAAAATAACTACAGCAGAATTTGCCTAACTCGTCACCTCAAGGGGATAAGCAGAAAGTGCAAGATCCATTCCCACCCTAAGCAAGATCCATTCCAGCGACACTCCCACCTACACAAAATCCTTACTCCACATATCGTCATCATGGGCGTCGGAAGGAAGGGGCATAGGCCTTTTGTATGCTCAGCAGTGATTGCATCGTCTTACGTTCGACGGTAATCACGTTGAAAAATCAAGTACAGTCATTGCCAAGTTGCACAACCATTTCGATTAACGCCCTTTTACATAAAAGCTTTAACCACAATCAGATCTAAACGTATTGTTTACCCTTGCGTGCGTTAGGTTTTCAGACTAAGGTTCTTGTCTAAAATTCATCAAAATGAGAGCAACGCCTGTTGTAAGCTTCTGTTGTTGAAATGAGTTTTTCTATGACTGCAGATGGTATACCGTTAAACGAAGGAGACTTTTACGAAACTCACGCTACCTATCGGTTGGCTCTGATTCACTCCACTTGCAGTTCAAAACCTACAATCTGAGCTCTAAGTTACCCACACAAGCACACCAACTGCACTACTCCGCTTCAAGAACGTCATTTTGCGACACCATTACGTCATACAGAAAAACAGCGGTTGTACTGAAACTGAGCAGCCTTACCTTTGCAGAGTTCTTCACTTCAACAGCCAAAATTTAATGTTGATAAGCCCACCTAATGACTAGGCTACGGCTTATGGCACTTATTGAAAATATCCCACTGAACAATAAAAAATAACATAAGATGTGCCAAGAAATGTTTGTTTTTGTAATTTTGGCGACAGCAATTAGCGGCACGCCAACGCCTAATATATACTTTTTATCGGGGCAGTTGAGGCGAACAATCTTGCCCAAGGAACGCTACGACGAATTACTCAGTGTCGGTGAATCGGACACACAACTTTCCATTTGAGAGGCAGACATTACGGCTGAGCTATCGCCGCCACAGGGCAATCTTCGTCTCCAATGCCGAGGTCTCAGGTGATGTTATGATGTGCAGTTGAGAAGTTACTGGGGAACCAACAATACGACAAAAAGGATTAAGCTAGCCTTGACTATTTACCGTGATTACATGCAAAGCCTTTTTTATCAGATTTTTAGAGAATGGGCAAATGGCTTTGCTTGGCGAGGAAAGGTGTAGGGCAGTGTTTCCCAATCTTTTTTGGCTAGCGCCCCCTTTTCTGACAAACAAATTTCTATCGCCCCCCTACCATCCCTAGCACACATATCAACATAATTTTTTCGTATCCTATATTTGGGATGTTTGAAAATGACTGAAACAAGAATGAGTGCAAAGATGCGTTTCACTATAAAACTTAATTTAGTAAAACTCATTTAGCAGTTGGAAACTGTTAGAGTTAAATGATTTGGAAACTGTTAGAGTTCATGAAGGGCTCGATTTCGTTTGAACCGCATCAAACTTGGACAAGAAGGTGAAGATTACTGATTTGGTTTTAATGAGGTTAACACCATTCCCCTGCCATTGAAAATTAACTTCATTGAACTTCGTGAAGATATCTGTGGACTTTGACAGTCAAGATACTGTATCTGTGACACCCTTTAACAGTCACCTTCTGTGTGCAGCACCAGGCGTACAAACCCTCTTCGTCATTATCCGAGTGCACCACATAGCGTAAACTTAGCAGAACACTTTTAAACCCTTTGGTGTCCTTTGAACAATCCATTAATACTCTGCTACATTTTTAGTTCGGAGCAGTGCAGGATTGAATTTATCTGCGTATTTTGAAAGTTTTTGAACTTAGCCGTGACACTTGCAGTCGTCCACTGGCTCTACTATCTCTCTCTCCCCCTGGATTTCCTTGGCGCTGCTCAAACTAAAGTGCGTTTTGAAACACACTTCTCTTTTGCGGAATCTTTTCGATTCCCTGCAGGTAACTTATTCTTGTTAGCACCTAACACTAACTGCAAAAATATATAAATTGCCTTTCTGCTTTCGAATTGAACGCGTACAAGGTTATTATTATATTTTTGATCATTTAAACCACTCCATCCAAAATTAGCTCACGCTTTTGGTTACAGGTTGAGTCAAAGTGCAAGCGTGCATTCTCAAACTGACCGGTAATAGTCACTGTATCGAAACGGGCATTATTAAGTAGCTGTTTACCCGTGCCAAGAACTGCAGCTGACGAAAATTCCAATCATAATCATTTCATTGTGGAGGACAGTTTTTCTGTGCGGCTTACCTTTAGTGATGGAAACTGCAGTTCATCAATTTATCTCCAAGCATTTCACCTCAATTTTGTTTCCAAAACGCTAAGTTTTTGTTTACAAATTACATGCATACATGTTTGTTTATCATACTGTTTTTATGACATTTGGTCACTCAAAGTTAGTAAGACAACAGAAATGTAATTATTAACTGGGTCTCCTATCGCCCCCCAACCGCCCATTTCTGCTTCACCGCCCCCCTAGAGTTTCTCACCGCCTCCAGTGGGGCGTTACCACTCACTTTGGGAACCACTGGTGTAGGGAATGTGGCACAATTGCCCCCCAATTAAATGTGTTGAAAAGTCCTGATTTCAGGACAAACACTAGGGTACTTCAGCACATCGGATATGACCCAGACTTTTGAGCAAACATTTCATCAATTTGCTCACTCCACAACCGTCATTTTTTAGGCTATGCTACCAGTCTTGGGCTTCCAAAGTTCCAAACACAAAAACTGAAGAGTTAGAACTTTAAAAACTTAAAATATTATATTTAAAAATAATAACATAAAGCTAGAACTTTTGAACTCCTTTCAAAAATTAATTTTAACCAGTAAATTGCAGCCCCCCAAAAGGTGCCACCCGGGGCCTTCGGCTCCAAGGGTCCACCCCCTTGCTACGCCACTGGTCAGGAGTAAAGGCGCGTCGAAAGCTGACTTGTGTACCGCGTATAGTTGTTCGTAGACACGCCTGAAAAGTTCATATGACTGTGACGTCAGGACCTTTGAATCTTGTAAATTATAACTATCGTGGAGTTCAAAAGAAGCTCTTCCCACTTTGAAATTTCGGTCACCACTGAACATTCGAACAGAACCGTCGCCAGAAAGTCGTCAATAGGGCGGTTTGAGGGCTTTACGTTCGTGCAGGGGGCTTGATCTTCAAATTTGACAAAAATTCCACTAACTTATAGTGTTTCATATTTCAATTTGGGGGGTCTTGGAGCTTTGTTTGGGGGGATAAGCTCACCAATCCCGGGGCGACGGGACTGCATTAGAACTGTTGTATTGCGATATTCCAAATTGGGGTAATGCGTTCGAATTGTAGAAACTAAATGTCCTCCGTTTGGCATTCGAAAGTTTTCTTGAATACAAGCTACGGTTTTTCAGCATGATTCTGAGTGGCTTACATTTTTGAGGTGCTATATTTAAGAAATTACGCTAATGTGCTAATCTGAGCACCTTGACACAAATGTGTCCTTTCAAGTGACGAAAATATGCATGGGTGTTGGAAGAAATTTTTTCAGGGGGTAACGTCGACATTTTGCTCATCTTTTTCAGGTTTATATCGGTGCAATGCAAATGGACATTCACAAAACCCTTTTCCCTTTCTCAGGGTCGTAGCCATAGACGTAGCCAGGGGGGTCCAAGGGCGATATGGTTCCACCCAAATTTCTAGTATATTTTGCCGTTTTGAACATTGATAGCATATTTTGCAGTTTTGTGAAATACTGTTGCTCGCTTAAAGTCAAAATATTTGCACCTCCAATTTTTAGGCTGTCTACACAACTGGCCGCAACCAACTGATATTTTCGGGATTGGGCAAAACGATTGTAACACGATGTTGTACCTAACAGCCAAACATTGTTTTTTAAAATTCGGGGGTCAGGGTTGCCGCCCCTGGTTGCGGCCCTGCCCTTTCTACACCACAAAGAAAATGCCCCATGTTACAAAAACAGTCACAAAAATGCGCTTCGTTGGCAGCAATGCTTCTTCACACAGTATGAAATTACGTGACATACTGCTATCAGCAGTCACTGTCTTGCTGTATCACCTGCAGAAGATGTCTACGTTCAGCAGTCACATGCGGCAAAACGCCTACTACCGTAACTTGATTGAACTGAACCTTGGAAGATTTGCCGCCATTTTCATTGTTACGCAATAAAAACCGGTGGTAGAACAATCCGCTCCCAAGTTTCTCAACCTGCCTGCTGCCTCTAAGGAGCGGACACGAGTACACTGCAAGCTCATCATCATCGTTGCATGACAACATAACAGTGAACCTGGCTCTTGTGCAATGTCAGTGCCATACCGGCAAACAGACTGTTATTGCAAGAATTATATTGGATTTAACCTACTGACTTCATGTTTTCCAGAAATTTTTGGTTCTTTGTCCCAATTTCCAGTGGGGCAAATGCCCGTTTTGCCACCCTGCGGACGCCCATGAAAATATGGTAACCCTACTATTTCACGTTAGCGTTACACACAAACACAACTCGTTACGCCCCTGGGCTTACCTTTGTTTTTCTACACAAAAAGAATACATTCACAGCTTTTGTTTTTACTTATCGGGTTGCGTGAATAAATTGCTACATTTTGGGTGCTTCTCGCATTGGTTTTAAAAATGGCCATGATAATTCCCACAGCAATTTTCTTCATGCCTCACTTGAGTCAAGTCGGGTATGCCAAAGTTTTGATCGGATGATATCTAGCAGATTTAGTTTTCCTAGAGCTAGAACAAGGTGAAGGTGGTACGTGGTGACAGTACTGGACCCACAATTGTACACGTCTGTGCGATCAGAGAAAGTTTGGAAACTACTTCTCGAAGACACCGACTCCCGAAGCAGGCCTATGAAACTTTCGCGCATATAAAACGTGGATCCTGTTGTCATCCAATTTTTAAGTGACTAATTGACGTATGTAGCTGATAAATGTAAACGCTATAGTCTCTCAACATCTTTGAAAAATTTTTGGTTTTTATGTCATTAAAGGCTATGAAATGCGACCGCGGCAGCATTTTTGTACAATACTTGCACTCAGGTTGTTCCCCGTAAGCGATTGGGTATTTATCTAGCTATTTAGAGTTAGCAAAACAATTTACAAATATGATAAAGACAATATTGTAAATTGGGGAAAGATACACATGCCCTCTAACAGGCGCGTAGCCAGAAATTTTTGATAGGGGGGAAAACAACAACCAAGTCTCAACATTTGAAAATTTAATGCCCCATATTTTTAAAGCATCGTCCATTAAAGGTGCGTTTTTCTGGACCTTTTTTCTGAATAATTATGTTCAGATTTCAGCCGGCAAACAGAAGCTTATCTTCATTAAACTGACGAGTTTTACAAGTTTGTTTTCGGAAAAGTTCCACGCTCCTACTTACTAAAAACAACAGCAAAGTTCTAAGCTTCTGCTTTGGATGAAAACCACCATTTGCTCGTAGAACTTTTACGCAAAAGCGCTTGTGAAAATCTCGATGCCATAAGTACAAGATCTGCAGTATACCTTTTTAAGCCAATAATAAAAGACGTGGATTTTATCTACATCTTGAGCTACTGGTTGATGTATGCAGCTGATAACGTAAAAGCTAGAGTCCCTCGACGTGTTTGAAAACCGTTTGCATTTTATGTGATTAAAACGCTATGAAATACGATGGCTACACGTTTCATCTAAACAAATCTGCACATGTTTGATCCACTCAGTATACAAAGTGTGAAAATGGTTGTATATTTGCGAAAACAAAACCACAATCGATTCTTCCCACGGCTCTGCAGTAAAGTTAGGAAATACTTGTCTCCGCAGCTTAACACAACGGTGGGTTAGTTGATCTAGCCTAGTGGTTCCCAAAGTATGGGTGGAAATCCAAGTAAGGTGAGGCGGCAACAAAAGGTAGCGAAGGGTCAAAAATGGGTAGTGTCAAGGCGATCCAAACCGGAGTTGTATATTTGCAACGCTACCACTGCTTTTCTTTGTCTGTAGCGTAGGTACTTGAGAAAAAATGGATTGCTGGCATTTAAAAAAGCACTTATAGCAACTTACTGCCAAAAGCCACCGAAACAATCATTATTTTTCCACAAGTTATTTAAGGCTTGGGTCGTTGTTTGAGACTTCTTCACCAAACTCAGATTTGGATGGTGCTCAAAAAAGTTTGGGAACAGCTCATATAGCTATTCCAGCGTGAGCGGTTAAAGCCTTTTTGTTTTGTCTTTCTCAGTCATGACTAAGGTCATTTTAAAAAGTCATATTTTTTCTGTGCTCATCAGGAAGCTATGAAACGAATTTTAAAACAAACATTGCACACCTGCGAAGTCTATAACAAGGTTATAACGTCATAAAAAGTCATATTTTGCATATTTTAAACCTAATTCCATAAGCAAACCATTTAAAACAATCTCAAAATATCAGGTGAAACTACTATATCGCTACGTCTAAGCTGAATCCTGCAAATTGAACCCACTTGGGCACCCTGCGGGCAATCTTCTTTATATTAAAGCAACCCAAAATCAACCATTGCAACATTTATTCTATATACGATTGTAAATTTGCTCTATCAATATGTTTCGTAAACAATGTCATAAAGGCACTGCACAGCGAACGTACTAGCAAATCTGCTGTTCTTTTACGAGCACTAAGATAATTTAGTACATGATATAATCTATCAGTTTGTGACACGATAGATTTCGTTCCACTTCTGGATCTACTTCTGCTTCTCTTTCAACGAAGGAGTGTGTCAACTGTCATTTTGCGAAAGAAGTCACCACGCCAAAGGTAAAACTGTCCAGTGCTACAAAGATAAAAGCGATCAGAACCGTCACCAGAAAGTTTTCAATAGGGGGGCTTTGCGTTTGTTTGTGGGAGCTTGACATTATAAAATTAACCAAAATTCCACTTATTTATAGTGTTTCGTGTTTCAATTTGGGGGGGCTTGGAGCTTTGTTTGGGGGGCTAAGCCCACCATAACTAGGCATACCATACGTCCCGTTTTTGCCGGGACAGTCCCGGTTTTACGGCTTTGTCCCGGCGTCCCGGTCAGTCAACCAAAAAGTTAGGCATTCAGTCAGCCAGCATACCCCTTCCTACACGAGTATTATCAGGCTGTGATTGATCTGTATAGCCAAAGTGTTGAACAATGATGTGTGATCTTGTTTTTTCTTGTTTCGTTGTGTTAGATCAGGGTCTCAAACACGCGGGCTGCATGTGGCCCGCGAGGTCGTATCGTGCGCCCCGTGATGCTTTTTGGGAATTTTCAAATAATTAACATTTACATTATTGATGTAATAATTTCTTCACCTTTGTTTAAAGTGTTTGACTAGCGAGTGAACAATTTATTAACGAACGTACTGTACAAACGGCTAGAAATGATTTGCCTATAACCCACCTCCTTCTGCAAAAAACATTTATCATTTTGAAATTTTATTGAATCACTCTGAAAATACTGATAGGCCGATATCATTTTTCTTTATCTAACAGTTTCTTCTTTAGGCTTCGACTTGGTCCATGTCTAAAAATTACTATGCTGAATTAGAATTATCTGTTATTTCAATTAGCCATGGCCGACGCGCAGATATTGACAAGCACTTCGAAATCTAAAATCGCAAATCTTCTGTTGAGGCAGCAATGTCGCCATCTCGTATGGCATACTTCTTCAAAGCTGGTCATTCTGATGAGGATCTACTCTTCCTGCGAAATAAGCTACTTTTGTGTATCACGATGCTATTTACGTCTTTTAGCAGGTCTCATTGCAACCTCTTAGCTACTTTCAAACATTTTTGAACCTAAATTTGCTATTGTATCAACACAATGTGAATCAATAATTGTTGATTGCATTACCCCGATGATTGCTGCTGAACTACGCCAAGAATTAGATAAAGCGAATTTTGTTTTCCTTACTATTGATGATTCGAACTGAAAAGAGCAGGGACGACGGAGAGCGGGGAAATTGGCCCCTGACCTTTCATATTGAGACAACGAGGGCGGAGGTGCCTTTTTGTAGAAGTATCATAGGTAATTTCATCGTTATCAAGATCAACTCGAAACATATTTATTCCAGCTATTTGCACACCCAGAAAATTCAGTGTAATTTTCTATAATTTATCTGTTATTTTTTTTAAGTCAACATTGTTGCTAAACAGAAACAAGCATTATTGGTAATGATTTTTTTATTTTTTAAAGTTTTCATTGCTCTCAACTCTTATATTGCCCCCCTGCCTTACCCAGTCCTGTCGCCAAAGAAGGGCTTTGGTGGGCTTAGCCCCCTCCAAACAAAGCTCTAAGCCCCCATATTGAAATATGAAACACTATAAATCTGTGGAATATTTGTCAAATTTAAATGTGAAGCCCCCCCTACACAAATATAAAGCCCCCCGCACAAACGGAAAGCCCTATTGACGACTTTCTGGGGATGGTTCTGGCCCGACCGCTGTTCCGGCATCCTTGGAAAAGAGGGCAAAGTTGTTCGTTGTGGTTCGCTGCTTTGTACCTGATGTCGGTGTGAAAGTGGAGCTCTCATAATTTAAATCGCATCAGGTGAAACTCCTGCAATACTTAGCGAAAATAGCTACATATTCCAAGCAAGATATGAACTACATTTGTCTAATAAGGCTCGTTGTTCTGAAGCGTCCCGGTTTTCAATCACGAAAGTATGGTATGCCTAACCATAGCCCCCCCGTGGCGACGGGACTGAAAGCAATTAGAAAACAATTATGATGAATTTGCAGGCGCAAGGACTGAGGAACTCTATTGCCAAGCGTTCTGTTGCACGAGAAGCGCTTTTTTGTTGAACAGCATGTAGCAACAGGGAAGCGCTGGAAAAGAATTGAAAATAGAAATAGTTTTTGGTCATATAAAGTCATATTTTCTGAAAAATGAAGTCAATTATCAAGTTTTAGGTCATAAAAATGGCCCTAGTCATGACTATATCCATGTTTTTCAAAGTCTATAATGATAAGATCCTCTGAATCTGTCAAAATTCCGAACGTTAGAGCATTTTAAAAAATTATTTCCGGACACAAACAACACCGCAATTCCGGACATTTCTGGGAAATGCCGGATGTATGGCAACCCTAGCTTAATCCTCAAGTGAATGTCAGCCATTATGTGAATTTTTAAGCATTTACACTATACACAACCATGGGCGTTGGGAGGGGGCAGAAATCCCTCCCTAAATTTGAAAATTTGACATTTTTTTAGCAAAAAAACGTTGTCGCCTTATTTTGGAGTTAGAAAATGAAATTTCACCATTTTTTGCTCCCCCCCGAAAATCCACTTTGGCCTCCCTGGAAAAAATCTTTCGGAGGCCCATGTACACAAGGTTTGATTAATCATGGATATTTGGTAAACCATAGGCCTTCTACTTCGATCAAGTTCGACTACAAGTGGAAGTGGGATAGGTTCCTTAAGCAGTTGCGTTGATTTGCTTTGACATATTTCTTTGGCTCACACATCAAAAGCTTCATAGCCTAAAATAAGAAATTTTCACTGGGCGGCAATCACGAAAGCGACTGGAAATTCGAGTTGGCTGTGAAAACTGTAGTACTTCCGGGGATGACCAAGCGAGGTTATATATTCGTCCAACTGTGAGGAGAAAAATCATCATAAGCGGCACGGTTTTCCTATACCTTCATGACAATTTCCTACCGACTGACAAGTTGTCTGACGGCAAGGCAGATTTGTAGAAAACGTAGTTTGTGAATGTCATTAGTTTTTGTCATTTGGAAATAGAAGCATGTCCTGCGGACACCCCATTTGATTTCTACGCAGGGGCGAGGTTAGATGGCGCGCGGGGCAAAAAGCAAGTTTGGCGCCCCTATGTTCGAACCTGAGGTATTTCAGAAGCAAATCTGCTGTACCGAAGAAAGTACTTGTGACATTGTTGGGACTTTTCGGCGCCCCTCACAGTCATTCGGCACCTGTAGAATTGTGTCCCCTTGCTCCATCGTTACGTTCCTTTTTCCACATGACAGGAATCAGTCCGAGAAACTATAAAAAAGCTGCAAGATTGAAGCCTACCGATTTTCCTGTAAATTTCATGCTTTGTTTGCTCTTTGGTCCAGCTGACTTGATAGTCTGATGGTCTTTCAAGTGGATCACACAGTTATACATTTTTTGGTTTTGCGTTAATGTCGTGAAAACCTAGTAATAAAACCTTTTCTTTCACTGAATTTTATTCGTTTAGTTTAGCATAATCGTTGCGGAATTTCACACATTGCTTTCTCTTTGGAGAAAGGTTTTGACATAGTGGCATTGTTTGTATAGTATGTTTCTCAGTCTTTTATTCTTCGTGGTAAGAAACTTACAAACTGTGCGTCTAGAATCATAATTGGCAGCTCCTGTGCCATTGACAACTATGAGGAGTTTTTGAGTTAAGCCCTACGGTTTACCTTGGCAGCTCATTCTGCAAGCATGCTGTGAGGACAAGAAAGCAAACAGCACTGATCAATATTATTAAGTACTGATCCTCTCCTCAACGTCTTTAGCCCTCATACAACTTGGCAGTAACTGCGTCGCTTAGGCTACTTCAAATGTCTCGCTCCTTGCAAAATCCCACTGCGTTTTCAGCGTATTCTTCAACGCCAGTGGCGTGACTGACGGGGGGACAGAGGGGCGGATCGCCCCCTGGCAAGCTAAATGTAAAAACCGGACCCCGCTTAGCTTATATTTCGGTTGTAGTATTTTTTGTTTTCAGTAGGTTTTTTTGTGGTTTTCGGAACATTTTTAGGTGATTTAGGGTTTTAGTATAGCCATCCACATCCGGATTCACCCTAATTTCTCAAGAGTTTTTCTCAGCGTTGGCTTGTGGGACCCTAGAGTGACCA
>Ga0210059_1002749_pt1 | contig 27783 bp, 10 predicted proteins | sample Ectturendosymbi2_FD_188042 | JGI IMG/M metagenome (GOLD analysis project Ga0210059, IMG submission 188042) | Ecteinascidia turbinata endosymbiont from Florida, USA - Sample 2 (SPAdes) (version 2) | ecosystem: Host-associated > Tunicates > Ascidians > Unclassified | place: Key West, Florida...
TAAATTGCGATAGATTCGCTTGGTGTGGGTCACTGTTGTGGCTTTACAAATATTGCTGAATGATACGTACAAGCTGAATCATTGCAAGGAGATGGGAGCAAAACTAGGCAGGAGATTCCTCAAACAGTCGGCTGAAAAGCTCAAGGCGGTTTTTGTTGCTTCTTTCAAGTGTATTTCTGATGGAAATATTTGACCTCCGGGGCAAAGAGCTGAAATACGCGAAAGAATTGTTTCTGAATCATTACAGAAAGTCCGTACAACATTCTTTGAGGTGGTAGGACATTTGGTTGGAGTTAAAACTGTAGTCACGAACCACTTCCGCAAGATGTTTCGTAGTCGTATACACAAGGCAGCCGAACGCAATATCACAGCCAGGATAAATTGAGATAAAACCTGAAACTAATTCCTATGGCTTTCACAAACCTTTTGCTGCTGGGGCAAGCAACAATTTGCTGACAGTAATATAATCAGGGATAACATCGATATGAAACCAAAAATAAGGACGGCTGAGGAAAATTTGATTTCATTACCTAATAAGAAAACAATTGTTTCCGTTTGCCAGACTAACGTCAGATCATATGTTTGCCTATTTATCATCAGAAACCATTTGCTTCAGCAATGTATTATTCTCGAAATCCTTTTTGGAATTGTAACGGAAACGTTTATTTCGCTTGCTTATTTCTTGAATCAATTAAATGCTAAACCATCGCTACAAAACAAGCTTTCCTAAGAATCCTAACCAGATTAGACAGCTTACAGTGCTAACAATGCCTGGTGGTGGGTTACGTCTCTGTGCTGCAAGATTATGCTTTTATGACATCAAAAAAGTTTGATTACAAAATGTTCACGATGAGATGGAAATGGTCTGTATATCTATCAGATATTGCGTGTATTTAAATTTGTTATGCTACAGAAAATAAGAACGCAAGTCACAAATAAGGACAATTTTTAGAAATAAGGAGTAAGGACAATAACATTTTCTAAGACGTAGTACTGCAAAATAAGGACAAATCTTAGAAATAAGGACGGTGTGGTAGCCCTGAATATAATCCAACTCCATCTCACACTGAAATGCACGAAAGATCAATCTTCCGACTTCTGTGACTGTTTCTTAGTTTCGAAATGGATTTTTCAACACTACGTCTACGACCACTGTCTGACTAAATTTCACACAGGATCCGAGCAACCCCTGGTGTGTGTCGTCATAAACAACGCTAGTTACCCGACCGTCAACAACAACAACACAGCTTATCATGCATTTGGGAAATATTGAATGCAGGTTAGAGCAGGGGTGGGCAAATAGCGGCCCGCGGGCCACATGTGACCTGCCGCAGCGTTTTTAGTGGCTCGCGGAAACATTCAGGAGAAATATTCCAATCTTTAATTTCCTTCTAGTTATCATCGCAAACGTTAGTGCTGACGGTACCTTGAACCGACACTTGCTTTTATTTCCATCGACTTGCTTCTATTTGCAGTAGAAGATGCGGCCCTCCGCTAAACGCGGTCTTCTCGAAGTGGCCCCCGCGCCAAATTAATTGCCCACCTCTGGGTTAGAGGGTTTCTAAATTATCGTTTAAAAATATTGCTGGCCGAAAGTCATCTACTGTATATGTCTAGGGTTGTCAGATGGTCGGTATTTCACCGGCCTTGCCGGTATTTTACTGATACTGTAATTTAGCAGAGGACGGTAAAAAGCCGGTATCTTGAAAATCAGTGTCTGAAGCCGGTATTGTGAAAACAAATAATTTGCCGTAACTTCAAAAAGAACTAATGCAGAATTTCTCAAATCATAATTGACTATTGCAGTGAATCTTGTCAGGACAGTTTCTTCAGCGAAGTTTATCTGCTGCTGTTGACGCAATCCTCAGTGCGATTGTCACGTCACACAAACATCGAAATGTAACGAATCAGCCAAAACACGGACAAATTATTAACTGTGGCTTAACAATACTCATTGTCTCTGTTTTTCCTGCGCCGCTTACGAATTACGACACACCTTAGATCTGGCGCTGTTGACAAAAAGGCCGTTATAATTTTTACAAAACGCATTCGGCAAACCTACATGTGTCAACCAAACGAACTTAAACGGGAAATTAAGAAAAAAACTGGGGAGGCCAAACGGGGGGCCAAGCAAAAATCTGGGGGGGCCATGGCCCACCCAGTCCCCTCCTTAGAATCGCCACTGCAGGCTACCTCTTAGGTACCTGTTGCATTTTGAGATAAAAAGAAACACTATCTTTGAGAAAAAAATAATCATCAATAAATGATTTATACTATTATCAAGATTATATAATTTTTCAATTTTGACTTTGTCACTGCTTTTCTTTCAAATATTATGTCACTTCTCACCTCCTTCACACCGCCTGTTGAAGAAAACAGCGTTGGATCAGCGTAGTAAATAAACGCAGTTCTTCTGTTGTTTTTGTCATTTCTAAATGGTACTCCAGCAAACTTCCCTTGCCAACCCTTCTCCAGAGCACTTGAAGGAGCCAAAATTTTCAATCCATGTTGACCTGAAGAACCAGTGACATACGGCGCAAAAGAAACAGTTTGATTTGGAAATGCCTTGTCGAAGAATTGACGTGTCTGCACACAGAAAAAGAAAACGTTCTAGTATGGAACATCGACGAAATGTTCTTTTTTCAACGTTTGATGTTATTTGCAGAAGTTAGAAAACACTTGCTTTTCATTCTAAACAAAAGAAAAGTGCCAAATGAACAAGCACACGTTACTCCCACATGCAGTTTTTTCCCCTGCAAAGCGCTGTCTCTATTGCGATGCCGGTCGTATACAATCTAAACCGTGGTAAAATCTTCTTACGACTGTGTAAGATGACTTCTGCATGATTTTGATGAATTCAGTGAAACTGCTTTGCAAAACTCGGTATCTTCTGATCATAGTTTCTCTTGGATTTTTTTATTTTTAAGTGTTTGAAATACGCCAGGAGAAAGCATGCGACTCGGTCGCTCGGGAATACTTTTGGGGAGTGCTGCGGGAGTAAGTTGTTGACTGCCGCCTGCGACCGGCCGTCAATTCATTGTATTACTGCTCAGAAGTTAGATCACAAACGTTCATCGTGGGTGTTGGACACCGACAATGATGTGTACTGTCACGACTCCCCTTGATAATCAATCTATATCAATTGGATAGGCATTCACAGCCGAGTCGACCAAGGTGTTAATGTAGGAAGCTGCAGGATCAGCCGTTTGCTTTTGTGGACGATTCGGCGCTAATTATATACTCTGAACATGTTCTTCAACATGCACTTGTTCGGTTTTCAACTTGTGTGCGACCAAGCGGGAACGAAAATTTGCAAGCGGCAGAGATGGGATTTTGGCTAAGAGTTCACGGCGCTACCCTCCTCAAAGAAAGAGCGGGTATGATGAAATCAATGAAGGAACGAATGAAATATTTCAATCCCTTGCTTACGCTTATTATTGTTAAAATAGAGTTTCACAAACTATCATGCCAAGAGGTTATTTCTTACAAAACGAAAACCAAAACGAAAAGCTATTTCCAGAGCTAAGCCAGCACTTGCCCTTCATCTGTAGACATTCTTCGTCATAGCCACATCACTAGTGGTGTAGTCGGAAGGAAAGTAGGAAAACGCTGTTCCCCAAAATAGTTCACTAGAGGAAAGTTTCTCTATAGCAGGGGTGGGGAACCTGCAGCCCGCGTGAACATTTGATATGATCCGCATCAAAATTTTTGTTGCCCAAGGAACAACATCGCGTCAAAACGAAGATCCATGATAAGCAGGTACTTAGAAAAGGTTTTAGGTTAAAGTCAACTGATTTTGCGGCCCGCCAGCGATAATGCACATTTCATGCGGCCCGTGATAGTAAATAAGTTCCCCAAACCTGCTCTAGAGACACCAGCATATTGACTTTTATGTCGTTTTTTTTATTGAACGTATCTGAAAACACTTCTCAACTCTCATGACTATACAGAAAAAAATTTTGTTTCGTATAGCCTTGCCTTACTCTTCTTGGTTTTGGCACCACTGCGCAACCCTTCCTCTAGTAGTCATGGCTGTTCAAAAATCAAGTGAATCTGCACAGAAGCATATACCAAATGAATGCTCTCTCCTAAGTTTCATGAACACCATCTCATTAGATAATTAATTATTATGTTGCTTGCACGCATACAATCACCTCCACAGCAAGCACTGGAGATGAAAATGAGTAGATCGGACGCGAAGGTGATAACTGAACTCGAAGAACAATCGATGATATTGACAAAGCGAAGTTTCTCAGGATAGTTTGATTTGTTGTTTCCATAGAAGAGTTGGAAGATGACCCAGAGAAGGCATGACCTTTTCTCCAGAAGTTGAAAAGGTCAGTTGTTATTTCTAGAAGGTTGTCGGTCTCACCTTTCGACACCTGAATCCAAATGATAACATGTTGAAAAAACTTGCAAATTGCGACTGAGGCAAAAAACTGTCACCAAACGAAAAACACTGGTTGCATTTGCATCAGAATAAATGAAAAACTGTGAAGTGTAAGGGACTTTTGTTCCACATTCTCTTGTGCATAGATTTCGACAGGAGCAATTAAAAAATTCATTTTGTCTGTAACTAGCATGGGTTATTTCAAATTTTTGTAAAATTTCTAAAACAAACTCACATGTTCCTCGGGTGTACTTTCAAAATATTATTGAGACAAGCTGAAAGATCTGTTTGCTTTTACAGGTGTTTGTATGATGCGGTTCTATACAGCTAATACCATTCATTAAAGCTTATTTGTTTGTTTGTCGTAACGGTTCGACGCTGCACCATGAAACACTAGATGACAGCAGGGAGACACCAAATGGAAACACTAAGAAAATGAAGTGATTATTGATTTTGGCATTCAATGCAAAGCACTTTTGATAATTGAGTAATAACACATTCTTGTTGAACATTCGGTCAAATTGAATAACCATCAAGGAATTATTTACCACTTCCATGTTAATCTCAGCTTACTGTTATGAGTTTTAGCAGAAGACATTTGAATATAGACCGCATTGCATCTTGCATCATTAGTTTCCGGCATCGTGCAGCAAGAGGCTAAAACAGCTTTCAGTAAATTTTCGTAACTCAACATTACAACGTGTTTTTTTTGGCATATCGTTGCACTGAATATCGTTGCACTGACTTCAGGATCGGATTTACCAATAGGCTATGTAGGCTTAAGCCTAGAGCCTCAAGATCCAAGGGCGCCTCCAGCAAACTGTGGTATGCATAGAGTGAATTGCCGGTATATAATCAGTTCGATAAGTATTTGCCAACAATTTATATCTAAATTATTCATTAGATTTTGTTTTTTTCCATCTAATCAGATTTTAACTGACATCTTGCAAACGTTTCGATAACAACTGTTATCATCTTCTGTGCATAGCAATAGATTGCTATAATCAGATTTTGTTTGATAACGCCAGGGGCTTCCAACGATAACGTCTGATAACACCAGGGTCTTCCAAACACCCAAATCGAGTTTTCGTGAATCTCAATACGACCGTTGGTCAAGCCGCATGCCGGGTGCCGACTATAGTGTCGTCACACTCAAAACACGTTGCCTGCATCCTGTGTTTGGTGATTCGTATCGATTGTTACGTATGAATTAGGCGAAAGAACTTGTGGTTGATCGTGTTTGCCATGCACTTGACCAAAGTTTAAGGTTACACTGCAAAAAGAGATGTGTGTAAAGCTAGCATTATCCTAAAGTAAAAACAGTTGCTTCTTCTAAGCTTGAGCAATACAGTAGTTTTGTTAGCGTTTCCAGTCATTCATAAATTAGATTGATATGGAGTACTCACGCATGTTCGTACTGCTCCCATGCTAACGAAATCAGAGAAGATTTTGAGGAGCTTAAATAACAAGCAAAAGTCTCCTTGCCAAATTGCAACCACAGAACTCTACCCCAAGGAGGCAAAGCTTAAGCAAACAGCAAGAAAATGACGGAACAGCGTTTGGGTCTGATGGCTTAGCAGGCCCGTAACCAGGTTGGGACGCCAGGGGGACGAAGAACTATCTGAGAGGGGGAAAAAATTTTTAAACTATGTCCAAGAGCTTTAAAATATGCTCATCAAATTTTTCTAGGGGGGGCGAAGTCCCCCCTGCTCCCACCTGGTTACGGGCCTGTGTCTGAGAGTAGTGGTTCTTGGTTTATCCAACCACGCCGAGCCTTTATTCTTAGCTTGATGGTCAGTAACTGCTCAGGAGAAAGGTCTTCTCAAGATTCAAAAGGATTAAAAATGAATTGAAGGGTCACTATATTCCAGGATAGGTTGTCCACACTGAGCATTCGGTACATCAAAAGTGACAAACTTAGTCAAACAAGTTTCAATGAATTCATAGATGATTTTGTTATGAAGAAGGTTAGGACAAAACCTTGTTGATTGTCTCCTCTACCATGCTATATTCAGCCTTACTTGATTCGATGATTGTAGCTTTATATTTATTAATACGTATTTTAATAATGACAGCATAAAGGAAGTCTACGCCTCACATCCTTTCGCGCGACTGTTTCGTTGCGTTCGGATTCTTTGCAATCTAAAAAAGTAACAAACACGCCAATCGTGATCCTAGCAGTTGCAACCATTTGGGTCGTTCCACTTGACGTGCTTTGCTCGTGTGTGCAAGATTTCTACAGCCGTGGTCTTCACGGCCGCCACACATATGTGTAGTGTGTTTGGTTTTTAGGAAATTGTATATTTTGGATGATATTGTTGAGCACAGATAAGAAAAAAGACTTGTGAAACTTAACGTGGGCCATGTGTTTTTTCAAAAATTTAACCGTGATGTTTTTGGTTGGTTCACCTGTCGAAATTTATAATCCTGTTCCCAAAAGCCAAGCACGATTTCCACAATTCCGTGTCATTGAAAGCTTTTGCGTCAAAAGTGATCGTGGGGCACTTTAGTAAAGGTTTACTAATTATATTGACCGTACCTTTAGAGCGTCAGTATCGTCATTTTCGGCTTAGCGCTTTTCCAATTTTCCCTCGTAACAGTGGGAGATGGGGCCTCACAAGTGGGTTAGTCTAGAGGCCTCATATCAATTAAATCCGGCCCTGGCTGACTTAGGTTTAGTGCAAGCGGAATGCCAAAGCCTTTAATACAAGTATATGAGTGACTAATGATACTCACCTGAACTTTATTTTCTCTCACCAGTGTCGCAATTCTTTCAACAAAAAAAGTAGTTTGATTAGCTGTGAATGCATTGGTTCTGTTTTTGGTTGTGTGATTTCTAATAGTAGCCAACGCCTGCTTGACGGCCTGAGTAGACACCGGGTTTTCCAGAATCTGAACAACAGCGACATTTTTGTGCTGGCATTCGTCACAAAATTTTAACATAAATTGAAAACACGAGAACAATTTGTATCTTAAAGAATACAGCACTTCGTAATTAAAGTTGTTACCGGTTATTTTTATACCCATCTTTGCAGACCCCCGTATTAAATAACGACTCAATCATTCTAGTGCATGTAAAAGATACATAATGCAAATATTGAAGACTTTATCAAACGTTCTGACGATGTCGTAAACGAAACAACTTGCAATAATTCCATGGTTCATTATAATTTGACAAAGCTTATTTTGCTTTAAACATGCATTGTGCAATCAGGATTTTGGATTTTTGTATACATTGGCATGACGATTTTTCTATCACAAGCGTCATTTTTATTTTGGAATTTCATGAGCAGTGAAAAATTCTTCAACTTGCGTTTGTAAATTTGGACACTGATCCATTTTTGCACATTTTTTCTTTTATGGCAAATGTTCAAGACTATTCACGGAGGGTTGAGCCAACATGAAGCAATTAAATCAAACTTACAATTGTCCATGACAGAGATGGCATTTCATTAAAAAATCCACTCGTGTAAAATATCTGATGAATTGCTGTAATGATAGCTTTACTGTACTAATCGTTCCAAATAAAAGGCAAAAACGCAAACTTTTCAGTTGAGAAACAACCTAATGGTTTCTGACTCACATCAGGATCTGTTAAAACAACGAATAACAAATTCTCTTCAGTTGTGAAAATAATTGTTTTACATTTTGAGGAAAACAGAAATTTTTCATTTTGAGGCTTTTGTTGTGTTTCTTATTTCTTTCAATGTTTGTAGGCGTAAACCAGGGAACCCAATGCAAGTTCACGGTTCATACCTTTAAGGTAAAACATTTCAATTTTCATTTCACATTTTCCGAATTGTGCACAAGCATTAATCTGTGAAATGCGTTCGTACTTGCTTTTATGAAAAGGTAATATAATTGCATTTAAACTTTCAAAAATTTACAATTTTTGCATGCTGTAATCGTTGGTATGAAAACAATGCTTTCATACTCAAATTTTAGCAAAACTGTCTTGGCAACTTTGCACAAGAGTTTTTCAAATTTTTTTGAGGTCTTTCATTAAAATTTTTTCTGTTTTGTTTCAATTTCACACATAAAACCAAATCAAACAGTCACAAAACTGAGATATCGTGTTGCAATATCTTTTTTTCTTTATATTACAATGCTATCGTAAAAGGCATGATAACTAACTATGGCCCGCCCAATCGTCGTTTGACGACGATGAAGTCACTGCGTATGAAATCGAACGCAAATAGGCGACAAGGTACATTTAGACGAGCACATGTGTACACACGAACAGTGCACATGATCACAAACACAACGAAGCCCAGACAGAATTTTGTTTAGGGTGGTGCAGAGATTACCTATGCCTCACCTGCACACACTTGGACCTCCGTGAATGCGTTCCGATTGCCAGGCAGGCCAAGACGACGGGAGTTTAAGGAGAGATTTTTTCAGGCATCTTTCTTTACACCGTGCGCCAGGCAAGAATTCTACGGTACCAGTTTGCAAAGTTTTGCTGAAACCTGGCTAGAGGCCGAATCACAGATCTCCAAGCACCGAAGAGCACACATAAACCACGGGGTTGTGTTAATCTCACAAAATTACAAAAATTACGATTATGAATCTTTGTTCAAGTAATTGGTCTTCACGAAGGTGATGTATAGTCGAATCAATCAGCAAATTTTTAATATTGATTTCACGTAACTCTATGCGTTGTCAGACCTGAAACCTTATTCAAATAGAATGTTGATTATGAATCTTGTGTGGTCTTTCAGTACGATGCAATGTTTTGGTGTAAATTAAAACATACTTTCCAGAAGAGAAACCATTGTAACAATAACGATCATGGCAAATTTTTGACTTTTTGTGAAATCGTCCTGGCAGTTTCACAAATGACCATATAAATGATTAATGCAGGGAAATTTAAAGGAAAGAATTTTCGTTATATTTTGGAAGATTTCTGTTAATAGTCTATCTGCCATTCTGAATAAATCGTAAACGCAATCACCTATCCTTCTGCACCATTCCATTAAATAGTCTTATATCTTGCAAACCAACATTAACTTTTTGTGCATTTGCTGCACAACAGCATTGCTTTTATTGTAATCAAGAACGTTGTCAGAATTTTTTTCAATTGACTGATTAATGCTTCATCCACACGTACAGTTTCCTATGCACGTTGCGTATGGACAGACTGTTGAAATTGGTGTATGTCAAGTTTGACAACAACGAGGACAGGACACCTCTGTTGGCAAACATTATTGAAAATATTTTTTTCTACGCACACAAACATTGTTCAACACTAATGATCAACATTTCAGTCACTGCTTGTTTAAATTGTAAAACTTGCCTCTGTCCAATTCAACGTTGCTGTGCTTGGTTTCGATGTAAAGCCTAAACAAGAAGCCCGTTATGAAAAAACTCATTTGTGGGATGGGATAAACCAGTAAATATAAAACTACATCTTTGCATGAACCAAATGGTACCACAAATTCGTGTTGCAACTTTCAAAGCAGAGACATCAAGTCGTTACAAGCAAAAACGGTTTGCAAAAAACGTAGGTTTTCCCCACTTTGTGCTTTATTAAAATACAAACCAGACCTTGCGTTGCGAAACGGTATTTGTCTCTGTCATTGAAAGTCTTATTAGTAAACTAAGTTTGAGTTACCATCACCGTCTTGTTCTTCTGCTTTTATTGGTCAAGCGTCGGGGCTAAGTTAGAACATAACTTGCCAAGCATTAGCGATTCACCTCACAAACTATTTAGTAACAATCAAACCGGACATGGGTCCTTTTCAAAGCTAACGTCAAGAAACCAGTAAGCCGCTAGCAAGTCTTTTTTTAAAAAAATCCATGAGGCCGCTTGTGCAGGAGTAGCCACAAAGGAAGTGCTGATTACGTCCTCACCATACCCACATCGCTATAATGGAATGACATTATATTACGACATTGATGTTTAGTTGGTTTTTGCTGCTATAGAAGTTTACCTTTTTGTAATTGAAGTACAGTGGCTTAGTTTCTTTTTAAATGCCTTCTTTCAAGTTATTTATGTATTCTTTGTAGAATTGGACTGAATTTTGCATTTGGACGTTATTTAACGTGATTTACAGCTGTAATGCAATCGTTTTTATCCTCGGCGTGATGAGTTTATGAGTATGATAGAAAATTCTGAATATACACGCTGAAAACAATAATATCAGATGAAGTGGTTGTAGATTTAACGTTAGACAGAGACAATGGTTGGTAAATTGACTAAACTTGGTTACAGAAATATTAGGTCCTAACAAAGGTTAAATTTTGCTGTAATGTGTAAAACCTGCCTTGATCTTTTGTAGTCGTCAAGCAAATTTGCTTGTCAAGCAAACCTGTCTTGATCTTTTGTTGTCGTCAAGCAAAGTTCTTAAGAACTACGAACATTTTCTCTTTACAAGCAAGTTAGTGACAACCTACATGCAACCACGGCCTACTCTTACGTAGGCCGCGTGGTGCAATCTTTTTTAAACCAATGGAAAGAAAGCTTAAATTTAAGCACAAGCTTCTAGTACTTTTCGTTGCAAACCTGTAGGATTGTTTCTCACAAAGTTTTTTGTATTATGTTTACAAAATCTGTTTCCTTGTTTTCCAAGAAAATCCACTGTTTTAACAAATTTCGGTCTGCACAGAAAACTAACATTTTTGTTCATTTATTTCTATAACCTTAGAAAATGTTTCAGGAGGAAGGCTTTTCGTCGTCGTTACATCACTGCAAAATTTGTTCTTGTTAAATTTTTTCAGTTGGCTGCTGCCGAAAAAACAAGGTCCAGCGCAATACAAGTCAGAAAATTAGAATTCTTTGGTCAAGTAAATGGTTTAGTTCAATGAATGACCTTTACTCTAATTTCAGTGGTTCTTTTGTCGCTGCGAACCCCTTCGTTTTGTTAACGTTTTTTCGATTATTGAGAAATTGGATTTGGTCACTTCTTAGCGTGACCACCTCAACCGCCCCGGAATAAAGCAGGCTTGGGCCTTCCACCAATTGCCGTCATCAAAATCAAATAAAAAAAGTCAATCGACGTGCAACATGAACATGTCAGAATACAGTTGTCGTGTGATTAAGCTGAATAATGGCCCAAATGAGCGGATAAAACTAGAGGATATTGTTGATTGGATTTTGGTTTACGGAGCCCCTAAAACACATTCATGGACCCCTTAGCGGTTCACGGACCCCAGGTTAAGAACCGAACCCCTGCTCTAAGCAATAGTTCATACTTCTTCACAGTCACATTAAGATGAAGTAGCAACCTGTACATAACAAGGCCTGGTCCTGGTATAAGAAACATTTAGGACTTCTGGTAAGTGGTAATGACTGTGAAATGTACAGCATTTTTCATATGTTCAAGGCTCAAACTTTAAAAAATACAAGTTATAAGCTTACCAATCTTTGAATCACGTTACAAGCTTTACCAAACTTTTGAATCAGTTTCTCAGGAAAACAGATAAAAACGTGTTCTAGGAAAGCGTTTTTTCAGCTAACCACTGAATCTGAACGCTCTGCAGCCACAACGGAATTTTACCAAGTGCGCTTGATAACATATTTGAATTTGTTACCTCGTAATAGGAGAGGTTTTCGACAGGCATTTCTGTGAGGAAATTGTGATGTGCAGAAGAGGCGCATGCGGCTCTTCGAACCTTTGCATAGCGCTCTTTGAATTTTCCGAAAAATTATGCATTTGTTTTTTATTTTTTATTTCTATTGCAAAGTGTAGAAATATTGTAAAGTCGTACTGTGGTAGCTAGCGTGCGGTGCAGTATTACTTTTGCAAGTCGTTCAAATAAGAATTACGAAGTCACAGAAGCGTAGATTGCAAATAAATTAGTGATTTTAGGTTTTAATGTTGCGGCTCGTTGTAACTTGGATTTTGCGATATGCAACTCATACATGGAGCAGGTTGGGCCACCCCTAGGTCTATAGTTTAACGCCATTAATATTGTACACTATTATTAACTGATGTTATGCTTCTAATTGCCTACTGTAACATACACACAGCGGTCATAACTGAAAAATCTCGCGGGCCTTAAAATTCTGTCCGCGGGCCAGTAGTTGGACCGCGCTGGCTAAACACATGGAGGCGAATAAAATTTTAGCGAGATTGTGATGACAAAGGAAAATCAATCACTTCACGCTTGGTAGGGTTGTGTCAGTTTTGAATGTACAGTAAATCAAACAAAATTTTCATCAGCGGTGACTTCGCTTGTAAAGCTAAACGAACATTGCCATTGAGGTTTGTTGGCTTACATTATGTTGAAGCAAACTCACGATAACAATTTTAACGCGAAGCGCTTCACTCGTCATTTCAAAGTGAACACTTTGCTGTATTTCGCCCGAAACGATTGTTTTCAAAACAGGAGGTGGTAGGAGTTCTGGCCGACGCGCTGTAGCATGCCGGGAAAGGGGCTGTCTTTGCGAAATATTTTTTAATCAAAGAGTATAGTTTTTGCCAATTTTGCTGAGGTAGTGAGGTTTGTTTTGACTTGAGGTAATGTGATCGCCGGCTTTTTTCGTTCGTTTTTCTTCTCTTGATGTAAGATCCAATAGATCAAGCCTCGAGATCACGTGATCGTGTGTGTATGATCGCATGGTCAGCAGTGTTGATCTCATTCTGACTTAGGTTTGTATACGAGGACGTGGTGTTGCTGTGGTCACATCATACAGTCCATCAGTGGCGTAGCCAGCACAAAATTTTTGGGGGCCAAAATGTTTGCTTTTAGGGGAGCACAGGATTTTGTTTGGGATACCGCCTCTCAAAACACAAAATGACTAGATATGCTAAAAATGCTGGGGGAGCAATGGCCTCCTGGCTACGCCTATGCAGTCCATTACTGTAGTTTAGGGGTTCCTAACTATTCTCTGACCGTGTACCCCAGCATTTTGATAGATGAGCGTGTGACAAGAAGGTTGATTAAAACAACAAAAATCCATTAAAATTATATTAGAACTTTTAGATTTTTAGAACTATTAAGGTACACTTCATTTTTATGTCTCAAAGTTACTAAGTATGTTTTGCCTTCTATTCCTAACCTTAAATGTACCCCTTCAGATAGGCAAATGTACACCAGGTTGGAAATCCCTGCTGTAGTTGACAATTGATACTACAAGTAAAGTATATACGCATGCAAGACGTAGTCACAATAGTCAGTTACCGCAGGAAAACAGCCACAGCACAACTCGCTATGTTCGTTTGTGCGGAGATAGCGTACGCTATTGCTTTTGCTGCAGTGTGTGCTACTGTCAATTCAGACAGCAGTGTACAAGTATCAGAGTTTGATGAAAGATTTGGTGTAAAGCCTGGGTAAATGGACCCAGCATGACAAGCGATAGGCCCAGTCCCGTCGCCACGGGGTGCTTTTGTGGGCTTATCCCCCCAAGCCCCCCAAATTGAAATATGAAACACTGCAAATCAATAGAGTTTTGTCAAATTTAGAATGTCAAGCCCCTATGCACAAATGCAAAGTCCCCCCTATTGAAGTCTTTCTGGCGACAGTTCTGGATAGATATGCCTATTGCGAAAAGTAAGAAAAGGATCTCAAGTCGAACGGCTGGATACAAAAAACACCTACAGATACAAAAAACTTATTGTAAATACTGCTGGTATGGAATAAGAGCACATTGCAATGATTCAATTGTAAAAAATCATTCGATAACTACTAAACGCCTTAAAATGCAGCTCCATTTTCATCTATGCGCAGTCTGCTTGACGCTGGTTATACCAGGGTCATAATAGCGTGTATGATATAGTGTTAAATCTGCAGGTTTAGCCTACAAATCGTTGCGCATATTGCTTGCCATTCTAGTATAAATGGTGTAGGCCCACATCAGCTCAAAGAATTACTAGGCGGTATATCAGATCAGTCGTATTGTTTCTTAGTTTGACGAATTGAAGTAGCGTTTTCAAATTGCGAAAGATAAAGAAACCAGGAAGCTTTTTCTTTTCATTCGTTAAAGCACATGCTTGACATAGTATGCATCAGTGTTTGCTGATGTTGGCATTTTATTTAGACTGTAATGTGTGGTATTATCCATGGTAGTTTGATTGCCGTTACGATGCTACTACCTGTTGTTATTTTGTACGTTTCAGGTTCCTTTGTAAGAAAGATCAGTTGTGTGTTGCACAAAGACTGCAACTGCAATAAGATAATGGTGGTTACTTTCACTGCAATCTTCTAAATTTACCATAAATTTTGGGCTTGGGCTAGTTTGGAGTTTTTTGGGCTGGTTTTGGACTAGTTTTATGAGCACGTTGGGCTGTATTTTTAATCAGCATCTGGCGCCACTGGTCGCAGATGTGGCGCTAAAGTCTACCCACGCGCGCGGTTTCTAGCACCCAGACAAACGTTGTGCAATAAATGAGCACAACAGCAAGGTGAATTAATTGGATAAACAAATGTTTAACCGGATGAGTTACAAACTCATGAGAAGAAATTCGATTTAGACGTGCTTGGGCATGCCCTCGAAAAAGCTGTTAAACACATCAAGCCAACAGACCAAATTTTTGATCAAATACATCAAAGCTTCACCAACGAAGTGAACGTATTCGGACATACTAAGGTTTCATCGGATCCAACATGACGCGAACATCCGACCTGTCCAACGGCAAAAGTCGTTTATGACGTCTCAAGGCGTTTGGATAAACGGCTCATGTATGAAAAAATATTTTAAAAACCAAAGAAAACACTAAAATTGAAAAAAGGTGAAAAAAGATGAGAAAACTTTGTACCGTAGAATTTGCCTGAAAAAAGTGACGAATTAGGCGAAGCGACGAATTATGCAAACAGGTGAAAACTCTGTCATAGAAGCTCGTATACTTTATCAAAATAACTCGTATACATAGTGCTCTTATTTGCAGTAAAATACAACTTTATGACGTTATGGTTGCTTAGTAAATTAAACCCCTTAATTCCTCTACTCCAGTGGTTCCCAACCGGTGGGTCGCGACCAGTGGTGTGTTTAAGGGGAGGCGAGCGAGGCACTTGCCTCGGGCCCCCCGTTTTGGGGGCCCCCCTTGAGGTGTTACGCGTGTAAATTTTCCTTATATTTGGTGAAAAACCTATTATCCACTCATATAATGTACTACAAAGCAGATCATAAGTAAGTACTCTGCTTTCAAAGACCCCCTACAGAAACTAACCTGTAGGTACTTTGCTTTCAAAGAAGCCCTCAACAGCAACTGCAATTTGAAGGTAATCTGCCTAAAAAATTGTTTGTTAAAGTTTCTTCCAAAAAGTTCTGAGAAGACTCTATCAAATAAGAGCAAATATTTATACCAAATGATATTTTTGTTGTACCAAATTATGATTTTTAGAGATTGAAGTACTTGGTTTATTGATAATTTTATGAAAATGCGACAGTTGAACAGAAAGTACCCAAGTGGATCAGCAAAAAGAAGGAAAAAGGAAAATGTGCCATGTACAAAAACTCAAGTTTTGTAAAAATGAAGTTGTTGAATAGAACATTTTAGAAACATTTTTATCCAAGGATTTCCTTTTTAGGTCTCTGAGTTGAAAACATTAGACAAATTTCTCATTTCTTGTGATGTTGTACCTTAGTGAACATTTCCATCAGAAAATAAGACAACAGGCAATTTTCTAGCAGAGACCACACTACATCTTTTAATACATAGGACATTTTCTTTTTAGTTTACAAAGTAATTTTGTATTATTGCTGTTGTGCTGCAAAGACTGTTAATAAGCAAGGCTACATTCATGCTTCTTATCAGGTAGCAGAAATGCTATTTTTTGAGCAATATGAGTACTCATTTTTTCTACAGATATTTCAGGTGGTTTGAATTTACCCTGTGCATGAAATCACAGGTTATTTGAAGCTTGACTAGTAAATGGTTGGTTTAAGGTAGACTTGGCAGATGATGCTAAAGGATTTTGGCAGCTCTTAGCCAGTATAACTTGAACAATTTTTTCTTAGCACAGATTCAATCAATTGTGTAGGCTACTTGCTGCAGCAGAAATGTTTGCGATAAGGTATATGATGAATTATTTCCTACTTTTGAACATTTTTCAAACAAGCCGTGTCAATACAAGATGAGGGCAGCCTTGACTCATCCAAACTCAAAGTTTTCCAAAACAAGTCTGAAGTTGGATGCTTTTGTATGCTATGTTCTTGCAGTTAAAAGGATGAAATTCGAAACAAATAGTGTTTTGAATCTTCTTGCTTGTTGTTTAGTTTCATGGATACCCATAAAGCCATGAATTTGAATAAATTCAGGATACCAACTACCAAGTATTTTTTCAAAAAGGGAAGTGTGACACATTCAAAGGGGTAAATTTTGCAGTTTATTGATGGTGAATGCTGAGCAATGGGGCGCAACAATAAAGAAGTGGGAGTGATGCCAACTTGGAATTGGCTAACTTTTATGTGTTGCCAGCCTTGTCTTCCCAACTTTCAGTGTTTTCAAAGTTGTGTATCATGAACACTTTTGCATTCTCTCCTGCTACGTCTGTCATGCCATAGTCTCAGGAACGTATCCTTCAGTGGCCTTATCTTAGGCTTGATCAAAAGTGCATATCACGGTTGGCTGAGCATGATGACGTCATCAGAGGGCCATCTTTTTTGGTCTTGCCTCGGGCCCCCCCAAACCTGAACCCACCACTGATTATGAGAGTAATGACCAAAGTGTTCTGGCTCAAGACAAGTTGAAAAACATTGTGCTTAGGGACGCGCGATAGAATTAGGCAAGCGTGAAACGAGAACAGAGATAGTTTCAAGGTTTTATTTTATAGTAACAAGTGCGTCAAGACCTCTTATATACTAATTTCGATTTTCAATGCCCCTGTGCTCCTCGATGGAACTTCTTTGATAAAGAACAGTAAACAGTTTTCTCCCCGTTATTGCAAACATCCTATGCCTAAGATCTCAATTTTATGAAGAAACTACCGCTCAAAGTAGCGAGGGGTTTGCGTAGTTCATCGGTTCCTCACTTCTGTACTGAGAATCGCTGGTTTTGGAAAGCCAAAGGTGTGTTACTGCGTTTCAAGTTGCAATGCAAAAACCTCAATCTGTTCCAGCAAACGTAGACGGTGTGAACCATGGAAATTTTCAAGTTAGTAATAATCTTATTTGCAACAGTGATAGCTTGAATCTCGAATTCACAAACTTCCCATGAACCGCGCTGCTGGTAAAGACGAATTTTTGCTAAGTGAATCACCTATACTGACCACAGTGCCTGTTTTTATCTTTAATAGTCTCTTTAACATGCGCTTGATGCATGGCAAATTGTACAATGCATGGAAATTGTTACTGTGCCCTTGGGCGCAATTTGGTGGGGGACACGGGGGACGTGTCCCCTCCACTTTTTCAGGTGGGGGGGACATAATATGCGATGTCCCCCCATTTTTTCTCTTCAGGTTTTGCATTCGGAGAAGTTCCAAAAACAAAAGTGACGTTTGCCACGTTTTGTGTGAAGTGCTTTTCATGTTAGATGTTACACATAGCCAAGCTGATGTTGAAACAGAGTTTGGTGTGTTATTACTGGATTCTGTTTGTTTATCAGTTATAGCTTCAATAAAATGATATTTAGCGTATTTCAAGTTTCTAGAGACCGCGAAAGATGGTTTACTGCTTCTGTCCGACATTTTACTCTGTATAGTATACTGTTCGAAAGGTTATTTTCTTGAAACAGCGATAATTTTGCAGCTGCACATGTGAGAGACCACAGTACAGTATGGATTTGGTTCGCGTAGAAATGTAACTGGTTTTGCTGTCACGTATTCAGAAACAGACAGCGTAAAATTTAATGATGCTAGTGTATATAGGAATACCATATTTTTGTGATTGAAAACCGAGACGCTTTAGATTAGAACAACGAGCCTTAAAAGGAAATCAAACAAGTTCCGGTACAACATAAATCCTTGCAATAACCTATAATTGCAAAAAGAACACTCCCTCCTATCTGTCAACTTTACTGAACTACCCAATGCGCTAACAATCATGGGCGCAATTAGGTAGGGGAAACGGGGAACGTGTACCCCTCACTTTTTCAGACGAGTGGGGCATAATATGCTATGTCACCCCACATTTTTCTCTTCAGGTTTTGTGTTTGGAGAGGTTGCAAAAATAAAAATGACATTTAGGCTATCACGTTTCATGTAGATTCGTAGCGAAGTCAAGCTGATGATGAAACAGAGTTTCATGTGGTGTCACTGACTCTGATATTTTATAAGTTTTCGCTTCGATTAAACAGTTTTTAGCATTTTGCAAGTTTCTAGAGACAGCAAAAGATTGTTAACTGCTCTGCTTCCGTCCGACATTTCACCCTGTGTTGTATCAGTGATTTTTCTAGTAATCACTGATTGTATACTGTAAGAAAGGTCATTGTCTTGACGTAATAAGAGTTCAACAGATGCACATGTGAGAGACCACAGTATAGCCATGATTTGTTTCGTGCAGAAATCTAACTGGCTTTGCTGTAACGTTGGTTGTCACGTAAATTTAAAGATGCATATTTATAATGTCAAAAAGTTGCATTTGAGGCAAATCTCTGCAAAGTATTTGCCGAAAACAAAAAGCAGAACTATTGTGGAGACACAGTTTTAGTTGAGGATTGGCAGTTTTGCAAAAGATTGTCTTCAACCATTAGTAAACAGGATTTAAATCAAAACGTTGGAGCTTCTGGAAATTAGTCAATAAAGAAAGATTTCCCAAACTGAAAGATGTCGCAATAAAAATATGTTTGGAAATACAAATGTGTGAGAATACATTTTCTACAATAAAGCAAGTAAAATGTAAAAACAGAAATCGAATGGCAGGCGGAACACTGGACGATAGTCTCCGACTTGCTATCACTAATACTGGTATTGATAAAGGAACGATAGTGTCAGAGAAGCCTCGATCACAGGCATCACACTGATAGGGATTTGTAATAATTTGCTATTCGCTATTTTGTAATAATTTCAACGACGCACTCATCTTCTTTTTAGTTCCAAATCTTGTGAACCCTGCTGTTTTATACATTATTTTGTCGACGTGGCCCGCAAGTTGTCACGTTTTTGTAAAATGGCCCGTAGGTAGGTCAAAAGCAGTTGGCCCACGCTGGGCTATACATTTAGCAGGGCCGGCCTTAGCAAGTGCGAGGCCCGATTGGAAGCACTTTTGCGGGGCCTCATCTTTGAACCTTTTCATATTTTTAGCAACTTCCAATTTGTTGATTAAATCTCTGCAATTAAGATGTCAATCTGTGTGAGACTGATGTCATAATCCATGTTTCCTTAGTGCTTCATCATGCAACTCTCACTAAGAACATCGATGAGCCTTATTTCGCTTAAACGTAAAACTGTCACTCCTGCTGCTTTGCAAATAGCTTACTCTTAATATTTATTTCTAAAAATTATGTTAGTTTTTAAGGAACCGGTTGTTTTTCGCGCGCCTGTAATAGATATTCAGTTCGCATAATTAAAACTAGGTTTATTTCAAACGTTTTGTCAAATGCAGGTCGCCTCACCAGATTTTTACGAGAGGGAAATTGAATAGGACTGACTTAGCAGCACACATTTGCAATTGAGAACTAAACTTTCAGAAGATAAGGAGCAGTAACTGTTGAAACAGCAATAACTATCCAATCGTATTGAACCTTTTTTTCCAGCAACTATTGAAACTTGACCTGCCAAATACGAAACGATTATAACCGCAACAAAAACAACTTCCATCTTCAAAACTTAAGCCCCCTCTCTCTTAATTAGCTGCTACTGAAAAAAAACTAGGCTATGCATTACGGAAAAACAGAGATAAATGTGAAGATAAAAGAACGAATCGCGCAGTTCACTATGACATACGTTGGCAACAGGTCCCGTGCTTAAAAAAACTGTGGGTCACGCGCAGCACTACACAAGCAGCTTCAATAGAAAGTGTAAGTTTGCGTAGGCTAATGGTAGGCGTATCGCGGGGCCCCCTTTGGCGCGGGGCCTGATTGGAAGCAATCGGTTAAGGGCCGGCCCTGACATTTAGCCTCATATCTTATAATGTCACGACAATGGTGACCAACCAATCCAAAAGATATTTATTCCCTGACTCTTTCACTTTGCGACTTTGTGCTTATGTTGAATGCATGGGTTCGCAAGCCATTTGATTTGCCTGAGTTTAACCAAACCCTAAATGCATCAATGTTTTCATCCAAGTGCAAAACATTTGCTTTACAGGTACGTATCACCGAGTTTAGCTGGACATTCTTTTCGTGTTAATCCAAGTTAAACTTGGTACTTATTTGCCAATTCACCGTTGTGCAGTTTGATTTCTGTTTAATCTCAAATATATTTTCGTTTCCTTATGCAAATATAACTCTTAGAATGGAACTTTTGGCATTACTTTCATAAATTAAAATCTGGCATTAAACCTACTAAAATTTGATGTTAAAAAGATAAAGCAAAACGTGATTAGCGTTGCTTTCAAAACACTCCTAAAAGCAAGATTGGGAATTAATATATTGGTTTCAAACCAAGCTGTCCCTCCCACATTTTGCAACAAAATTGCGCCCATGGCTGTGCCTATTTGCAAAAATAAGAATCTACCTGATGCTGGTAATTATAGACCTTTTTCTCTCGCAACACCTATCTGTAAACTATTTGAACATTACATTTTGTCCTGCATTTCACCATTTGTTGTCACCACTGACAACCACTCTCTGGCTTTACACTACAACATGGGACTGACGTGTGTATTTTGCTCAAACAGAATATCATTTTTTCAGTGGCGGATTAAACATAAGGCAAATAAGGCACATGCCTTAGGGAGACAAAAAATTCCAGGTTATGTCTGAAAGGACGAAAACACCCACACTCATAGGTGTAGGAGCAGGCAAATTTTTAAGGGTGCGAAGGATTTTTGCCCGAATTTTCCCAAATTTGCCTGAAAAAATTTTGGGCCACTTCTTGTGCGAATATTTTCTCATGAAGACCGTTTTTCGGATGACCTCCAACAAAAGAAAAGGTCTTCATGTGATTTTGGGCGCCATTTCTTTCAAATCAAAGCACGTTGGGCGTCATTTTGCCTGTATTTTTAGGGACTTTGCACAGATTTTCAGGGATTTTGCGAAGATTTTTACAGATTTTGCCTAGATTTCAACGGATTTTTCCCGGATTTTCAAGGATTTTTCCCGGATTTTCACAAAATCAACAGCTTTTGGGTGTGCACTTTAACCCCCGCCTCCTACATCACTGCCCAGTGCCCACACCAATTATATTATATCAGAAATCAGATCTGTCACTGTCATTCAAATCACTTTCACTATCAAAAGGGTTTTCATCTGAATCCGCAGCCAAAATCACTTCTTCGGCAATCCTTGTATCATCCGCCATCTTCAACACATGCAAGAAAAAAATGGGAGTTCTCTACTTGCCCTGCAAGAAGTCGCGTGCATTGCACACCCGCGCACCGACCAGCCTACAACTGCAGAGCAGTTGAACATTTTTCAGTGGTTAGCAGTTACAGCTTATGGCAATTGAAACAGTGTGTGCCATTGTTAGCCTACTTTTTAGACAATTTAATCAACGACCAACGTAACAGCATTGAAAAGAAGAGCAGAGTAGTGTGTGTTATGCCAGGAAAAGCAGTTTGCGTTGCTGGTGCTGCGACCGAGGCGCGCAACCAGGGAAGTGAAGCGTGGTTGTGTTCGCACACCTTCAGTGTGGGCTTGAACCCAGAAACCTCGATGGTGCTAATTTAGGCAGTTGTTGATGTCATCGCGCCAGACGTTTCGGCCAAAGAGGGTTTTCATTTCCATATGCATGGAAGTCACTTTTAAGTGTCGCTTTCTTGGTCTTTCCCTTTCTTCTTGCTTCAGCTGTTCTTGCTTGCATGTAGCAGTTGTGCTAGCGTAAATGCTACACAGTGGCGTATGCAGAAAATTTCCGAGGGGGGGAAGTTTTGTCACAATTGCGTGTTGTCTCAAATCAACTTTAGGGTAAGTGCCAAAGGCACGACCATTCTAGGGAATCCGGGGGCATGCCCCCGAGAAAATATTGCAAAATTACACCTGAAAATACGCATTTTTGTGCATTCTGGAAGCATGTTTTGGTATAATGCTTTCAGGAGACTTATTAGCCAGTGAGACAGAAAACTGAACTTTTGTTGTCTGAAGCTCATGAAATAAACCTATGTGTGTGTTTGGATGTTATAAGTTTCAGACATGTATCGCTTATCGAAGATGCTTATTGAAGTTTGTGGGCTCAAATATCTCGCCAGCTGAAGCTTTTTTCTGGTGTCCATTGTTACCTGTGTTAAGTTACTTAACAGCCACGTGTGAAGCAATTTTGTCAGTGAAAGAATGAAATCGTAAATGAAAATCAAGCAGAGGAAACGTAGAGTAGCGTAGTCATAAAAAGATTGCGTAGTGCGTATATCAGTGACCAGAAAACAAAGTCAGTTCATTTTAAATTGAGGCCCTTTCCCCGTCTTAGTTATGCCACTGCCGATTACTGTTTATACATTATAAAATTTTAGGGTCTGAGGGGGGGTCATGGCACAGTGCCCCACCCTCTGTACGCTAGTGCTGCTACATCACTTTCCTTCCTCGAAGTCTTTGGATTGCCCACTCTCTTCTCTTTGAACTATCTTGCCAATTGATATCAAGAGTCCAGCCAAGCCAGATGACGTGCGTGTCATGCTTGATTTGTCTTCAGTACGTTGAGCCTTGTCTTCTTTTTCTCTCTTCTTTTTGTTGCTTTTTCACGCGACGCATGTTATCCATCCCAGCTCCTCATGATTTGACCCACCTGGATGGTGGTTTTGGGCCCCCTTGGGTCTTTTGGAGGTGTCCCTTATCATGCGCCATTGAAGCACGTGCAGCCCGGTTGTGTTCGCACACCTTCAGTGCGGACTTGCCTTGAACCAGAAACCTTGATGGCGCTAATTTAAGCAGTTGTTGGTGATGCCATTGCGTCAGTCGTTTCGGCCAAAGAGAGATCACACTTCCATGTGCATGGAAGTCACTTTTAAGTGCCACTTTCTTGGTCCTTGCCTTTCTCCTTGCTTCCATTTAGCGGTCGCGCAAGCATGACTGTTACAGGAGGGCGTTTGGGCATTTCACCCCACCCAAAATTTCAAAACATTGGATAGCATTGCAGTTTTGACATTTGCATAACATTGCAGTTTTGACACAGCAATGCAGTAAAACATTGCATAGCGTTGCAGTTTTGACATTGCATAGCAGTTTCGACATTTGCAGAAACTTTCAAAGAATAAAGGTGGGTTTAGACTATCGCGAAGTCTTACGAAGTCCTGCAAAGTTGAGCCACACTTAGAAAGACAGAAAAAGTTTAGCGACCAACTTCGGGTGATTCCCCAACCTGTAGAAAGAATCTAAGCTGGGAATAGTGACGCCTACACTTGCAGCTTACGCCCAACCAAGGCTTCTCGCCACAAATACATTTGTGGAGCTCCCCTAATCTTTCTGAATAGCATATTTCACTTTTTCTCATTCGTCAGTGTCTCGGTCAGCACAGGATTTTGGGGGTTGGGCCAAGCGGCCTGGGTGCAGGGCCCTCACCAAAAAGGGGCCCACCACCATGTTTATGTGTTTAGCCATATGTACAACATATGCGTGCCACTTAGTCATTATTATTAGCGAGAAAATAAGTTTGTTTGAAGACGCTATTAAATTATCGTTCGTCCAGACGGCAGTATCTCACTCGACTATTATTTGATATTGTGACGAAACAACTATTACACTTATTGTCCTAAAAGTCGGTCAGGTACCTGAATCTAGTAAACGCAAGGTCAAGCCACGTAGAAAACATTAGCTTACGTTTCTACTCGTTACTGGTAGATTTTGCGTCTACCTTATTTAGATTTGCACAGGTCGCATATGAGCAGCATTGTTAAGTAGGGTTACCATACGTCTTCTTTTTGGAGTAGATGTCCACTTTTTCCATGAGAAATGAAATGATCTCCGAGGACATTCAAAAATGTCACAATATCCTGCTTTTTACATTTCTTATTTTACATAGCTATAATCCGTGGCGTAACTAAAGTTTTGAGCCACGGTGGTAAACTTAGATAAAAGGGACCACTGGCCATTATACGGGGTCCACCAGCCAACGCTCAGAAAAACTTGAGAAATGATGGTGAATCCGTATGTGGATGGCTAAACTAAAACCTAAATCACCGGAAAATAATCCGAAAAACACATAAAGCAACAACGTACTGAAAACCAAAAGAATGCTCAAACCGAAATATAAGTTAAGTGGGAGACCGGTTTTCACATTTAGTTTGCCAGGGGGCAATTCGCCCCTCTGCCCCCTGTCAGTTACGTTATGAGCTCAGAAAAACTGTTATGGACCGATTTCCATCAGGAAATCCAACGGTATTTCTTACTTTCAACACGCATCTTCACTGCCCGAAAATTTGGCATGGTTCTTGTTAAAAATATTCAGAGGTATTCAAAGATAATCATCTGCCTGGAGTGTCTAATGTTGGCAATCTCTCATTGGTCAAACTCAAAGCGTTGGCTCTTATTGGCTCTAGTAACTTTCTTTTTTTGACTTTGGAAGGTACTAAAAAATTATGATGCAAAAAGTGGTACCTTCTAAAGGTGTTCGGACTCTAATTTCTTTGAGTCCAGATCCAATCCTGTTTTGCAAATTTTGAATCCGAATCCAATCCGGATCCGGTACCAACTAGCAGAAATGAGTGGACTCTCATATTTTGCGATCTAGATCCAGTCCAGATTTTTTAAAACTCAGTCCAAGTCCAACCACAGTCCAAAATATTTTTCAAATGTGAAGTCCAAGTCCAAATGAAGTCCAAAATATTTGAAAAATGCAGCCTTTTCACAACAAAAATGCCCCATTTATTTTCCATTGACTCAGTCCAAATCCGGTCCGGTTCCTACATTTCGAAGTGATTTACAGTCCGGATCCAATCCAAATTTAACAAAATTTGCTATAGTTCGGGTCCAGTCCAATCCAAGTCCAGTGCTCATCTCTGCCAACTTGATTCAAGCATTCCAACTCCTGTTTGTGTCCGAGTAAATAAGTCAAGCAAATAACCGTAACATTTTTTCAGTAAACACAAAATCCAATCCAGATCCAGCTACAGGAAAGAAAACCTCACACCCGATCCTGTTGGAAGCAGTCGGAGTCCGGATCCAAAAAATCCAAAATCTAGTCCTTGCACACCTCTGGTATGTTACTATGTTACGTTCAACTTTGCGGAGGTGAGCGGATATTGATTTTTCAACTCCTGATCCATATCCAAAAAATATTTGCATATCCATATCCAATCCTTATCCGAAAATTTCTGAAATTTGGTATCCGATACCATCCGTATCCGAATGCAACACCGGCTAAATACGAAACAAACAGGCAGTGGTTATAGGTCCGCCAATGGACCTTCATTTTTGAAAACTTATTCATCCGTCGCCTGTAACATGACACTAATCCATTACAAGTGTGCAGTAGACTGCACTACGCTTAGTAAAAACGTAGTAAACCTAACCTTTTAAACCTAAGCCCTAGACCGAAACCTAACCCTAAATCTAATGCTTAAACCTAAACCGCAAATCTGACCACAAAATTTGGTATAGCCATGGTATAGCCATTCCGTGGTTTTTTTCTATTTGAACTGCAGTGTATTTGGCTTTGTCCCTTTACAATACTGAGTTTGTGGCACTAGCAGTTTGTACAATGAACCTGGTCGAGTAGGAATTCCTGCTGTGCGAATGGTTGTCGTTTGGGCTCTCAGCATTGTTGTTTCGGATAGGCTAATAGAGATGACTCTTTTTATGGGCAAATGGGAAAACTGTTGATGTAAGCTACAGTACTTTTTAATTTTAATAAGTTTCAGTATAAGTTTTAACTTTTTAATAAGTACTTTTTAATAAGTTTTAGCATCTATTCCCGTAATTGTCGGTGGAAAAGTCTTTACTGCATTGAATGACTCCGGAAGTTCCGAAAGTTACATTCACTCATCGATTTGTAGCAAACTCAGTTTAACTTTATATCCCTCGTCGCACGAAGCCCGAATGGCATCGCTTTCAGTGAAGGTGAAGTCGTTGGGATTTTGTCTAACTGATATTGTTGTGAAAGGTAGCAAGTATGCATTGACGAGATTGAATGTTCTCCCAGCGTTCTGCTGCGACATCATTCTTGGCCTTGATTTTCAATGTCAGCACCAAAGCGTCATCTTTGAACTTGGTGGTAATCTTCAAGATATAGTCGTCTCACACGATGAAACCTGCGCGGTTGCTGTTGCTAAAACTCAGGAAGTTAGTTTGTTTTCTAATCTGACCGTTGGTGTGAAGCCCATTGCTACTATGTCCCGACGTTTCAGTCAAGAGGGATCAGTGTGGCTGCTATTTCCGGGAGAAGCATCTGTGTCTCCCCCATTTCTGGGAGGAGTATCAGCGTTTCTGTTATGTCCACGATCTTGACACGGCACGATACTTTCCTGAGGACGAGGTGCAAGATCCCGCACGTTGGCAGTCACTTCACGTCCACCCGGGAAGCGAACACAGGCGTAGCTCGGGTTCACCGTTACAAGCTCAACTTCTCCGATCAGGGGATCGTGTTTACTAGTCCGGACAAAACGTCGTAGGGATGCTTTCCTTCCTTGGGTCAACCAGGACGAGAGAAACTCGCCAGAACACGAGCGACGTGAGAAAATGAAAAACCGTTCATGGGGTGTCGTATTTATTGCAGTACACAACAGTGAGCGAATCGAATGCAGGACATCTTCAATGACCACTTCCCAGTGTAAAAGCGGAAGATCTAAGGATTTCAGGGCCAGTTGAATGGCCTTCCAAACCGTCCCAACAGTTTTCTCCGCCTGACCATTTCCAGAGGGGTGATAAACACTGGATGTGCTTGAAGCAATTCCTCGTTCGAATAAATACGTCTTAAATTCCTTTGATACAAAAGCAGGGCCGTTATCAGAATGAACGAACCCTGCCGTCCCACACAGAGCAAAGAGTCGATCAAGACATTTGATAACAGTTGACGTAGTCATGTCCCTGCATGGGAATACAAAAGGAAAATGTGAGTATTCATCAATCACTACGAGCAAGTAATTATTGTTACTATTTGACTGAAGGGGGGCTTTAAAATCCAAATTAAGACGCTCCATGGGTCACATCGCTTTGATTAATGACCTTTCTTGTGGTCGGTAAAACCGCGGTTTAACTTCTGCAAAAATTTTACAGTTTGACATAATCCTTTTTACATCAGTTGTCGAATAAGACAGGTTTTTACTTCGTACAAAATGCAATATCTTTGTGACTCCCGGATGGCAAAGACCGGTGTGTAGCTCGTTCAATGCGCATTCAGGATGTGTTGACGAACAGAAAGCTCGCGAGAAAGAGTCTGGGCCAACGTTTTGCTGCCTTGGACGATATTTTATAATATAAGACAACGACGCTAGTTCCACACGCCACTGTTGAATCTTGTCAGTTTTTATCTTAGAACGGCGTCGA
>Ga0210059_1002750_pt1 | contig 27778 bp, 14 predicted proteins | sample Ectturendosymbi2_FD_188042 | JGI IMG/M metagenome (GOLD analysis project Ga0210059, IMG submission 188042) | Ecteinascidia turbinata endosymbiont from Florida, USA - Sample 2 (SPAdes) (version 2) | ecosystem: Host-associated > Tunicates > Ascidians > Unclassified | place: Key West, Florida...
GACAGCTCATTTCTGACGACAATCATGTTGGGTCGAGAATCTGGATTTTCCTGCCAACATCTTTTCATGACACACACCAAGCAGTCAATAATTGCAAGATCGCCTTTCAGTGAAGCATGGTCTTCTCTAAGTGTGTCAATGGCTGCGGTATCGGGGCGGTCACCATCCTTGACTGCCTCTACATACTCAGCTTCAGATGAAAACTGTGCCATTGGCAACTCGCGACTGAGTATGCCATGCAGAATGATACCATAGCTGTATGTGTCGTGTTCTTTCTTCGGCTTGGGCTTTCGTCTTGTAGAAAGTCGTTCAGGGGCAGCATAAACTCTTGTCATCTGACCTTGGGTTGTCTCTGTATTAGTCATGACAGACATGGTGTTTTTCACAATATTTGCTCCACCAAAGTCAGCAACTTTGCACTGTAAATCCTTCGTAAGAAGAACATTGTCTGGTTTTAGATCACCATGAACTAGACGGTGTTTCTCACTGAAGTTATGGAGGAACGATATTCCGTTTGCTATTTCTGAACACATCCGAAGCCTTAAATCCATGTGGAGGACAATATCAACGTCAAGCAATAGACGCCACAAGTTTCCCCCAGACATGTACTCGATGACCAATCCCATTGAATTAGTCCAGACTGACCATCCGAAGACTCTTACAATATTTTCGTGATTTGCTTTAATAAGGAGCTCCAGCTCCCTCTTAAGCCTGCGTAAAAGTTTAAATAACGTCTACGGTCACGTGTATTTTTAACGCACCAATAAATATTCAACAGGCAATGCAGCACGTGCGCGTTTCTTGTCTTTGAAAGCAAGTATTCACAAATGTACATTGTGTCGCTAATTTTTTTCATTTCAAGTGAATGGTTGTATTTTTGTAAAAGGCGTTTATTTTTGGAGTCACTCTTTCCATCAAAAAAGTTGCCGCATCACTTATTTTCTGCCAGCCAGAAGATATTTCTTTATTTGATAATCTAAGTAAATTATATATTGAAAAGAATCCATTCAGAGCCAAGAATCAGACATTCGGATCTTGGCAGATTATATATTTCCTCACAGAGTAGACAATTTCAGCTCGTACAAAGGGAGAATTGGGGTTTAAAAACTTTGCTCCAGTAATGCCTAATTTCACGGTTTGATGGCAATGACAGTATGCAGTAATTGCATCACAATAAGCTGCACGTTTTTCGGTTCTGTCATTGCTCTGTGGCTAAATACACCTATATCAGCAGTACAGAGAGTGAATCAACTGCTACTTCGTCCAACTGCAATATTGTGTCTCGAATTATCACTATATTGGACACATTAGTTCTTTAATGTTTAATGCGTTCTTACTGTGTAATTCCCACTAGTATTCCATCTGCGATTCAACGAGATGTAGGCTACTTGTTTGCAAACAGCCCAACAGTACACACGTTGGCCTGCAAAACTACATAACCGCAATTGGTCGCTGTTTCCTGTGGCGCATGCGAACGCACAACGCTTTTTGTTCGCCATCATTCTACTTCTACATCGAACCTTTTGACATTACGTTGTTCCAGTGGCGGATCCAGACCAGGTGTTTGGGGGGCAGTGAAATTGGGTCGCCAAAAAGGTCTTCACTTGCTTAAATACCTAAGGTTGTCTGCGACAATCGTTGTGTGGTACACAACACAGAAGAGGTTTCTTTTTGTAGGCCAAAAAGTGGCTATTTTTGTTGGTCGAACTATGCGATTTTTCAGGGAATAACCACAATTTGAAAGTGCTTTATATCATTAATTCAGAAAACGTTTGAAATGGGTTCCAATCACTGGGCCTCATTTTTCTCAAGCTAAACAGATCTCGTATATCTACAAAATGTATTTAAAAGGTATAAAAGCATGCTGCGCGGAAGCGTTTCCCACTGTTTTGGCTATCCCTATCAAAACCATTGAAGATCAGTGTCTGAAACGCATTCCCGACCTGGTTAGAAGCAGGACGGTTCTTCCTAGGCTTGGACGTGACAACTCATGTCCCACGATAGGACTCAAATAAAAAGCTAAATCACGATCACGCTTCCAAGCGAAGCTTGTGCATTTACATGTACATGAAAAACTTATTTATTGCTGAAGCGACAACTCAAAAACAACACGTGAATGAAAGGCATTTGCCAGGACACTACTCCCATTTTAGGTAGCTTTGCTGGCTATCGTTAAAAACGATCTCATAATCGCATGATAGATTTACACTGGGGCTTAAAGCATATTTCCATAAAATACGTTTAACGCCACTTATAAAGGTAGATTTTCAATCAAGTCTAAATACCGTTTCACATTTTTCGACATTGGATTGCTGATGTGAAGAAAATAACATCAATCCCATTAGACCAGGTTATTTAAAAAGTTGTGACACTTTTCCTATTCGTTTTCCTCAAAGTGGCGCAAAAATTCCGGTGAATTGACGAATTTTCCCCTCCTAATGCCCAAGGTTCCCGTATGCCTCTGGTTAGAGCTGTGTACCATGATTTGTTGAGGCGCGTCGTTGAGCGCAGTAATGAGGGGCGTAACGACGGGGATCAAGAGGCACAATTCCCCGGGCGTCGAATCACTATGGAGGCGCCAAAAAGTCCTAACAATGTCACAAGTATTTCAGTGCAGTACATTTGCTTCCGAAAGACCTCAGGTTCGAACATGGGGGCGCCAAACTTACTTCTTGCCCCGCGCGCCATCTAACCTCGTTACGCCCCTAACAGTAATTCAGTGCTCCTCTGCGTTGTCCATGCATATGAAGTGAGGAGTTGCACAATTGCATATAGTTACGTTGGTCATAATTCTTTGAGCTAACCGACAATAATGTTCAATGCATTATTGCATAGGTTCTCAAAGTGGGGTCCGAGGACCCCAGGGGGTGAAAAAATTGGTGTTTGGGGGTCCGTCATGTAACAAAAACTTCAAGAAATTAGAGGTGATGAACAGCTTGAAAACACGTTGGCAGTAAACCAAAAGCAATAATGTTAAACCTCTCCTTTGGACTTTGCGTAACCATACTATTAAAAGTCATTGCTACATCAGTGAAGTTGTTTGTCAATCGTCATTATTATCTCACAACTTCAAAAGTCAGCAGAACGTTAGAAAGACAAGTTATCCATCTCTTAGTCAGTGTTGCCACTTTAGCCAATTTGCTGCTAAATCTAACAGGTTGCTCTCATTGTTAACTGCAAAATTTTCAATCTAGCAGTTAACTGATTTTCTAGCAGGATTTAAAAAAACGTTTGGCAGGTTTAGCAGGAATCAAATTCCTGGCCAAATATTTGTTCCAACAATTTTAAAGGTAAAAATTTTGCGCCTTCATGAAAAATTATTTACCTTCTTTCTGATGGTTTATATTGGGAAACACAAGGACCAACGGGCGCAACTAGCTGCTTTTAATCATTTGGATGCATGAACAAACTATTGCTATTACCATTGGAGTTTTTATTATGGCTACGGCCATTTAAAGTCATAAAAAGTAATATTTCCATGTTAGGTCATAAAGTCATATTTTGCATATTTTCAACCTAATTCAATAAGGAAACCATTAAAACAATCTCAAAATATCAGGTAAAACTACTGCAGTACATTGCTAGGTCTAAGCTGCATCCTACAAATTGAACTCACTTGGGCAACCTGCGAATGTTGGCAAAGATATAGGTGAATTTAGTTGTTTGGTTGAAATATTAATACGAAAAAAGGACTTGTTCATTTTGTGTAGCCCGTTTGTTGTCTTATTCGTTGTTTACAGCGTTCGGGGGTCCACAAAAAATAAATTTTTAAGGGTCCGCGAGGTGAAAAAGTTTGAGAAACACTGCATTATTGTGACATAGTGGCAAGTTGTTTGCTAGCAAAACCAGTACGTCTGTAACTTTTCACACGCTGCCTTATGGTTCAATCAGCAGGGGCGTGGCGAGGGGACAAGGGGTGCGCAATTACCCGGGCGCTAAATCAGTCTGGGGGCGCTGAAATAATGCGGCTGCTCCGAAAAGTCTCAACAATGTCACGCGTACATTCTTCAATACAGTACATTTGCTTCCGGAAGACCTCAGGTTCGAAAATGGGGGCGCCAATCTTGCTCCTTGCCCCGGGCGCCATCTAACTGCGTTACGCCCCGGTCAATCTGGAGATTAGTTCCGTCAAGAAACTCATCCACTCACTTTGATGTTACAAAACTACGATGCAGACAAACTGCGGACGCACGAACTGCACTGGCAATAGCCCAGAAACAGTTTTTTCGATTTCATTTTGTTGGCTTGTAAAATCTTGACTCAGTTATAAGTTTTCCATATTGCATTCTTATTTTTACTGCTGCTTTTCCTTTTCCTTACAAGGCGGTCATCAGGCATTAAAGAAATAAACTTGCAAAAAAACAGACCATTTTCATACAGCACAGCAACAAGTCTAGAACTGTGTTGAGCGAACGCGACTGCGTTTGTGAAGGCTGGGCAGTTCTCAAGCGACAACGAAAAAACGAAACAGTGGAACTATTACGAAACAATAGCATTGTTCACGCTATTCGATAAGAGGTTGGGTAAAGTCCGGCTCGTAAATTCTGACGTTTGACTAAGCGAAGAACCTTGTTTATTTTAGCGTATTTTTTAATCTGTTTCTACTTCCATGGGCACAAAAAAGGGGCGCATTTTGGCAAAGGGGTGCCACAGAGGTTCGCAAGGTGCAGTTGCCCCAAACTGCCCCCGTAGATCCGCCACTGCGTTGTTCTGACTTCACGCCCAAGTGCATCGGAGATTTTGTAGCATATCTCATTATAATCGGAAGAAGCATTCAACTTCGAGTGCTGCTGGAGTGTTATTAACGGAAAAAGTGGTGATAGCCTTTTAATTCGCCCTGCTTTGACTTTTCAAGACGTCAGGTCGCGTAGTTCGGAGACTGGCCTGTGCTCCTGCAACAACTAGGTTGACCCTTCAACTCGTAGGAATCTCTGAGGAATCCTGATCTACCGAGTAGTCGGCACCGCAGCCAACCAAGAACCCTACATTGGTTCCTACATCGGTCCCTACTTCACGAACAAAGTTGTTTTTGAAAAGGTGTCCTTCAATGTCATTTTGAATGTAAGCAGAAGAATTAGTAATAAAATTAAATATGCATCTTGGCCTAAAGTTGTTTGCTAGCATAATGAATCGAAAGTTACAAAACTTTGTCAATTTTGTCGAAAGCAAATATTAGCAAACTTGTCGATTCCTTTTGATAACACTCTTATTTGCAATGATCTTTCACAAATATACTTGCAGCCGCGTGAATTTGCCTGAAAAAACTTTTTGTAAATTTTTCATGCAAGTATTTTAGTAGGTTTTAAAGCATAGAAACGTACATTTTAGCAATTGTTTCTTTTACCGCATCTCCACCAGACACAGAAAAACACTTGACAGCTATAGTACCAAGGAGGTGATGGGCAGAACACCGTACAGTTCCATATGAACCTTTACCCAGCTCTGCTTTTCGGTGAAGAAAGCATCGAATCTCATCGCAGTCGTACAACTTAAACTGTAAAACATAATCCAACACCACTTCAGCTCTGCAAATGTACTCGTAGCAACCAATGCAAAAATATAAGCACAACTTTTAAGAACACAACTTTGGTATTCCATAGTTTAGAGATGATATGGTCCAGGGACCGAGTTTATGGGGGGACGGGGGGACATGTCCCCCCAACTTTGGGACAGGGGGGGACATAATATATTTTGCCCCCCAACATTTCGTGATAAAAAGTAATGTATTTGCGCAAATTTCATGGTGACATTACTGTTGGAAACATTTCCCCAGCATAAAATCAGGGAATAAATGAGAAAAATGAGCATTATCACTGGATTACCTGTAGGCACAACATGCAGATTTCCTATGTAAACTGAATTCTCATGATTGTTGAAAATTGTGTTAATTAATTTGAATTACCGAATCGGTGTGCACATGAACTTTGCTCAATCAAGAATTCCTGCGCTGGTCTGTAGCCTGAAATCAGAATACGGTTGCTAGCAGGCTCGTAGCTATGGGGGACAACGGGGCAAAGACATCCCCAATTCCAATGTTTTCAGGCTAATGAAATATTTGAAGAAAGCCAAAGAAATACTTCAGTGCAAATCAACGAAATTGCCTCAAGGAACCTATCCTACTTCAGCTTTTAGTCGAATTCAAACTTGTATCTGACCTTTTATAATAATCAATGACCGCAAGTAAAAACAATTGGAGTAACGCTTTTTGCAGCTGTTTTTGGCGCACCAACTCGCTGTATTCCACCTAAAGGTTATGTAAGCTTCATTTCAAAACCATCGTATATTCCTCTCTGATAACCAGTGGTGTGTTTAAGGGGAGGCGAGCGAGGCACTTGCCTCGGGCTCCCCCTTCTTGAGGGCCCCCCCTTGAGGTCTTACGCGCGTAAATTTTCCTTATTTTTGAGGAAAAACTTAGGCTATTATTCACTCATATAATGTACTACAAAGCAGATCGTAAGTAACTACTCTGCTTTCAAAGGGGCCCTACAGCAACTGCAATTTGAAGGTAATTTGCTTTCAAAGGGCCCACCAACAGCCACTGAAATGAATAAGTACTCTGCTTTTAAAGAAACTGTAATGTGTAAGTACTCTGCTTGCAAAGGGCCCCCCAACCGCAACTGAAATATGTAAGCACCTTGCTTTCAAAGGAGCCCCAAACAGCTATTGTAATGTTTAAGTACCTTGCTTGCAAAAGGGCCCCAACAGCAACTTTAATGTGCAAGTACCTTGCTTTCAAAGGGGCCACCAAAAACAGCTGTAATATGTAAGTAACTTGCTTTCAAAGGGCCCCCAGCAGCAACTTTAATATGTACGTACCTTGCTTTCAAAGTGACCCCACCACCATCTCCAATGAGCAAATAAAGAAAAGCTTCAAACCAACTTCTATATGTAAAAAATTGTGGTTTAAATTTCTTCCAAAAAGTTCTGACAAGACCCTATCAAGTAAGAGAAAATAGGCCTACTTATACCACATGATAATTTTTTATACCAAATGATGATTTTTAGAGATTGAAGTATTTGCTATATTGATAAATTTATGGAAATGCCTCAGATGAACAAAAAGTCTTTTTATGTCTCTGAGTTGAAAAGGTTAGACAAATTTCTCATTTCTTGTGATGTACTTTAGTGATCATTTCCATTAGAAAATAAGACAACATGCAATTGTTATAGCGGGGACCACACTACATCTTTTAATTTATAGGTCATTTTCTTGTTAGTTTACAAAGTAATTTTGTATTATTGCTGTTGCGCTGCAAAGACTGTTAATAAGTCAGGCTACATTCATGCTTCTTGTCACGTAGCAGAAATGGCCATTTTTGAGTTTTATGAATACTCTTTTTTTCTACAGATATTTCAGGTATTTTAGGTGGTTTTATTTAGCCTATGCTTTAAGTCACAGGTATTTGAAGCTTGAGTAGCAAATGGTTGGTTTAAGGTAGACTTAGTAGGTGATGTTTAAGCTCTTTTGCCAGCTCTTAGCCAGTATAACTTGAACCGTTTTTTCTTAGCACAGATTTAATCAATTGTGTAGGCTACTTGCTGCAGTAGAAATGGTTTCGTTTCGATAAGGTACATGCTGAATTATTTCTAACTTTTGCACATTTTTCAAACAACTAGTGTCAATGCAAGACGAAGGCAGCCTTGACTCATCCAGCCTCAAAGCTTTCCAAAACAAGTCTCTAATTGGATGCTTTTGTATGCTATGTTCTTTCAGTTAAAAGGATGAAATTTGTAACAATTTTAGTGTTTTAAATATTCTTGGTTGTTTTGTTATAATTTCATGGATTCCCACAAAGACATGAATGTGAACAAATTCAGGATACCAACTATCAAGCATTTTTTCAAAAGGGGAAGGTGTGAAACTTTTAAAGGGGTAAAATTTGCAGTTTATTGATGGTGAATGCAGAAAAATGGGGCGCGAAAATGAAGTTAGGGTGAGTATGATGACGTCATCAGAGGGCCCCCCTTCTTAGTCTTGCCTCGGGCCCCCCCAACCCTAAACCCACCACTGCTGATAACCGTGGGTGTTACAAATATAACCTATCCTTGTTTCCAGTATCAGCGTAGCCTTAAATCAATATCGTAGATTTTGTTTTTGCACAATTCAAAAACTACATGCGTGAATATGGCGGTGATATACATTTTACATGTCTTGAAGCTCAAACTTTGGCTAGAAAGCTATTAAGTTTCAAAGTCTTCTTCATTGCTCCATAGTAACTGTTTAGCAAAAATAGCATTCATTTTAGATATTTATTTGTGATGACATGTATTGTGACGGTTCAATCACAATTATGTGGAGCCTTAATGTTTTCATCAATGACTTCCCTTTACCTTGCCGGCAATAAAAAATCAATATTTTCAAGATATTAGACTCTGATCTGCTGTTCATAAGCTCAGTATTTCAACTTTCATCTGATGTTAATTGCCACCCTATAATACAGTAAATAATTTGAAATCATTTAACGGCAACGCAGGGTTGCCAACAGGGCCGGATTAAACGAACGCGAGGCCCCGGGCAAAGTCGTGACCGCGAGGCCCCCCAAACCAGTGGTTCCCAACCTTTTTTGATGCATTCATCTCTTTGCTCATTGTGGAACTATTCATTCCCCCCCTATTCACCTTTCGTTCCTTTCCTGTAAGGGTCGTAGGCTAGTATTAACTACAATTGGAACAATGGTCTTTATTATCGACAATAACTTGATCTATAAAAGTTGGACAAAAGTTATATGTTGTCAAATAATGGCACTGAAGTTGGTTGAGAAGAATGTGTGATAGTCCACTAAATAACTTACAAATATAAAATGATTTAAGTGACATAACTAATTGAAAGAGACAATGTCGACTTAAAAAGGAAGTACAACACTTACAGTGAATAATAACTTAACTATAAAGTGGAAATTCCTCTCCGGAACTCATGAAATTCTTCCCTGGGGAGGAATTCCTCCCCAGTTGGGAACCACTGCCCTAAACACTTAGCGCAACTGCGTAGCGTTTCATATGTCCTCGCTTCAACTTTACAGAAGCACCGGTCGAAAACGTCAAACCTGATAAGATTTGGCAGCCTACACTTCAGAGAGAACTGGGGGTGACCATACACGGCAGTTCGAATGCGGTTAATTTGTTCAAACATGCAATGATTGATGAGATTGCAGTTCGTTCATGTCCGCTCCTTTGCTTGCAGAGGCAGGTTGCGGAACTTGCAAGGGGCTTGTTCTACTGTTGGTCTTCGTTGCATAGCAACAACACGGCAATAAATCTTCAAACGTTCACTCCAAGTTACGCTAGTAGGCGTTTTTCCGCATGTGACCAGGTTTCCCACTGAGGGATTTATCCACTCAGAACTGCATTTTTAGGTCACGTTGATGTTTAGTTTTGATTATGAAAAATCAAGATAAATCCGTTTTTTTGAAGTAATAAATTCATTACCAACTTCAATGTGCTCAACAATAAAAAGATCACTTTATATTACGGTGCTTGCATGCGCACATCAGGCGAGAAAGAACGCATATCGGATGAAACAGAACGTGTGCAATGGGTTTCATATTCTCATACATCATCATTGTCAGGGTAATATATATAATGTTATTGTCTAATGGCAGTTGAAGAAAATGGTGAAACAAGCAGTGGCGTAGCCAGCCTAAAATTTTAGGGTGACAAAAATGTTTACCTTTAGGCGAGCAACAATATTTGTGCTTGGGATGCTGCTTCTCAAAGCACAAAATGACTAGATATACTAAATATTGGGGGCATGCCTCGCTGGGCCCCCATGGCCACGCCTATGGAAAGAAGAGTTAGGAATAATTGTTTAAATTTCGATGTTTCCCTGTGCATACAAATAAAACAAATTCCAGTTAAGAGGAAGAAAGCACTGGGAATATATTATTTTTTGTGGCATTTTAGATCCCGCTGCAGTGTAAGATTGTAAAAATTTCTTAGTTTAATAACAAATGTACTCTACAATTGGTGAGAGATATCATCAACGGATTATGCTACCAGCGTTATGAAAAACGTATTGAGCAACAAAAGGGTCGTCCAAATGTTAATATTTGCGTTGCAGAAGAAAATTTAGAAGAGGAACTATAATTTAAATCAGTATTCGATTGTCGCTTCAATTCAAATAAGCACCCTCATACGGTTTCGTTCGTAACATAAGCTTTCTGGGTTTTTGTTGTACGAACACGTTTTTTGTTTTTTTTGGTGTGCAATCTGGGATTATTTGAAATCACTGGGTGGGAGCCCTGCATACGACTGTTGAGCGTAGACATCTTGGCATGTAATGCAGCGATTCAGTGATACTGCTGATAGCGGTAAGCCACATATAATTATATACTGTGTGAAAAGAAGCATGAGTAAACATGTAGCAGTGCTTCCACAAGTTTGAAAAATCCATTGTTAGTGTGAGACTGTGATCAACGTGCCCGAGTGAATAGCTTAATCAAATGACTCTTATGCAAGCTTCTTTTCACACAGTAGAAAAACACGTGGCTTGTTAGAATACGTCTATGCAGATTGTAGGCTTGTGGAAATACGTCTTTATCGTTAAGGTTTAGTTCTGACTTCTAAGTGAGCACTAAGTGCAAAATTATATTTGCTTTGTCGAGTTTTCGTAATTCATCTGCTCAGTTTTAAAGTCTGCGTGGTGTTCTAACTTTAGTTAGTTGTCCGATAGTCTTGTCAACATATATTTCTACTTCTCACTGCTTGAAATAGTTTTGCGCGGTGTCTGACTTTCTTGTTTTTTTACCGCTCATTTGTTCTGGCCGTTAGTTAATCTTAAATTATGACGTATGTTTAGAACGTGCTCGAAAAAATGGATATTAGGCAGTTTATGAAAAGAAAAAGCATTTCTAATAGCCGAAGTGTTGAAAACATTTCAGACAAAGATTGAGAATTGAGGTTCAACTAGCACAGACTATTTGGCTAGAAAGGGCAAAGCGTTTTGTGAACGTATATTTGCATTGCATCGTCAGCAACATTAAAAGGATAGGCCTAAGCAAAATTCAGCGTTACCCCCCCGGGAGAAATTTCTGCGGACGCCCATGGATGCACGGATTTCTATTTCTATCTAATTCTTGAGTCATAAACCGTGGTGCTGTTTGGTTCGATTCTTGTGATCACTTAAAAACGATAAATGTCATAGTTGTAAGTTTCCTTAGCCTATATAGGCTACTAAACGCAGTAATAAAAAAGCTCTACAATTCTGAGGCGTGGTGAACAACCTCAAAACATAAAAAAAGTAAGGGCTGTTTTGATATTCACGCGCGAGGCCCTCAAAAGCGCGAGGCCCCAGGTATTTGCCCGGTTTGCCCAATATTTAATCCGGCCCTGGTTGCCAGATCTACTTTTTGCCAAGGGGACAAAAAAGGGCCAACCATTTTTTTCAAATTTATCAGCAGTTACAAAGGGATAGGAACCAATGCTTACCAATTTATTAGTTGACAATATTCAGCAATCACAATTGTAGCGCAACAGCAAAACAAGCACGTGATGAAAGATCGGAAGACAACAACTTAATATCCATATGTAGCCATAAACGGAGATAAATTTATCATCCTCGATAAGTGCTAAAGCGATCAACAAAAATCTGAACAAAACCAACAAACACGTGGACCACCTAAATAACAGTACGGTAAGTTAGGTAACGTGACAGTTCTCACTGCTACCTCTACAACTGCAGCAAGTAACAGGCATTCTGATGAACTTACTTTCACATTAACTCAGAAACTCTAACGATCCCAACAAAATTGTATAATCAAAAACCTCCAAAATACAGGAATTTGGTGAAAATCTGCAATCAAGTAGTCAAAAAAAGTGAAAAAATATGGTTTCTCAGATAGGACCCAGGGTGGTCAGATCTAAATCTTGTGAGGGGCCAGCCTATCCTGGAAAAGAGCCAAAAAGGAGCCAAAGAACCAAACGAAAATTTTGGGGCCAGCAAGTGTTATTTGGGGGCAAATTTCCAAAATTTGACCCCAAAAGGGCCAACCTGGCACTCGAGCTGCATCGAGAAGACCAGCAGCAAAATCTAACGTAAGTAGCAAGATGCTTTTCATTTTGCAAGGGCTGAGGGAATTGACATTTCCATTACTTTCAGATACTTAGATAATTTGCACAGCGGTGCATAAGAAAATTTAGGGGAAAGCTCTCAGAAAGGGGCCCCAAAACATCGCCATTGTGAAGGTAGATGTGGGGTTACGTTGATAAAAGAGTTAAATTTGTTTCACATTTCAATTTATGAACTGAATTCAAGAGAATTAGACACATATGAAAGGAATAAAATTTTGTAAAATTGTGCAGCTTCACAATTGAAAGCTGCTTCCTGTGGCACATTTTCACTGAATTTTTGCTTTATTTTGAAAAACATATGACTTGCTTCAGAGCTTCTTTAAATGTGGCTTTAAGAGTGGTACATAACCTGTTTAACTAAACAGTGGTGCAAAACTCTCAAGGGGGAGCACGGTATCTCTGAAAAAGAGGGGCTCGAGGCGACTGCCTCGTTATCTTTCCCTAATATCCATCCTTGAGCTTGCAATCTGTCTTGTTGGTAAAGTGCATGTGACTAAAATGAAACTAAATTTGAATTTTTTCCCATTAGCGCTTCAAATTCCTTAGACAAGCTGCTGTATTTTCAAGAAGCCCGTGATCTGTACAAATTAATTACGTGCAGCGCTAAACTATCTTTACCTGCAGCTGAGCGTGGTCAATAAGTTTTGTAATACTGGTTTTTCTATTGTGTTTACAGTTTAATTCCATCTTATATTTTAATGAAGTCAGTTAAATTTAGCAAAGTCTCATCAAAAAATTTAAATGAAGTAAGTTTGAAGTAGCTACAAAGGTTTTATGGAATAGGTTGAACATAGCCAAAAGATCTTACGGATTATCTAAAATCCAAACATTTTCCAAACGCGTTGAAAGACTCTAGCGTATACGGTTATTAACTACAGACGTGAATTAATTGCTCAAAAATTAGATGACAACGGGATCCACTTCTTATATCCGCGAAAGTTTTGTAGAAGACCTACTTCGGATGTCAGTGCCTCAGAGCAAAGTCGCTGTTCAGCTTCGGTTGAACGTGCTGTGTTGGTGAACATCAGAAGCGTGTAAATACAGTTTAAGCGCAATCGTAATGACGGCCGCGATGACTTCTTCCTCAAGTGCAACATGGGCATTGAGATGTTTACTAGCGCTTTTGCAAGAAAGGTTTAAAAGCAAATGGTGGCATTGATCCGAAGTAGAAGCTTGGAACTTTACTGTCAAAACTTTAAAAACTTGTCAATTCAATGAAAGTAAACTTTTTATTTGTCGGCTTATATCTGAATACAATTGTTCAGGAGAAACGCCAGAAACATGCACGTTTCATGGATGATGCTTTAAAAACAAGGAGCATTAAAATATTTAAATGTTGAAACTCGGTTGTTGTTTTCCCCAGTCCTCATTAAAATTCTGGCTACGCGCCTGGTTAACTGCTGGTATTTACCAAAAGCTCTTGTGGTTTGTTTCGATTTATGTGGTGATTATTAGTAGCAGTGTATTTTATTTATCGAAGCTTACCAAATTTGAATTGATTATCACAATTTTTGAGCATAATTGTGTCTATTTAAGTTCTCAGAATCAATGTGTTTTCATATTTAATTCAGTGTTAAGTGCTGAATATCTAGATATGGCACCATTATACACTTGTATACACTATTTGCTGTACCACCACGATGGGCATAGCCAGGTATCAATCGCATAATATACCCCCAATTTGGTCAATTTTACAAAAAGGTCGTACTATGGTTGAGTGAACATGGTGACATCATCGAAATCATCGAAACTCAAACAATAAGGTTACCCCACAACGTTTTTTAGCAAACTCGGTTCCTAATATGCTAATTTCAACAATCATCATATACAGTTATTCACACATTCACACTCATGCTGCTCAGGTAACTCTAAGGCAAATCAGACTGTCATTTTTCAATTAAGTTTTTAAGACTCAAAAAGCTTTTATTTAACCCATATTTTCAGTAGCTCATTTCTTTGAAGAGTTCTTTCAAGTATTGCTGTCCAAATCTGCATAGGTTTTGCAGTTTTTGAGTAAGGGGGGGTTGGGCGTTGTTGAAATATAGCTAATGCTGACGTCTGTCTGCTTTATATGTTGTGCTGATGCTGTGGAAACATGCTTTTACAAACATTTGCTGAAATAAATCGATGTCTCTGTTTATATACATATTATGTGTTAAATCCAATGTATCTTATATTGGGGTCCCCGACGTCCAGGCTCGGGGTGGCCCCAACCACCTAGCACCGGCACGGGGTAGGAACGTTTTGTTTTAGTAGTCATGGTTATGGTAAGAGCTGTAGTTCTGGCTGTAAAATCGAGAAAACGCTGTTTAAATAAAGCCATCGTTTTCTGTCATACATCTGGCGAATGCACACAACTGCTTAACAGGAATGCAATCAACGAATTTATAAAGCTTGCTGATATTCCTTACTTCAAAGACCAGCTCGCAACCAAAGGACGACCGGGCAATTGCCTTCCCACGAAATTCAAAAACATGCTTGTTTGCACCTACCCGAAAACCACACAACAGCAAGATACAATTTTGCTCCAGCCCGAACATATCAGCTGATTGCGGCCATGTTCAAAGTGATGCTGGATAATCAAGACAAATCTTTGGATTAGCATATTGTATGTAAAACTTGCGTAGAACATTGACACCAATGGATAAATAACACTAAAAAGCCTAATGTCTGCTGCTCCTGTGGTGTGAGCCAAAAGATCACTGCAACGACTAGTGCTATCGAGCAGTTAAATCTAAATGTACAAACAGGTAAAACAGCATTTCTTTGAGGTACCAACATAATCTCGGTGATGAAGCCAGCTCAAACAATAAAAAACCACCTGTACTACAGTACTAGTCACCACCGCAGTGCATTCATTTTCTTATAAGGAAGAGCTTGTTTTGATAGATAATGATTCAAGCATTGCAAAAAACGATCTCTCCTTAACATTTATCTCAAATATCTGTTCGTTAAGTTAGGGCTAGGTTTAGGGTTAGAGTTTTATTTGGCGTCCCCTGTGGCCCAGCACCCAAGGCAGCCGCCTGGTTCGCCTAATGGTTGCGCCAGCACTGGGTGCAACCAATCTGTTGACAGATGACATATGCTCAAGAACAGGGTCTCAAACACGCGGGCCACATGTGACCCGCCAGGGCATTTTGTGCGACCCGCAATATTTTTAGGGAATTTTGAAATAATCAACACATAAGTTATTTAGTTTATTCACCGGGGTTTAAACGTGCTCGGCAAACGAGTGAACAAGTTTTTCTCGAACGAAAGAAGAGACCGCTAGAAACAATTTGCCTATAACTCATGATCAATTTAGCAGGAAATAGGATGTGAAACTGTCTTTAGTAAGGTTCAGGTACCGCCATTGTTGCGTCAGGGTCATAATGCAGTCCTCGTATAGTCATAATGCGGCACTCGGGTTACTTTACAGTATAAGTTCTCATTTGGCCCATGCAGCAATTTGAGTTTGAGCCCCCTGCTCAAGAACATTCTGCGCTTGCTTCAGTTGCTAGCAGAGGTTGCCGGAGCCACGTTTTCAGACTCCCACTCCGCTCTTGTTCTAAAATTTTGGAATCCTGATCCAGGTCCGGCTCTAGAAATTTTTCAAATTTGAGAATCGGAATCCTGTTCAGGCTCCGGCTACCATCGATCCAACCGAAATTTACCCAAGTTTTTAGTTAAGAAATGACCACGCAGACTCCTGCTACTGACGAAATTGAAAAGTGACTCCGGATCCGGGTCCGGTTTTTCACAAATTTTTGACTCCGGATCCGGATCTGTGTCCGAAAGAAAAACGCCAAATCAGTCCCGTCGCCAGGATTTAGCAGCAGGGGGGTCCAAAAACCAGAAGGGGGGGTCACATTTTTAAAATACTGTATTGGTTGTATGCAGCAACCAGGGGGCCAAACTTGAAATGGGGGGCACAGATTACAAATGGGGGGGACGGGCACCACTGGCCCCTCCGCTGGCGACGGCCCTGCGCAGAATCCTGCCGGAGCACTGAATCTCTACTTGGTTCATGATATCCTTCACGTGGGTGGCCGTTTACAAATTGCCCCACTGCCTAGCCAGTGCAACAAAACATTATATTTTATATCTTAGCAAGCACCCAGTAACTGATCTATTAGTATTGATGTACGACAAAAGAGATGGGAACATTGGAAGTTGACACATTCTGCCTGCCATAACAGACCTCATTAGATAATGAGAGGCAGATTTGATGTGAAGAAGTCACTCGGTCTTGTCGCAAACGCCAGTCCTGGAGAGCAAAAGTTAAAAAGCAACAGATGGCGACCAATGCGCGCTTGCTCATCGCGTCACTCCAAGTCAAACATTTACGGCTTGTAGCAGCGTGGCATTGATCTAATGGTCCTTTCTACATTTACACATAAAAATCGGGAAAAATGGTCAAGAGCCACGTCTGCATTTTTCAGTTGCTTAGCCACACGAGGTGTGCACTTTGACATTGTTCAGTCCCTTGAAGCAAATGTTTTCATACAAGCTTTTCGCAGATTTTGCAATCGGCGAGTCGCTCCTTTTCGACATATCTACAGTGAAAATGCAGGGAATTTCACATCAGCAAGTTGTGAGTTGAATAAAGGTATCAGGGCCTCAAAGACCAGTGTCTTTCAGAATGCCATGCTCCGAGATCAAATCACTTAGTACTGTTGCAACCACTCCGCTGGCGTTGCGCGTTGCGCGATTCACCAAGAACGAATGTGCGCGAAAAACAACGCCGTATATACGTGGCGCGAACAAACAATATTAGAGTGATCTCGTCGGGTGAACTCTATTGTTGCTTGCTGCCACGGTGCGAAGCTTTGCACACATGCCGCTCGGGTTTTCCGATCGCAACAGCACTTTAGCCCTCCGTTGGCATCACATCAAAATGGCTTCATAGAAGGATTTTCCGCCTTGTGCGGTAGACGCTCTGCTCAGTTGTTGGCAAAGATACGCTGGGTACATTTGATCTACTCACCTTGGTGACGGAAATTGCAAGAATATTGAAATGATTGCCCAAATACTCACCTCCAGACTGAGCCTAATGATTTATATATATGAACTCTACTCCAGGTATGGTTCGGACTTGCTCTTTTAGCGATGCTGTAGTTCCTGGCGTCTTCATGAAAAGAGACTTACCGTCGCTCATGGATAAAAACGCAATATCTCGCTGATTTGTTGGGATCGCGATGACTCAAAGAGCATCTTCCATTCCTTCAACTTCGCTAAAAGTGGTTCGTAGCTCATCGCCACTTAGCGCCAGGCAACCATGTTTTTGTGACGGACAAATCCGCCAAACATGGCCACTATGTCCCATGGCCAAAGGATATTTTGGACGCAGTGATGCCGGACAGCAACAATTTAGTGTGGCGAGTCAATGAGCGCACTGCTCAGTCTACGTTGGTTCCAGATATCCGAAAGTTGTGTTTCCTAGAATTACTTGTGGTTGAAGAAGGACAAACACCTTCCCTACCGGTTAGATGTTTTAGTTGTACACCGAACGTTCCCTACAGGCATGTTTTAGTAATTGTCCCCAAATGTTTGGCAAGTTCAAAGGTCAGCCTGCATATGACCACGGTCTGCAATCCCGCTGACACGCTCGATATTTGCTTCAGGTGAGTGACCTGATAGGGATCGAATGGTGTGCAAACTACTCACCACAAAAATGTTACCAAATATGGACATCAGCAAAACATTGCCAATATGGACAGATAACGTAGCGCCATCACACGTATGTATTGTGACTGGTCAGAATGTGAATGTCGTATTATATTTAGTTTTCTATTCTCAGAGAAAACACCAATTAGTATCCAATTAGCGGAGTAACTGGGCCTCCCAACCTTACATGGAGAGGTGTCTGCCACAGTTGAATTCGAATATTCGAATTACTTGTTCTCATGGTCATCACCTGACTGGCCGTAACAGGATTTTATTAGTGTTTTGGCGCTGTAAACAGACGAAATTTGTAGCGACAGGCGTACACCAGGTTTTGCAGCGTAAGGTTATATTTGTATGACTGACGTGCATAATTGCAGAAGCCAAAGAGATAGAAGTACAGCAAAATGGATAACAACACAAGCAAGGAATGTCCCCACAGCTCTTCTTGACACCATCCACCAAGCAAAAGGGCTACAGTACCAATTTACAAAGTCTTGGTAATATCCGACCCAGAGTCGGACTCCAGGCCTACCAGCATCGAAGCAGACGCACGTACCATCAGTTGTTGGCCGCAACAGAATATGAAGCAACAAGCAACGCATGAAACCAGATGCAATAAATTCTCTCTTGACTCTCACATTACCATTTTTAATCATGCACAAGATGCGGGCACGCCGCAATGAAAAGCGGCTAGGGAAAGGATTACTTGTCACAAATCATTCGGAAAAGATAACAATCGTGCCGTAACAATCGATCTCAACAACTTTACATCAGATCAGTTTAAAATAATTGCTGTGAACTCACCTCTGACAGATAGTCCATTGCATAAACTTTCACAGATAACTCGAAGATTCAAGTGAAGAATTTACAACTGAAAATTATCAGATTTCAGAATTTCTGGATTTGGCAAAAAACAAGGCTATTTTTAAGCGTTTTTCAAACACTGGCACATCGATTCTCTGAAAAATTAAACTTTAGACGTAAGGAAACAATGTAAATATGAAATTTTGCAATTATTTTTGAAGTGATACATCAGATGTTGGAAACGTAATACATTTTTGAGATTAATGTATTAATCTCCCTGAAATCTTATGATAACAAAATTTTTTCAAAACAATATGAAACATATTTCTTCGCAAGTCAGTCACAAAGCTATCCAACTTCTGGTATTAAAAAACAAACGCATCTGCTGCATAGATTTGTGGCTGTAAGTATCTCGTCTTAAGCATCTTATTCATGCACTCTTATCACAACAAACTGCTTCCAAACAACTTTGATGAATATTTCATTCCAATCAGCTCAATGCATTCTCACTCCACAAGACCAGCAACCTCTAACAACCTATTTTTATCTAGAGTTAATTTTTCCTCAGGAATGTGTTCCCTCACCTTTGTTGGCCCAAAAATGTGGTCTTCAATACCAAGTGATATTAAGTCTTCAACCACGTTTACCTTTAAATGGAAACTGAAGAAACACCTCCTACATGATAAAGATACATATTTATGAACTTTTGCAACATTTCACTTATCCAGAACCAAATTCTGTATTTTGTAATTCTGTGTATTTTATGTATATTTACTTTTCACATTTTCTTCCCTGTGCACACCCCATTCTTTTCAGCATGAAAGCACACTCCATAGTTTTTTTGTTTGTTTTTTTCTTCTGTACGTCATTAAGTTGTTTTTGTTCCTTTTTTTCTATTTTGTTCAAACATATTATAAACCACACCAAATTCCTTCAATTACATTTGATCCACTCATCTGTGTATATAGGCATGCTCTTTCATCTGTACATTTTCTTCACCAGGTTCTATGTTTGTTTGTTTATCCTAATTGTGCTTATTTCACTCAAATGTTGTTTTACAACATTTCTCAATAACTGAAAAACAGGGTTGGTTGACTAGATGACCGCTGTGGTCCCTCACCAATCCTATATGACGCAGCACCCCTGTTTGTTTACACTGATCAACCATTGCGTCAATGCATTTTCATTTGCTCTAATGTTCACTGTGGTTGGTTTGCTTAGTGCAATGGCTTCTTGTAGTGCTCCTGTTTGTTGGCAGAGTCATATGAAACATTAAACCATTGTCCATTGTCCATCTGAAATCACTGCTTCCTTCACCGAAGGTTAAGCAATTATTTGCAACAGTTACAATAGTCCAATAATGCTTAGTTCTTTCCAGGCATTTAAACGAACTTCACTGCCAAGAACTTTTCTAACAACTATAGTGCTTTCGTCGTCTTTGCGTGCCCCGATTATTATCCTTGTTTTGCTGAATGTGTGCAGACTATACACGAGCAACTAAATATGCCACGAAAGGGCTGTTGAAACTAGAGCAAAATTTTAAGTCCTTGGGAAAGCTGGTACGTTAAACTAACTGCAAACGGCAAGTTAGTTAAGAAAAGAATTTATATTGTTGCGATCAGAATCCCGAGCGGCATAGCTTCGCGCCGTGGCAGCAAGCAACAATAGAGATCATGTGTCGCAATCTCTCTTACTATTGCTTGCTCGACTTATGTATATAATGGTGTTATTTTTCGCACACATCCCGTTCGTGGTGAATCACACAATCAACGCAACACCACCGGAGAGGTTGCAACAATATACAGAGATTAGAACACAGCCAAGTGAAAATGTCACACGTTCACATCAAGGACAATTTCTAAAAAAAAGCTTTCATATCAAGGACAGTTTAAAAAAAAGCTTTGTACGAAATGTATGCCACAATAACATAAAACAAAAGCATGAAAACGCGTTTATGTCACGCGTAGCGCTGTGGTACAGCAGCTACTTTTCAGTCGAATTGGGCCACAGAAGTAGCTCATTGAACTGGTAGTACAATCTGCTTTTCAATTGTGTACTGCGACAGATCAGTGTCAAACTCTGTTTTTTATAATATAATAAATGAATCAATTCAAACATGAGAATTACAAAAGATTATGTTTTTGAAAACTGCCGTGTGCTTCTGGTACCATCTTCAGTGTGGTTCTTCAGTAAAGCTATGCCATGCCTGCCAACAATACATTATGGATTGGAAAAGAAGATTAGAATTGTGTAGAACTTGAAACCCAAAGCATTGTGGATACATTGTCAGAACAAAGGAAATATGTTGAAAACTTTTTTGCGATCTCAAGAAAGTGCTCTCTTGTCAAAGCAAACAAAAACATTACACCCAAAGCTATTACTGTAAAATAAGTAGGGAATCACACACAAACTCCTTCACCACGTCAAGGCATTAGATAAGGAGGTGTCACTCATGGAGGAAACCTTAATGGTTCAAGATTTATTGCGGTGTTCAGTAAGGATGCGTGCTTGCTCCGCTCTGTGCGATATTTCTTCCAGTATTCAGGGAAAATTTTTAGGATGGATTTTCAAAGAAACCTATGTTTGTGGTTGACAAAATCCACTACTTTGGAATAACTGTCACCATATGAAGTGTCTGAGGTCAGCGCTTTCCAACCAGTGCGCTGTGGTCCACTGTTTGGACTCATTGGTGGCCATGAAATCTTTTCACGAAGATTCCACGAGTTTTCACGAGTAACGCGAAGTTTTCACGAGTAACGCGAAGTTTTCATGAGTACCGCGAAGTATTTCAAAATGTACAATTTTTCGGTATCCGCGCGCCGACATATTGGCGCGCCCTTTTTTGGCCATAAATCGCCAGCCGCTAAAGCTAGAGAGCTGTTCAAACCCTCTACGGATTCAGCAAGTCTTCTAGTTGACATCGAAAAAAAACGTTTTTCGTTTTGGGTTTGAGGTTTTCTCGGGGGAACGTCGCAAGTAGGGGGGTTTTTGTGTTATTTTGGTCATCTTCGTCTGGCCCTGGGCGCTGTCCCAATGGGCCATTTTTGGACTCAAAATTTAGTTGAAAACTGGGTCAAAATCGGCGTCTATAGAGCCCTTGATTGACTTCCTAACCTTTCGGGAACGAAAATTATGGCTCATAAACCAAAAATTGACCAAAATTTTGCTCCCTCAAAAACCACTCTGGGGGGCATTTCTTCCCAGGCAATAACTCTCCGTCAAATTGAGCTAGAGAGCTGTTCAAACCCTCTAACTAAAGACCCGTGAAGGTATGTAGTTTGCAATAAAAAAAAACTTTTCAGCTTAGGATGTATGTTTTTTTTAATGCTTATGTAATGATAGGATGTTTATGTTATTTTTTGCTGACGTCAGCATTTTTGCCCGACCTCCCTTTAAGACCCGCAGGAGCCATTTAAATAACGTTAATTTTTTTTTAGTTTAGCTGTTTTTTGATTACATTTCGGGACTTTGAAGGGTCCGAATGGGTTTTTAGCGTTCCTGGTTCCAAGATTAGGGCCAAAAAGCATTAAAAGAATTAAGGGAAATCCCCCAAATGTATTGAGAAAAGCCCCTTACCAATTAGCTGTTGTTTAGCCCAACGTTTGAACCAGAAATGCTAGAAACTCAATCAAGGGCTCTAAAAACGCGTATTCTCGTCTAGAATCCTAAAATACTCCAAGCCAAAATATTGGCGCGTGGGATCGGATGATGACGTCATATAATTAACCAAAAAACACGCCCCTATCATGATCCCATTGGCCCAAAAGCCCCCAACCAAATTTTAAAAAAGTTTTTTTTAATCTAAACTACACGACGCCACTAGTCATTACAGGGTTTGAACAGCTCTCTAGCTCAATCTGCTGCAGAGTTATGGCTGGCCAAAGTTTGCACTGAAAGGACAAATAAGCCTTTTCTGAAAAGTTTTGAATTAGGCCAAAAACTGGGTTTTTGACCCATAATTTTGGCTACAGATATGCTAGCAAGTCAATCAAGGGCACTATAGACGCGGATTTTCACCTAGTTTTTAACAGAACATTGAATCAATAGAATGCGTGAATGGGTTGGGGCCCAGGGCCGGCCAAAGGTGACCAAAATTTCCAAAACATGTCCTCATTGTGACGTCACCTCCAGAAAACCCCCACTGAAAACGAAAAACGTTTTTTTTTCGATGTCAACTAGAAGACTTGCTGAATCCGTAGAGGGTTTGAACAGCTCTCTAGCGGCTGGTGATTTATGGCCAAAAAAGGGCCGGCCAGTCGCGGTCGTTAATGGGCTAAAACAATTCTCGACATTTAGTCAATTTTCTACTGATTAGATCGGAAAATGGGGAACCAGCTTAAGTTTCCCACCAACAGTAAATTGTAAAGTTGTTTCTCGTATCTCAATTTCTTTCGTTGTTGTTTTGCAGCAATATTCCATAGTGGGCCCCAAAAACAATTTTCTACAAAAGTGTGTCACAATTAATAAAAACTGGTAAGGACTGATCAACACGTCAAACTCAGAGTGCGCATAGACACGACTTGTTAGGCAGACCTCGATTTCGAGGGTAGAACAATCATCATCTCACAGTGAAACTGCTTATCTGACAAGTGCGCGTAATTTCAACCCCACATTGATGTTCGCCTGGACCACATACCGGTAACAAGTACGACGCTTGGCTGCATTTCGCCTCAAGTGTCTTCGCTCTATTTTGGGTGTTTCCTGGCGTGACGGAATTGTAAACAATAACACCTTACAGACGACCAGCATGCTTGACATGTACTCAATGTGAAATACTCGCTGTCTGCGCTGGCTGACGCATATTTCGTGCGTGTAGAAAAACCGTCTTCTCAAAAATGTCTTTTTTAGCTGACACCACAACACTAATCCGAGGTGCTGGTACCCTTTATACCGATGTTCTAAAGCGCAATCTCTTTGCTTTTTAAATGCAGCACTCGGTCGTGGAAAGGATTGCCAACTCGTGTTCATACTTGAGAGATACCCTCCACCGTAGACAAGCGAAGTCGCTTTAAAGCTACATGGAGAGAATGATTGACGTTGTCTCCATCGTCGACAAAAACGGGATTGGACATAATAAAATATGTATTCTATTTTTTGGTTGTTTCAAAATTAAAAACAGTATTTACTGAATAAAGAAAGTGCTTAACAGTTTTTTTAGGTGGTGTCCAATGGTAAAACATTTTAAGCAGTGAGTTATTTATCACAATGATGTCCATATCTTTTATATTTCTACCAAACTAAGGTTTTCTTTCTGCCGAAGTTCGCACTACTGCAAATATTGTAATGAAGCAATTTTTACACCGAGAGTGTTCTTTGGTAAACCCTGTCTAGCTTTTGTTTAACCATTCAATGTCGATTGCTTCAAGTGCTTAGATTAATCTCAAAACTTTCATCGCACTTCTGAATTTTTTTGAATTTCAAGAAAACGCTAAATCAGATCCGGGATTGGAAACCAGTTTGCCAGGTTTTTTTCTTCTTCAACTTCATATATTTTTGAAGAGAAAAGCACAGGAATGGTTATTGAATTTTCTTAGACTGACTTTTTTGAGTTTGCAGTAAGGACAAGTGTCGCTTGAATTAATTATTCAATGCGCAAGTGATGCAAATTATGCAATGTGCAAGCAATGCAAATTGACTTATATGCTCAAGTGGTGAACTTTTTATGTATTCTCTTTCACCATTATAACATTAGGTCATCTTGATTGAACAATACGGTTATATTCTTTTGCTAACGCGTGATTTACTCTTGCCAAAAATATTATTTGTTTGCGCTTTTTGTTTGCACGGTGAATAAAATTTTTAATCTGCTTCTAACAGATGCATGCACAATGAATACTTTTTGTGTCGATTTCAGGTCTACTCGCGCTATCATCGTTTCATAAAAATGACAGTCGGAAGATGGCGCTTTAAGGCAATCTATGAGTTGGAGCAGTGCTTCTTAACCGGGTGAATGAAAAGTTTACAAGAGTGAATTAAAGGAAAGGGGTGAATGAAGAGTGAATGAAATTTGTGTTTCTAATTTTTTGTATCCTCTGATAACATGTATTTGTCTTTTCTTTTTTACCCAAAAAAATACCAACAATCGTAAAAAAGGCGAACTTCCACCTTTTTAACTTTGCGTCTTCTCCTTTCAGCATTCAGAAACTTACCACTTTAGAAAAACCGTACTATAATGCAATTAACTTCGTCTATTACGCAAGGGGGATAGATTCCACGGAGAGATGCCAATGCCAAGTTTTATTCACTCAAGTGGTAGAATTTCGGCTATGCTCTCTGCATGAGCGGCCTGTGCTCCTGTGAAAAAGTTATCTGCTAGGATTGCAGTACTTTCGAAGGTTTCATGCACCTGAACACTCATCAGTGTAGTCTTAGAAGTCGGAGTGCAGGCCTAAACAATCGTAGTAGAAGAGTAGCTTATATTTATGATAATTGTTTGCTACCAGGTTAATATATATTGGAATATCTAGCATACGTTTATATTTCAGGTAATGCCTGCAGAATTTCTACGAAAAACGTACAAAAACCACCTTGTTTTGATAAAAGCAAATGTAAATTGTAGGTGAAATCGGTCCGAACACGCCAGCTTCATCAGCTTTGCAGCAGTTTAAAGAATCGGGTTTGAAAAGGAATATTAGCGTCAAGAATATTTTGCTTTCAAAAATTAAAAGACGAAGATGGTATGATGATTATATCAAGTGTTTTTTTCCTTCAGGAAGTGAAAAATCGAACCATCAGCTGTCTGCTCAGTGCATGTGTTGCTATTTTAAATATAACAACCAGTTTTTGGCTCATTCAAAGCTACAGAGTCATTTATAAAAAAACACGGCATTTATCAGAACGTGTCCTCTGAATGTTTCAAGCAACAGCACGAATATTTGTGTAAATAGTAAAATTCCCTTCATTTGTCAGTCGTAAATGACTCTGTTAGCAAAAATCCTCTCCTTTCCTCTTTTGAAATTGCGCATGCGCTGATGAAAAAAGCAGAAAAACATTTTGCGAAACTCAGTCTGTGATCAAACCAAATTTGAAGATAGCTGCCAATTTACTGCATGGCTAAAAGCATGCTGTGAATAAAGTAGAGCAACCAGGACCGTAACCAGCTTGGGACGCCAGGGGGCGAAGAGTTTCTGAGAGGGGGACAACTTTTTTGAACTGTTCAATAGTTTTAAAATATGTCGATAACATTTTTCCAGGAGGGGCAAAATTTTTCTATGGGGGATTTCCCCCCTGCGCCCCCCTGGTTACGGGCCTGAGAGCTATACCTTGTTCTATATCAGCATGGTCCAACTGCTTTTGACCTACAAGCCATTTTACAAAAACGTGACGATTCGCGTTCCACTTCCAATAAAACTGGTGTATAAAACAACAAATTCACAATCTTTGCTTTCTGCAGTGTCTAACATTGTTAGTATTGTACATTTTTACTAAAAGATATGGTGCTTTATCTATTTAAAATTACCTATTGCAGAGATGGGCAATTAATTTGGCTTGTGGGACACTAAAATTTTTTTAGCGGATAGACAGACAAATTTATTTTGCGGTATTGAGTTCACTGTGCCAGATGTACTCTTCAAAGAAACGAATGCCGGGGCACCGAAAAAACACAGAAGTTATCCAGATAGGTGCCCCAGCGGATGGTTTAACGGCGCCCCGTACTTTCCAATTTGGTTGCAAAATAAATAAACAAAACTAAATTTTACACATAAAAGGTATTATTCATTATTCACTTCATTCAGTGCAAGCAATTCAGTGAGGCAAATGTAACCTCACATGCTTTTCAACAGATTTCAGCTTTGGAGATTTTTCCAGAATGCTTCGGCGGGCTACTGAAAACGCTGTAGCGGGCCTGTACTTGGACCACACTGATAGAAATGAATTATTCGATGTACTATGATTCTTATCCCATCGGCCATATATTCACAATAGGGTGAATGGGAATGCAGCAATCGATGGCAGGTGTGGACGAAACCGCAAGAGGTTAAGAAGAACTGAGTTCATACCTGGAACACTCTTGGAAAGTTACTTAACTTTGAAGTTGCCGAATGTAACATAGAGTCAATTCTGACTTCTCTATTAAACACGTGTGAATTGTTTGTTTGTGTGTTCTGCCGACAGAAATACAGCAGCAAGCGAACGTTCTAAAAGCATCCAACAAAGCCACTTAGAATGAAACTTACTTACAAAATGACATACAAACAATCAACAAACTATTCAAAATGTCAGCTTATAAGTTTATGCACTCTTATGAAAGCAATCTACTCTCATCACATTTTAACCACAGTACTGTATTTTAAATCTATTCCGACGATTCACTGCCACTCAAGCAGAGTTGCAACGTGCGAAAATTTATCTTTACCAAGAGCATATTCTTCTCAAGGGCAAGGCTCGCTCAAACTCATTGGACCCAAGGTGTGGTCAGAAATATCTGGCCATATCAAGTTTCGATCTCAAGTTGAAATCAAGCAACTATAAAAAAATACCTACACCTTTACAGTAACTCGTTGATGCAAAATAAGAAATGAAATTCATTTAAATCATCTTGTGTTGCTCATGCTTTGTAACTTCGTAGTATGTGATTTTTCCATTTTGTTTTTCGATGTATTTTATACTTAACAGGCACTGTAAATTTTCCCTTTCCAATGTAGGTTAGTCATCTTCGTCTCTCTGTCATTTGGCTATTTTCAACTTTTTTGTCTTATGTTATGAATTGCATTCTCAAATTAATATACTGTTCAATAATTTCAGTGTTTTGTTCTCTCCACACTTGTGAAATTAAATAGCCCGTCATGATAAGTGTGCATATATTTGAAACGTTCACTTACATGCAAATACTGTATAATTTGTGTGTTTGCCTTTACCAGTTTGTCTTTTATTTTCACATACCTAATTACAGTACTGAAAGTTGTATTGCAGACTTGGAAAACAAGATGTCCTCATCAAGGGCGTACGCAAGGGGGGGTTTTAGGGTTAAAACCCCCCCTTGAGCTTGATATTTTACAAAAATTTTATTACCTTCGCAAGGAGATTAATTGTTTTCGCATGCTTTTTGCTTGTTAATTTGTCGACTTAATGCAAATACTGTACCACGGAATAAGTTTGCATGCAAATTTCAAGGAACATTGTAAATGGGCTAAATATGTAATAATTAGGTTTTGGTGGGAATCTGGGTTATCGTCTGCGTCCAGAAACCATCTCACAACATTTTGCAGACCTTTCGTCCACTAAGCATGTTTAAGATCGTGTTCCGCGATAGTTCATTTTG
>Ga0210059_1002751_pt1 | contig 27778 bp, 18 predicted proteins | sample Ectturendosymbi2_FD_188042 | JGI IMG/M metagenome (GOLD analysis project Ga0210059, IMG submission 188042) | Ecteinascidia turbinata endosymbiont from Florida, USA - Sample 2 (SPAdes) (version 2) | ecosystem: Host-associated > Tunicates > Ascidians > Unclassified | place: Key West, Florida...
CTTACCGATTGATGTTCCTGAGTAAATTGCAAAATAGCTCGCGGAGCCCCGAGGTTTCTCTCGCGGAGCCCTGGGGCTCCGTACGGAGCACTTTGAGAACCTATGGCTTAGAGCATGCAACCACTGTACAAAGAAGCATTACCAGCAAAATTAGGCATAAGAGATGGTAGCCCCATGGTTTGTTGAAGCCCCATTAAAATAAACACCTCAAAACATGAACGAAACATACAAATTGGTTTGAAGTGAATTGAAAACATGCATGGACATTGGTTTATTTCTTTGGGGCAGCCAGAACATGCATTTTTAGGCAGTGCATTATATTTCGTCCAAATAACTTGGTACTCCTGTGTCTTTGCCAACATTTACAGGGTGCCCAAGTGAGTTCATTTTGCAGGATGCAGCTTAGACCTAGTGATGTAGTAGTTTCTCCTGATCTTTTGAGATTACTTTAATGGTTTCTTTATCGAATTAGGTTGAACATATGCAAAACATGACTTGATGACTTAAAGTGGAAAATACTGATGACTTTTTAATGCTTTGTAACTTTTGTTATAGACTTCGTAGGAGTGCAATTTTTGTTTTGAAAATAGTTTCATAGCTTCCTGAAACACAGAAAAAATATGACTTTTATAACTTTAGATGGCCCTACTAATAACACAACGTGTGCTACAATTAATGTGAAGGCTGAGCCTGTTTCTTGTTAGAAAGCACAGACATTTGAGGCTCAAGTCAAGATAATGCACAGATCAGGTCATCTTCCACATTAAGCCTGCTTCTTTAGATTTCACGGCAACAAAAGCTGCCTTTCCACTTCAAAAACAATGATGATGCCACATTATTTTGCAAAAACAAGCCCAAAATAGGTAAATTAGCCAAAAAATAAGCCCAAAATGCATTTGGCAGGAAAATAAACAAAACAAAAAACCAGCAGAAAATTAAAAACAAAAGCAATGAGATAAATATGAAAAAACAAGCCAATATGAGCAATATTACACAAAGATACTCCCAAATTGTATTTTGCAGTAAATTAAAACAGCAAAAGTGCCATGAAATAAAAAAAATTCTCAGAATAAAATCTGCAAAATACAAGCCCAAAAAGAAGCAACCTGCAAATCTTCAAAATACTCCTAAGTCCATGAAAAAAGAAGCCCAAATTTATTGGAAAACTGCAAGGTTAGCAACATTGGTGCACACCGTAGTAGGCTATTGGGAAATTTCCATGTTGCAATAATTTCTAACACATAATGATGAAAGACATGGTATTGTGACGTTTGCTGCTCAAGAGCTACCTACGTTTTCAATTAAAAGGTTCCTCTTGCAAAACTTCCTCAATTCTAATAACATCAGGCTGTGGTCAATCAAAAATTCCTCCATGGCCCACAGGTTGAGAAACCCTGCTCTAGGTTTTCTGTAGGCTTTTGAGGAATCAGCCAACTGGGCTCTACTTTCATCTTTTTGCAATGATTCAAACTTGACCATATCTGTATTCAGGCAACTTGCAGATATGTGCAAGTTTGAATCATCACCTGTGGAGTGAAGCTCCTTTTATCTTGTTCTGTGATGATAAACAACTTTTGCCAAATGCATTATATATATGTGATGCCATTTTCATGAGGTCTTTCATAACGTCCAATGCAACACAAAATGACATTGCTAGTAATTATCTTTATAATTAGCCCAACTGTTCTTGAATGTTTAGTCAAAAGCCACATATTTTTCAACATTTCATCTTAATTGCGAAAATGCTTGTAGCTGCCTGAACTTCAGATATCTCAAACTACTGCTAGTACGTATTTGTGTAATTTCTTGCTAGTTTTCCATTGGGTGTGCTGTATTCCATTGGGAGTGCACAGCTAAATGGAATAAACACCTTGTGTGAATTTTGTAATTTTGATATTACCAGCACAAAATGTTGACAAACATGAAGTTCACAAAATTGTTTGAATTCCATAAGTCAATTGCTGCTAACAACAAATATTCAAGTTCTTAACACTTTGAGAGCCGGCGTACGATATATTCGTACTTCAATTTCGGCCTAAAAAACAGCAGTTTTTGGTTGCCTTACCAATGCCTTAGCTCCTCCGCTGATTGCGCTAGAGAGCTGTTCAAAGGCTCAAACGGATCGGCTAGTCTTATAGATTGTACTCGAAAAAAACTTTTTGGTGGGGGGTGTGGATTTTTTGTGAGTGACGTCATAAGTGAAGTAGTTTTGGGGTCATTTTGGCTCATGTTGCCTTGCCTAGGGCCCAACCGCTAGGCCAAAGTGTTTCGCTGAAGTTTTCATTGGAAAGTAGGCTCAAGTCCGAGTCTTTTGAGCCTTTGATTGACTTTCTAGCGTTTCTGGATCAAAAGTTATGATCTAAAATAAACAAAGTAATTAATTATCTAATTAGCTAATTAGTCAAATATTTTTACTAACTTACATCATAACTTTTGAACCCGAAACCCCAACAGGTCATCCAAAGTATCAAAAGACTTGGATTGTAGCCTAGTTTCCAACAAAAACTTCAGCGAAATACTACCACGTAACGGTTGGCGCCCAGGGCCAGGCATAGTGGGCCAAGGTGGCCTAAAAGTCCTTCACTTATGACGTCACTCACAAAAAAAACACATCCCCCAATCAAAAAAAATTTTTTCGAGTGCAGACTGGAAGACTTGCCGCGTCTTTTGAGACTTTTACTGGGTCTGTAGAGCATACCGGACCGTAGAAATTCTCGCGCAAAGCCACGTGCGTTTAGGCGTTTTTTTTTTCGAAAATCCCCGAAAGCAGCCGGACGCCAAAGTGTTGACATGTAAAATGCTTTCGAAAGAACCCATTTTCTCCAATTTTATTACACAATGAAGTTATACTATTACAACATTTGTGGAAAATTCCTGTAAAATATAATTCATTTGTATTGTCTTCTTTTCGGTGTTTGTAGATTTATCTTATCTGCAAACTTTCATGCTGGAAGTGAAGTTGCCAGCTATCCATTTGATGATTCACCATCTCATCGAAGTGGAAAGATTAGTAAAGCTCCTGATGATGCATTTTTTCAGGTTAGGGTGTTGATTGGAGAAGGCATCATTGTATGTGTTCTGAATTTTTGACTAAGATGTTCACACATTTCAGTTTTTGCTCAACGGGGACGAAAGTTTTTGGCCCATGTGTTGTTTACTGGTGTGAACTGTAAAACAAGTTGATAAATGTGTATTATGTAGTACTTGTGTTTTTATATTGTGACTCTACTGTAATAATGGACATTAATAAACATACATTAAACATTTCACTTTTTACATATTCTGTACTATGTGAATTCCACGCGATTATTCAGCTGGTGTGGGACAGTTTTTGGGTTATTTTCATCCAACAGCTATACTCAAAATTGAGTAACTCAGAAATTACTTGCCCCATTGACCTCAAATCTTCAGGCAAGATGCATTTTCACAAGAAGCTTCGTCTAAAATTTGGTTGCAAAAAAACAAGTATGTTATAAGTTATTGCAGTCTACTCAACAACTGCTGAGCACAAATAAGCGTGAAATGCTCGAAATTTGGTGGCCATGCCTTTTGGCTATGCCTATGCCCACGGACAACCTGCTTGGTCCTTGCAGGCGACCTGGTACCTGTGGGCACCACATTGGTGACCCCTGATCTTTAGTGGTTTTTTCAACATATGATTTGGTATGGTCCAAAATCAGAAAAAGTTGATAGATGCACATAAGGCAGAAATATTGGTTGTGCAGAGATGAGAAAAATAACCATAACATACTGTTTAATATTTTTTTCAAATCCTTCAAATTTCATTGCTGTTCATTTTGTTTGATTAAAAAAGAGTTAACTGTACAAGTGCCCTGCCTTTTTTTTTTTTACTTGGTAGAATTTTTCAAAGAAAAAATAAAAAGTGTTGTGTTGGTGGGTTTTATTGGTTTTTTTAAGTGGACTTTTAAAAAAAAAACCTGGGTCGTTTTTTTTGGTCGTTTTTTTTTTACAACAACCCTGGTCATTTAGCACCCTGTGCATTTGAACATATGACACATGTATGCATCAATCAGCACTGAAGGTGTTAATCAAAATATGGCGAGAAAGTCCTTTTTCAACCTATGAAAATCATAATATTTTGAGAAAGTACTTTTTGCACTGGAAAACTTCATTACCTAATCAGTTTGGACAGAACTACAAAAAAAGAAGCAATTGAAAAATTCCGATACATCACAGGCTTGCAATATTGCCGCTCAAAATAATGATAGCATGTTAAAACTGTCATCCGCATAACCCAACTATATTCTTTGAAGTAATATATAGCTAAATGTTTTTTTAACAAGACATTGCTTTTGCTTAATGAAATGCAGCAGGTCAACCATTTGAAACTTTTCATAATTGATATTTAATTAGAAATAAAAAATTGAAATCACTCTGTGAAAAATAAGTCACTTCTTCACAGACAACCTTCACAGATTTTTCCAAGCATTAACAAAATGATATATTAACCCAATGGTGGATACAATGAAGTTGTAGTTCAATAGCATACATATCTTTTTGAATATTACATCTGAAAGTTTCTATCCGTATCGTATGTTTCCAGACTGTTTTGTCCATGTTTGGGTGACATTAGTCCTTATTTCAATGAAGACATCAAATTAACTTGTACCGTTATTTGCATGATGCATAAAATAAATAACAAACGTTATGAGATATTAGTTCTTACTATTGTTGAGAAAATACAAGGTTAGCTTTCATTTATCAAAAATGTACAGGGCTGTATTGTTGAGTTGCAATATTATTGCAAGTTGCAGCTTTCACTGAAAATCTGTCAAAACTCTATTTCATTAAAGTTGTAACTCTTGAAACTGATTTTACTAGTTTGCTGAGATGCTATAGAAATATGCATGTCATTTCTTCAATTTTTGTTTGTTCTTACTTTGTCTTAGACTATTGTTCTTAATTTAATAAAGATATTTAAGCCTTTGATTAGCCATGTAGCATTTGTAGTTCAAAAGTTATGGCCAAAAAATCGATTATTAATGAATTAGGGGATTGATTAATTAATTGTTTCTAGGCCATAACTTCTGAACCAGAAACACTAAGCCAATCAAGGGCTCCAAAGACTCATTATTTATAGCCCAGTTTCCACTAAAACCTTGAGTCAAAAAATTGGCGTTGTTGCTCAGAGCCTGGTGACCCTGACCAAAAATCCCTAAACCTACCCTTATTATGACATCACCCACGAAAAACCCAAAATCTAAAATTTTCTATTTTTTAATCCAAACTAGAAGACTTCCCGCATCTTTTGGGTGTTTGAACAGCTCTCCAGCTCAATCGGCTGGCAGATTATGGTGGTGCAAAGTGGCTCATGTGGGTCTTGAAGGTAAACCCACCTGCACCTAAGGTTTGAAATGTATTTTGTAGTAGGAGTGGCTCTTTATTTGTGCGCTGGCTGCATTGTGTTTTTTCACACCATTATTTGTGTTTTTACAGCTGATGGCAAACACTTACGCTCAAGCTCATACAACAATGCACAATAATAACCGGAAATGTGGTGAAGACACTTTTACAAATGGTGTTACAAATGGTGCACAATGGTATGATGTTTCAGGTAAGGCATACAGTTTGTCAAAGATGCATGAATTCAGTTAAAGCTGATGTAATCATATGAATCAAAAGTAATTTCAAAGATGATGTGAAAATCACTAAAAGTGATAGCTATTATTTTCTTAGCGTAAGTGCACTTTGAGATTTTTCTATTGAATTCAAACATATTTGAAAATTGCTGAAGGTGATGATTCAAGAACTTGTGCATTGGTTTTCTTGCAACTCTTGTAGGTGGAATGCAAGACTACAACTATGTGTATGGTGACTGTCTGGAAATAACTGTTGAATTGACATGTTGCAAATACCCCATGGCTTCAAAACTGAGAAATGAATGGCTCAAAAATAAAAATGCACTTCTTGAGCTATTAATGCTGGTGAGCACCTTTACTTGTGGCAATGTGCTTGAAATGCATGTTTAAAATTTTTGAATGTTGTTCACTGTGACTGTGGCTCAATATATTGTGATGAAGTCATGAAATAAAAAAGCCTTGATGATTAAATTAGCAGTTTCATCAAAGCTACCAAGCCAGTAAAAACTATACCATAATTGTGCTGGCCAGTGCTTGCTGTAAATGCTGACTTACAACAATTTTGTAGTTACTGCACATAAACATGCTCTGTATTCTTGTGAAGGATAGGTTTGGTTTTAGCTGATAGTAGCAAAATACATGTGATAATGGACTTTGGTTTGAAGTACAGTAGTGGCACTAGTTGTGTTTTTGGCAGTATTGACATTATTAAAACTGTGAAATGTCAAAAACAATGGCATTCTGTATTCATTTCACAGAGAAATAGAAATTTAAAAAATTTACTACTGATTGAAAAAAAATTGTCAGTGCTACCAACGCTTTCAATTGCAAATGATCTAAACTGTAAGAGAGGGAACTCTTGCCATAATCCCTGCTAACAATAGAAAGCATATGCTTAGTTTATATTATCGCTGGGTAAATTTGATCAAGTGTGACGAGATATTTGTTTTAAGTTTACAATTTGTTATTTAAATGGATGTTTTAGAAGTCTCTAAAATAAGTACAGTTTGATTTCAAAGATTTTTTCAATTGTCTTTTAATTGTAAACATGTGTGTTTTGCAAAACACAGCACACAAAAGAGCTTTGTGAGACAGGGGTGGACAATTAGCAGCGCGTGGGCCACTTATTGCCCACCACAGCAGTTTCAGTGGCCCCTGGAAGCACTCTGAAAAAATCTTCAAATCTGAAATTTCCTCCAACTTATCACAGTAAATATTAGTTGGCTTGCTGGGCTAACTTGAGTCGAGACTTGCTTCTATCTCCACTGGAAGGTATGCCCCTCTGTTAACATGACCTTCCCAAAGTGGCCTCCGAACCAAACTATTTGTCCACCCCTGTCCTAAGATAAAGATTGTTACTGGAGTTATTGAGTGTCTTTTCAAGGGTTTGTTGTTATAAGAGAGCGTGAAGCCATCTTGCAATTTAGCAACACTTCAGAAATGGTAATTCTGAAACGTACAACAGATTAACCATACTCTTATTTACAATTGTGGGGTCTACTACCGTCTGCATTCAAACTGCTGCGCCTGTGTTTTATTTCATAAATGACATCGCAAGTTTTGATGCACTTGAAGAATATAGCATATGTATTGTCGGTAGCTTTGTTAGTGGCTATGCCAACAAGAAATAAAATCCGTAACAATGTGGAATTTGGCCAATTAATAAGTTCATTTTTTTCTGAGTTTTTTTTTCGGATCGACTTGTGGCAACTGTTGTCTCGTTTGTGTGATACAGGCCAACCGGGGCGTGAGAGGTTTTGTAACTGACGCAGAATCGGGCGATCCATTGCCTGATGTGGTGGTCGCAGTGTCTGACATTAAAAAGAACATGACAAGTGATGAGCGCGGTGCTTACTGGAGGCTACTGGTGCCAGGATCTTATCAAGTAACTTTCAGCAAGAAAGGGTAAAGAGTGTTTACTAACAATGCATTTCGTTGTTATACTTTAACTGAAACGTTCCTCTGAAATGCTTATAAAAATCAGCATTCACAAAGAAATAGCATCATTTCATGGTGTTCAGAGTTTTCAATGACTTAATTCGGAGTGATTTTGAAACCGGAAGCTGGAAATATTGCTTGAACGTCCCACCTGTGTTTTTCATGGTAGGATGTTCTTAAGAAAAAGTAAACCTCGTGTCTGCTTTTTTTTTCAGATACACCCCGACCTCAGCGGTGGTTGATATAGACGACAGTCAGTTCATATCGCTGAACGTTTCCCTGACTGCTGTGTCAGCGAAACCTGCCATCGAGGTTGAAGGTGAGAGCAAAGCATAAATAAATATAATATCATGCGCTTGCTGCGCTGCTGAGCCAGCCTGAGCGATTGTAAAACAATTCTCGTTGCAGAAAAGGTTTGCTGGTCTGTCTTAGAAACACCGTTGGTTCACGATGCTTGATCCGGAAATGCGATTGTAATTTAGTCGCTGCCACAAACATAAAAAGTGTGGTCTTTGCTGCTCGGTGAATTCTGGACGAGGAAACCATGTCGTGTTGAGTATGGTTATTTTCGGGCGGGGGGCAAAATAATTGTAATTTGTTGTTATACCTTACAACTAAACGTGTTTATGAAAATTTCCGGGGGGGAATCGCCTTGTAGCGGGCCTGCTAAATTTTCATGAAACTGCAGCCTCGTTGCCTTTCACCCCCATAACGCACGCGCCCTTGCGCATCCAAGTGTGAATGCAAACAGACGCCTAACATTTGAATTCACACAAGCTCCTCGTGCAAAAAGCATTCTTTTTTTGGTACGGTGCTGTGTCGATCTCTCTTTTTTCTTAAAAATTCTGCAAAACACTGTCTCTCGTTAAAATCTCGTGAAGCTGTCGATGCGCGGCGGACGATGACACTGTCGTCATTTGCAGTTCCGTCTGTCCCTCCCTTCGCGAGCACGCTTGCCCATCGCGCTGATGACGTGGAAGTGACGACAACTTACGACGGCGAGAACGGACCAGTGAGCGTGGTCGAGCCATCGCAATTCGCGCACCACAACTACGAGCAGCTGACCGCATTCCTGAAGCGGTACAGTCGCCTTTACCCCGACATCACTCGGCTGTACAGCGTGGGTAAGTCGGTACAGGGACGCGAGCTGTGGGTGATGGAAATATCGGACAAGCCCGGCCAGCACGAGCTCGGCGAACCGGAATTCAAGTACGTCAGCAACATGCACGGCAACGAAGTCGTCGGCAGAGAGCTGACCGTCAATCTGATCGAGTTCTTGTGCAAGAACTACGGGAAAGTCCCTACGCTGACACACCTCGTGGACACGACGCGAATCCATCTGATGCCGTCGATGAACCCAGATGGTTATGAGATCGCGCGGTAAGCTCGCAGTCAATGGGTTCGGTCCTGTCGTAAAGCGTTAAAAAGAAAAGCATGACAGTGTTTCGATGTTGGTATACGTTCCATGGCACTCAATTTCTCCCAAAACGGAATCGCGTTTTTTTGTCTGTCCTCAGGAATATGTTGCGTCAGAGCGATCGCTGTTTATCAGAAAAGCTTTTTGTACATTTTGTTAGAATCAAGATTTAACTTTGCGCTCATGAGCCACCGACGTCTTAGTATGTTACAACTAATGGTTTGGCGTTGACAACTAAAATTTTAAAATAGAAACAGGATCCGGCGTTGTTGAAGTAACAAGGCGATGCCGCCTGTGGACAAGTTGATCACAGCAGAAAGAAATCGTGGACCGGGGAGTTTGTAGAACTGGTGTCCTTGAACCCATGGTTAATGTGGTACGCGTCTGTAATAAGTGATGCTTCAATCAAACATGGCGGGTTCACAGTGAGGGTGACGTGAGCGGCGTTCTCGGCCGAGGAAACGCGCACTACGTGGACTTGAATCGCAACTTCCCGGATCAATTTATTGACGTGCCGAATAATTTCGAACCGGAAGTTACGCACATGATGAAGTGGATGCTGGAGTATCCGTTTGTGCTGTCAGCGAATATGCACGGAGGTTCGCTGGTGAGTGCTCTGATGGTTGCCATGTGTATGTTTGTGTGCATGGCGGGTGCGGTTTTTAGGAACTACAGAGACGAGCGCTTCCTTTTTGGACGAAACAAAGAGCTCGATCCATGAGTTCCAAGTGGCTGTTGCCTTAACATCGTTTGAATATCGCGGTGATTCGAAAAAAGTGTTTTGGATCTGAATTACCTTCAAACGGATCCTCAATGTTTGCCTGCAAAACTGTCGCTCATCCTACGTCTTATTAAAACGGCGAACCTTTGTCGGTATGTTGTTCAGATAACACGCTGCAAGGTTCAAATGCAATGTGCCTCGGGGGACGAGAATTAAATGGTTATTTACTTGATCACAATCGGAGTTTTAGCGCTCAGTTTCTTCCATTTCTTGAGATTTGAACGCCTGAAGCAAAATCTTAAATGCCGGGCATGCTTTGTTATTTGTTGGTAGTTAACCGCTTAACACTGCTTTCACGAAGTAAGATAGTCTGAATTATTAACGCGCTTGTTGAAGTCATTGAATGTACTGCACGCATGTAATGTGCCAAGTGGAAGTCATTCGGCAAAGTGTCTGATTAAGATTTTTGTCGCTGTAGGTTCTCTTTTACGTGTGCGCTGATTGCTCAATAAATACAAGCGCCTTGTAAAAACCTGCTTTAGTAAATAAGTTGAGCTTACGCAATGCTGCCACGTGTTCAATAACCTTTTTTCGTTGAACTTCTGCCAGACGTAGGTCCGTGTCACCAGTGCTTTTCCACGGTGTTTTGAGGTTCCGAAACCGCCTCTCAATTTTTTTCAACGGTTTCTCAAAATACAGTAGATCCCCCGCTTTACGACCACCATGGACGCAATTTTGTTGTAAAATGTGGGGGGGGGGGCAGGTTGGTGTGAAACCAATATATTTTTAAACGTAAAAATAAAATGTGGGGGAAATGGCATATTATATCCCCACTGCCTGAAAAAGTGGGGGGACGCGTCCCCCGTGTCCCCCACCTAATTGCGCCCATGACGACCACCACCAAAATACACAAAAACTTCGCTTAACCAACATCTCGGTATTCAGATAAAGCAGTTGCGGTCTATCAAAATGTCTTTACGGTCACCCGAGTCAAGCCTTCGAAAAAGAACCGTGTCACTGTGATTCAGCTCAGTTCGCCTGTTTGCTTGCACCAGGTCGCGAACTACCCGTTCGATGCATCGTCTCGCAAGCAGTCGGGCTCCGTCTACAGCGCATCACCAGATGACGACGTGTTCAAGCACGTCTCGGAGGTCTATTCCTCGGCGCACGCCACCATGCACACTGGCGATCCTTGCCCAAAGATGAGCCGCGAACACTTCGATGTACGTTTTTACTTAAAGATTTGTGACGTCAGAATGTGCTGGATTGCTCGCGCTGCCCCACGACCTACTACCTTAAGTAGGTCGTGGCTGCCCTCTCCGTGCAATGTTGTAGTATTTCCTTCATGCCGTGTTTCAGTGAGCCTGGCTCCATGATTGGTGAATAATGCCGATAAGTTCCTTGATTGATGCATTTGGTTTTGTTTTGCAGTTGGTTTAAGATTGCACTGAGGATTAGTTTAGGGCACGATGAGACATAGGGACTAAAGGAGAACTGTGGCAGTTGGGGTGGCACAATACATGTGGCACTGAGTGATACTTCAATTTTACTGTGTGTCTGCGTGACGTAGCGCCATGACGCAGCTACACTGAATCGATGCGGTTTCGGACGTACACGAATTTTCTGCAAAATGTTTCATGTGTTACTTTATGCACACCCATTAAGATATATACACGATGGAGTTCTGCAAACTTGTTTAAAAATTTTACTACGACAAATATGTGTGCATATGATGAAGTTTCATTTAATTATGTGATTCAATTCAATCCGTTTATCTGCATTGGTGGCAGTGCAGGAGAAGAAACAAAAGGTCTGCCAGATGTGCTGCCCCAACAGTTTTGTAGCTTTACGAAAACACAAGGGCAGCAAATGCGTAATACATTTGCAAGGACATGCAACAACAACAAACTAAACCCTAAACGCCGCAAGACTGACACCTAAAAGAACCAAATAACCAAAAGCGTAAACAACAAACTATCATTATAAACGGAAATTTCGAGAGCAAAGTAAAAAATATTTACAGGGGAAACACTGCTCCAGGTGCCTCATGCTGCTGAAAATAGTTTTGGCTTTCCAAGGAACCGCTCCAGGGAACATGCAATTCATGAGGTGCAGCTGGTAAAAATGAAAATGAATCTAATCGTTTACTGTTTTGTGAATTCTTACTGCGTAATTCCCAGTAATATTCCATTCGTTATTCAACGCGATGTACTTGTTTGCGAACAGTCCGACCGTTGGCACGTTAGCCTGCAAACCTACATCGCCGCAGTTGGTCGCTGTTTCCTGTGGTGCATTCGAATGCCCAATACTTTATTTCACCGTTATTCTACATCGAACGGTTTAACGTTACGTTGTGCTGACTTCACACTCAAGTGTATCGGAGGTTCTGTTATATATCTGAATATAATCGAAAAAAAACAATCAACTTAAGTTGCTTAGTTGTGAGACTGACCTGTGCTCTTGCTACAACTAGTTTGACCCCTCAACTAGAAGGGATCTTTGTGGAATCGTAATCGACAGGCTACACTCGGTTCCGCACCGCAACCAACCCAAGAACCATACACTGTCAATCAATATTCTTAATCAAATTATTTCCTAGCTGTTGCGGTATGTTGCGCGCTGATTGGCGTACGTTGTTATGAGCGCAATTCCATTATTACTTGGGGCTAAGTTGGGCTTAGCGTATCTTCCAGAGTGTTTTGTTAAGCTAAACTAATAAAGTTACTATCTGCATTTAAATAAATTACCGAGGCCTAGCTGAGAAACTCCAGTAAAATATCTTGGAACCTGAAAAGTGCAATACGAAAATACGACTTGGTTTATGTGAATAAGAAGTTCGCGCGTGTACTGAGCTGTTGTTTTCTCGGTCGTTTGTCTGTCATAGACCGAAATGCATTTGAAATGATCGAAAAGAATTAAGTGGTTTCGGTCAGAATGTCTGACAATACAGGCTAATGAACGCTGTTACGGCGAATTTTTAATAAGACTGTGAGACAAATGACCGACATGTCGCAGAGACCAAAATGTCTCAGCAAAAAAAACCATTGAGTTTATGTGAATAAGAAGTTCGCGTGTGTACTGAGAGTAACGATTTTGAAAAAGGCCTTGCGTGGGTTGGGACGCTATGTTTACACTGGTGGCTTTGCTGATTATTGTTTTGCTTGTTAGCAGCCAATTTCGAATTAAAACTTGGTAGTCGAGAAGTAAACAGCAAAAAATGCGTGTTGTTTTGCATGTGTAGAAGATCAGCGTTAGCTTGTAATACAAATTTTAAACGTTTGCTTTCGTGCTTTCCAGGATGGCATTGTCAACGGCGCAGTATGGTACCAAGTGCACGGGAGCATGCAGGACTGGAACTATGTTCACACGAACTGCTTCGAAATAACATTGGAGCTGGGGTGTGTCAAGTACCCAATGCATCAAGACCTCCGCTCGTATTGGGACGCCAACAAAGTCTCCTTGATTCTGTACATAAAAGAGGTCAGTTGCTCTTTGAATGACAGTGCTGCGTTGCGCGGAGTTGCAATTAGTTGCGTCGTTTGACGTTTTAGAAGTTCTGGCGGCGTTCAGACTGCAACTTCAACAGGATTGTAATAAGCACGACCGTTTGAAACCTGCATGCGCCCTCGACCCAAGCACGCCACCCACCATTTCCACGTCACTCTGCAGCTGGGGTTTGAAACCGAAGGTGGTGATTGAGTTATTCGCGCAGATGATGTGTGGTTGTACGCCTCGTTGGGTTGACGTCACAGTAACGGTTGTAACGCCCCAGTGGGTCCCGCATCGAAGTACATCGAAAGTGATTAGTCAACCTCCCACCAAACACTTTTGTGCGCTGTGAAGCGTAAAAGCCGAAGCTGCGGCTGGTCACTGAAGCGTGAATCGTTGAAAATGTATTGGGTTTGTTGAGGAAATACTGCCTTCTCGGATATTACACCTGGGCATAATGGAATATTTAGAGGTTCTGGAATATTCCGGAATCTTTATTTCGAATCCAGAATATCGAGTCCTATTTCGGAATAACTTGTTACCGCGCGGAGGTTTAGAACGCCGATCATCGGTCACACGCCCAGTTAATTAGCTCGTTACGTCGCTACGCAATGCTGTGAGTTTTTTGACTGCTTCTTTCTCTTCACTCAGGAGCGAAAAGAGTGACACTGCAAAATTCATTGGAATTGTTTGTTTTGCCTTCTTTGCAATTTTTCACGGTTATTTAATTCAAATTTATTTCTGATCCAAAGATTCGAAAAAACTCTGGTTTTTGGATTCGAATACTGAAGGATTCGATATTCCATTATATGCATCCCTAATTACGTCTAAGGAAGTTAAGATCAGGTCGCCTTCTCTGTTCCGAAGATTGAAATGCAAATTCAGGATCGTTGACCCGTTACTCTGTCTTGAAGGTCCACAAAGGTATAACCGGATTCGTGCGCGATATCGATGGAAACTTGGTCAGCGGCGGCTTGATCAAAGTCGACGGAATCGATCACGACATTCAGGTCGCCAGCGGCGGCGATTACTGGCGCCTGCTGGTGCCTGGAAAATACCGGGTGTCAGCTTCGTTGGGGTGAGTTGTTTGCATCATTCGAAGCATGAGAATAAAGGTGAATACACAAACGGAAGCCGTTTGTTTCCTCTTGAGCAACGTCTATACATTGTTGAATATACGCGCGCTGCTATCAATACAGCGGCGTTATCATGTGAATAATATCTCATGCATCTTGTCCTGAAAGCTTTGAGCAAAATACTGTATGAAGGGTAGTTACCTGGGAAAAGGGTGTGAACTGTGGTCAACCTGGCGTCCTGCTAGTGTCTGTGTTTTCGAAGTATAAATAATAAATAAATCGAAGTATAAATAATATTCCAGTATTTAACTAAAGCTTAAATTATCCGATTTTCTATTAATTAGACCGGGAAATCTTGTGATATATAATGAGCAATTATTTACACTTCGATTCTTTTTCATATTCCAGTTTTATCGTTGTTGTTTTACCGCAATATCCCAAGTAGTGGGTCCTACAAAAAAGATTTCAGTTGAAGTGGATTGCAAGCTGAAAAAGTTTAAGTGAGATGTACTGATCAAGATGTTAACAACCAGCCAAGAGTGCGGCCAGAACTTGCTGAGCAACTACAGCAGTTCGTTAAAATTTTCTGACTGCGATGCCTTTCCAATGCAACAGCCCGGATGCGACCTTCGGGATTAGTAGAGCAGGACGCATCTGATTTTCTCGCATCCATTTAACGCAACGGTGCACAACCTGCGTACGGCCACATCTAATTTAAAATATAAGATTTGGCGGCCGTGCTGGAGTATATTGAAGCAAAACAAACGCAAGGCAAGAAAATCAGTCGACACGATGCGTAGCAATCTGGATGGTGATGTCACAAAAAGTTATAGAGTGAATACGCAATTGGTTTGAATGTGTTCTGTGTTGGTTGGCACTTGGTAGTATCTTATAAATATAACTCGACCTCATCATTGGCGGCCGTACTTCACATAAATAAAAGTAACGCGGCCGGCAATAGCAAAAGGTTGTACACCCCTGCTTTAACGCGTCCAACTTCCACAGGTCACTGACTGACGTCAGGATGGTTGAGATCACCGGGGGTGACGCGGTTGTGGTCAATTTTACTCTGCCTGGAAGGCTTGGCCCGGCCCAGCCCCCACCCGTCTCGTCGACCGCTCGCCTACGTCAGTCCTCCTCACGCCCCCCCTCCACAACGGTGCGACCCGTCAGCGAGAAAACGAGCACAACGCCTTCCACCTTGTTCGGCGTGTCGAAGACTCTCGTCATCGCTTTCACTCGTGAGTGTCTGGTTTGCGTATCGAGAGCGCATGTGAAAAAAAATGTGTGCTTGGTGCTAGTGTTCCGTCTTGTGATGTAATAATAGTTATTGTTTATCATGAACGAATTTTCGCTCAGATGTCTCGTTCGTCAACGCGAGTACTGTACGATGGATTTCACTCCAGCAAAGCTTCTTATGCCGATTCGATGGCCATCTCCTACTATTGTTTTTATGCCGAATTATTTTTACAGCATGCACTTGATGCTTAAAATCCTCAGTAATGTCGAAATGGAAGGTTGCGGTTGTTGAGGGAACCCCTCATCTGAAGCTGAGCATTGCGGGCAACTTGTCGCAGCGGCGAGCGGTGCTGCCGTCATTGAAATTGGTCTTTTTATTTGCGAGTAACTTCAAGGTCTCACTCGTGTAAAAAAATTTGTTGGTTAACATCATTCGCGCAACTTTTTCAAATAGTGGATCAAAACCTTTTAACGAAGAGTCGATTTGTTGAAAAGTTTAAGCGCAATGCCAGAGTATCGGTGCAATGCAGCTATTTGAGGAAACCATTGATAATCCGCAATTCGCTTTTGGTGCACTTGGTGTTTGCTCCTGTTGGCGTCTCTGTGCCGATCATCCACCTTTCGTTTTCATTCAGTGTTTGTCTTGGTCGCCGTGATATGCATCTCGCTCCTCATCAGGCTCCTCTGCACCAGAAGCGCTTACGAGAGTAAAGGCTTCCACAGGTGAGAGTTGCTATTGTCAGCTGGGCTCGTCGCAGCGGACGTGCGTTGCATGTGCGAAGTATGGGATGATCGACCTGTCGAAGGTTTATTTACTCGCCCTCTTTTTGTTCCTCTTGCCACTCGCCCTTGTTTCTTTTTGCTCCTCTTGCCATCTGCCTTTGTTTCTTTTTGCTCCTCTTGCCACCTGCCTTTGTTTCTTTTTACTCCTCCTGCGCCACCCGCCCTTGTTTCAAACAGAGACCTCGCCGTCTCACATTCCAGTAGCTTCAAAACCGTTACCAGCTGATGAAAGCAGCAGAACCTGAGTTATTGCGGAATATTTACGCAGGTTTTCCATTTCCCACAAGGTAAATTGTAACTGCGTGCATTTCTGCTACTACTGATTGTAAATGACTCGGTGTTCAACCAGCAGTAGTTGCGCATATTGTGCTGATAAACACACTGCGTTGTGAGTGAATTTCAGATGTAAACATCATTTCGTTAGAAAAATGACTGAAGTAAACACGAGCGTTTCCAAGCACCAACATCTGCCTCGTTTGAGTTGAAGCTCTTTTGTTGCGTCACGTCCCATTCGTGTCGCAGTCGCTGATAAAACTGATTAACATACCCAAGACGATGATGCTGCTGCTGGGTTGTTGCATGATTCAAATGTTTTTACAGGTTGAACAAAGCAGCGGACAAGTATTATGACGTAGTTCCGGTCGGGCCCAGTGGCAACGTCATAAACGTCGAGTACCATGACGACGATTCTGACAATGAAACGACCGTTTATACGAAGACCTGATGATCGAGTCGTCTCAGATGCACTTTTCCTCGAACCTGATTTTAAAATTCTCTTTTTTTCCAATTTAAGTATCACTCTCGTTAACTGGCGCCTCATTAAGCGTTAAACTGACAAGCGGTGATCGCGACACTAAAGCTTCCATCATCGCAGCCCCCGAAAGAAGATTTTCTGCGAAGTTTCTGTAAAGAGTCATTGACAATATCGAAGCGCTTTCGGGGCTGCCTGAAAACGTATAAGTTTCGGCCAAGGCTTCCAGGTTTTTTCAAGGTATTCAATAAATTTGAAAGGTTTTTCTCCCCTAAAATTTAGGCTGGATGTGTGTCTGGGTGTGTTCATGATGAGTACGACTGTAAACTTTCTAACATCGTTCATATCGTTTTGTCTGGCGCGTTTTTTATGTGGCGCTGGTGAATGTGACGTCGCAAGCTTTTAATGACTGCACTTAAAATGCCTTCGACCAGCCCTTACTTGGTACACACCAACGTGTTACATCGTAAACGCACCGTTGTAATGATTTTTACTCATGCGTTGCGAAATTAACTCGTTTTCTTAAAAGCGAGGATTGGCAATAAACCATGAAAGATGGGAAAAGTTGACGCATTCAGACTTTATTAAAGTCGATTATTGTAAATTTCTTAACCAGGCTTACGCGCGAATCGCCGCACCATGTCGCCAAAGAGCGCCACGCGTTTAAATTAACTCTTTTCAGTAGAACAGTCTTTTTACGTCATAAAGCCAAATACGTTCAATTACTCAGTGCTTTGTCGATGTCTGCCTGTTGTGCACTTCTACTGTTCATGCAGTCCAATGGCAACGACCCATTCATGAAGTAGTATCTGTAATGTTGTTAATGCACACTGCTTTTTTGCCTTTGCTTTTTGGAGTTCAAAACACATCCTACGTCCACCGACAGCGTTCCAGCGGTCATGCGTTGAAAAGCGCCGAAAGAAAGAATGGAACGGAGGCCAGTGAAGTAATTGTAACTCGCAAAATTACGCAATCCATTTTCGTTGATTTTTTATTCTCGTTGAGAAAATTAGTTTGTCTCGTTCTTGCGTTGCTTGGGAACGGTTGTCCTTGTTGGGTTAAATGTCAAAGTTCATGAACTGGAAGCAAACAATTTTTATGAAAGCACTTGATAATAACGTTGATAGACTTAGCGCGCACTTTCCTCTCGTGAAACCCCAACTCAAGCTTTTCATTTTGCGCCTTCCCGACCCTTCTCTGAGTGCCATGCGATGGATGATTTGACCAACACAGCCGAAGTAAACGAACAAAACTCTTCCATTGAGTTACTTCTACGCTTCCAATAGTTTGCAGATCTCGAGCAGTAAAACGCGTTGTATAGAAAAGAGTCGATCTTCGAAGCTGCGATACACGCAGCGCAGTTTGACCGATGTAACGACTTGCGTCATTTGTATCAAACATGGCGGCGCCGATAAGCGTCGCGAAACACCGTAACTCGTAGCTGGTTCGCAGTAGATGCATGTATGAGATAAATTTGATGCTTCTTATCGTTTTCTGCCGGTTTTGTTGCCATGAGGTGAAATCGATGACGAATGTTCCAAACTTGGCATATTCGCGCGAGGTCATGACCTTTATTGACAACGAAGCTCAGCCATGCATGTCCGGAAACATCAGCAAAATATCGACCAACGCCTGCGCTTGCCAGATGACGTCAGGTGCCATCTTGCGATCTTGGTTGTATTGTGAAACCTGTTCGCTGAGCGTTGTGAACCAAAGCCCAGAGCGAAATGCAATTTTTCCTGCTGCGTTTTTACGCAACAATAGTGGTTTGTTATACTTCGTCTTTCCAAAGAAATTCAGAGCGTTATGTTCAAACAGCCCCATCTTGTTCGCTGGTTTATAAAGCGCCGATGAAACGTCTGTGACGCTTAATGCCCGGTGAGATCGCCGTGGAGGTTTTCGTGCATTGCGTGTTTTTATGCGAATAGTATTGTTTGTTACGTCACCATTAACGCTCTGCTACATTTTTGTCTGTTCATGAAATAGTGGTTGTGCTCATGGGGGCAGTTGCTTTCCATGAACCCCCCCTTTCCCTTTCCAACAGATGGCTCCTCTAGGCTACTTTCCCTTTATCGCTGATTATATTATTAGCATTACGACTGTTCTCTTCTCCCCACAGAATTGTGCGTCGCTTGTGTTCTCGCGCTTGCCTCGAGCGAGTAATGCGTCGGTGCGAACAAATGCCATTACTCATGTAAAGGAAATCCTTTGCATTCTACTGTAGTGCTTTTCATGTGAATGTGTATATTGGATGATTTTTTTATCATTGATGCCGTGTTCCCTGCTTTAGATCATTCCTTGTGCTTGACATTGTGGTTCTTCGCTTAATTGGAAGCCGTTTGGATATTGTGAATACAGAGATATCCCTTGCAGCGCTGGTTTAAAATGCATCAGTGATTTACGATTCCAGTTTGCATCGCATCACAAAGCAAGAGTTAACGAAGCTGCAGGGTGGAAAGGCCTAGTTTGCGAACTGCTTTCGTTATGCGGTTGTCCGCTTTGGGCAAACACTAAAGAAACCAGCCAATCAACCTTGTGGCGATGTGACGTCACATCATCAGTAGTAGAGGCAGAGTCGTAAGTCGGGCCGGGTTCGGGCTAGAGTTTTTCAAAATGTTTCTCACCTGCATACAAAACTTTTTTGTAACATTCAGAGTAACGATTTTTTAGTTTCGTGACGTACATTTGTTGTGCTCACCACAGTGACTTAAGTGATTGTGACTTTCCCTCAGCTATTGAGCAACTAAGTTTGTGCTTGTTTGAGCCAATGTTTTGGTCAAGGTGGTTGCTATTTTGCTTGTGATAAAACCGCGTACCTGCAGCTATACACGTGCACTACGTTTTTTGATACCCAGTGATGAGATTGCAGTCGGCTCATATCCGCTCCTTGCCTGCGGAGGCAGGTTGCGAAACTTGCTAGCGGATTGTTGTGCGTAACAATGACACGGCAATCAATCTTGAAACGTTCACTGCAAGTGACGGTTGCCGCATGCGACCAGGGCTCCCACTGAAGGTTTTTTCCACCCAGATCTGTTTTTTTAGTCGACCTGGGTGTTTAGATTCGATTAAGAAAAATCGCGTTACATCTGGATTATTTGAAGTGATACATTCAACAGCAACTTCAAAGTGTTCAATAATGTGAAGATTACTTCATGTTACAGTATTTACATGCGCACATCAGGTGAGAAAGTGCGCATAACGGTTGAAGAAGACCGTGTTCAATCGGTTTCATATCCTCATATAAGATCATTGTCGGGGTTATATATATAGTGTTATTGTCTCTAGTGCCAACTGAAGAAACTGGTGAAACAAGGGTTAAAACTGATTGTTTAAATTTCGATGTTTCCCTATGCATAGAAACGAAAAAACAAATCTCAATTAAAGGAGGAAGGCATTGGGATTACATTTTTGCCTGCTGCAGTTCACGATTGCACAGAATTTCCTAGTTTAACAAATGTACTCCTACAATTAGTGAGAGATGAGATACCATAAACGGAGTATGTTACCAGCGTTATGAAAAACGTTTTGAGGAACAAAAAGTCCAAATATTGTTTGCGCTGCAGAAGAAAAACTTGGAAGTGGAACTATAATTAAATCAGTATTCGATTGTATTATCTTTTTAATACAAATAAGCACACTCATGTGCTTTTGTTCGTAGCACAAGCTTTCTGCGTTTTTATTGTACGAATATGGATTTTTTGGTGTGGAATCTGAGTTTATTTGAAATCACTGAATGGGAGCCCTGCATGTAACTGTTGAACACAGGCATCATGGCAGGTTATGCAGCGAGACAGTAACACTGCTGATAGCGGTAAGCCACGTATAGTTTTATACTGTGTGAAAAGAAGCATGAGTAAATCTGTAGCAGTGTTTACACAAGTTTGCAAAAGCCATTGTTAGTGTGAGACTGATCAACGTGCCCGAGTGAATAGTTTAATCAAACGACTCTTAAGATAGCTTCACGCAGAATCCGGTTACGGCTTACGAACCGGCTAATGGCCAATGGCAGTCTATGCTCCGTTGGCCGAATCCGGCTGAATTTTCTCGGTTTCGAACGGCTTACTTAAAATATTGTCTTAATAAGCCGGATTACCGTGGTTGTTGGTGATGGTGTTCTTGCTGCATGTGCGAAGACTGACGTTGGCCATAAGCCGGTTCGTAAGCCGTAACCGGATTCTGTGTGTAGTCACCTTCATGCAGGCTTCTTTTCACACAGTATAAAAATACGTTGCTTGTTACTCTTATTCTATGTAGACTTGTGCAAATACGTCTTTATCATTAGGTTTAGTTTTGACTTCTTGGTGAGCACTGAGTGCAAAGCTATATTTGCTGTGGCAAGCTGCTGTAATTCATTTGCTCAGTTTTTCAAAGCCTGCCTGGTGTTCCAACTTTAGTAAGTTGTCCGATAGTCTTGTCGACATATAGTTATACTTCTCATTGCTTGAAACAACTTTGCGAGAGGGTCTAACTTTTTTTCTTTTTTACCGCTAATGTTGTTCTCACTAGCGTACGGAGGGGGGGCACTGTGCCATGGCCCCGCCTTCAGACCCTAAAAATTATAAAATGTATAAACAGTATTCGGCAGTGGCGTAACTAAGGGAGCGCAAGGGCCTCAATTTAAAATAAACTGACTTTGTTTTCTGGTCACTGATATATGCACTATGCAAATTTTTTTATGACTACTGTACGTTTCCTCTGCTTGATTTTCATTTTACGATTTCATTCTTTCACTGACAAAATTGCTTCACACGTGGCTGTTAAGTAACTTAGCACAGGTAACAATGAACGCCAGAAAAAGCTTCGGCTGGCGTGAGATTTGAGCCCACAACTTCAATAAGCGTCTTCGACAAGCGATACATGTCTGAAACTTGTAACACCCAAGCACGCATATAGGTTTATATCATGAGCCTCAGACAACAAAAATTCAGTTTTCTGTCTCACCGGCTAATAAGTCTCGTAACAGCATTATACTCAAACTTGCTTCCAGAATACACAAAAATGCGTATTTGTAGGTGCAATTTTGCAAAATTTTCCCGGGGCATGTCCCCGGACTCCCGTAGGATTGTCGTGTCTTCGGAACTTTCCCTAAAGTTTATTTGTGACGTCACACGATTGTGACGAAACCTTGCCCCCCTCGGAGATTTCGTTTGTACGCCACTGGTTGTTCTGGCCGTTGATTATTCTGAAATTATGACTTATATGTAGAAAGTGCACGAACATATGGATATTAGGCAGGTTATCAAAAGAAAAAGCATTTCTGATACCCGACGTGTAAAAAACATTTCAGACAAAAGATTGAGAATTGAGGTTCAACCAGCGCAGACCAATGGGTAGAAAGGGTAAAGCGTTTTGTGAATGTCCATTTGCATTGCATCATCAACAACCTTAAAACGATAAGCAAAATTTCGACTTTGCCCCTCCTGGAAAAGTTTCTGCGGGCGCCCATGCCTGCTACAAAATACGCTGCTTTTTAAACATGTCAATTTGCCCCGCAATGCTGCCAAATTTTTCTATGAATTGTGATAACATTCACGATGAGATTGTAACTCTTGTAATTGATCTCACGCAGTGGCTACAAAACTATTACTGAAACAGCTGTGCTGAATAGTTTTTCATTGTTAATATCATGATTGCAATTGTTTTTTCTTTGACCTTATTTCTAACTTGACTCACCGCTTTGCATAACTTGCTTTTATTTAAAAGGTTGTTTGTTATTAAGAATTATCTCAGTAAAAAGCCTTAATGAATTTATTTGTTTGAAGAAATTCTGAACTACTAATATGAAGCTGAAAAGTTAATAGGGGTGTCCGGCCCCGGAGGAGGTCGATTTCCTGATAACACTTAGGATCATTGGCGCGACGGCAGGAGCGTGCAGAGGTCTGATGATGGCCGGGGCGAAGACGTGATTGTATGCCCTCCTACCAAATTCAAGTATTGAGGAATGTCAAAAATACAAACATAGCAAAAGTACCTGCCGAGACCTTTGCCACGTGCAAAAAGATTAGACTAGAAAAACTTCACCTCAAGTGAGAATTAAGAAAAGAAAAAAGCTGTACGAGTCTCGTACTACCTTACGCAACAATAGCAAGGGTGTGAACGTTGTAAAACGTACGTGCAATGTGCAAGTGCACTGAATTTTGCATGGCACCTTTGGGCCTGAAAAAAGTGAAGTACGTTTCATAAAGAACGTTGGCGATCTGCTCAAAAATACAGAACGTTTTTCAATGTATCGTAATTGGCGTCGAAAATGTTTTGACAGCTTCGAACAGTGTTCTTTCTCAAAGTACTGTTTATTTTGATGTTTTTCACAACAATTGAATGCGAAGAATCCATCGCAAAATCGTCACGCATGGTATATTGCAGTCCTGTGGCACAATTCGCATTGCTACTGAAAATGAAACCAAGCCGATAAGACACCTTCGAAGCATAAAGCGTTTTTTATTCATAAATCCAACTTTAAACAAGCAAGTAAGAGGTCATGGTTTTTGTTCAGTGTACAGTCCGCTTTGTTTCAGGCCCGTAGCCAGGTCTTAAGGTTTGGTGGGGCAAAATACATTTTTAGGGGGGAAATATTTTTGTTTTTATTATGTGTTTAAAACAAATTTTCCTGGGCACAAAACAATGTGGGGGGACACAAAAAATAACTATGGGGCACTGCCACCGAATGCCCCCCGGGGCTACAGGCCTGTTTTTTTATAATAGCATAGGCCTATATATAGAAATGATAATGAATTTACGAATGACAAAAACAATCCATTTAATAAATTCAACAATATATTGCTGCCATACTCGCAACCCCTTGCGAACCTTTCACACTCGTCAGATTGAGAACCCAGGCTTCATAAAGAAAATGGAGAGATTTTTTGAACACTACAAATCGTAGGTTAAAAATACCCATAGCAGAAAATGGCCAGACTACAAAGGGTAGAAAAGAGATAGGGTGTAAGGCCTTAACGATGTAACGATGGCACCGATTCAAAATACTGTGAGCTACACTAATTTTGTTTATTTTTTATGCATAGGCTTATATACTTTTTTGTCTTTTGGTCTTTCCTGTACACATCCCTTATTTTCGGCATGAAATCAAATTACACTCCATAGTTTTTATGCTTTGTTTAGTTTTTCCTGTTGTACCTCATCAATTATTTTTTTATTTTTCACTTTTTTATTTTGTGTTTAAACATATTTCCAACCACACCAAATATCTTCAATTGAATTTGATCCACTCATTTGTGTACATAGTGAAGCGATCGTGCCCTTTGTCATTAGTGACAATGTGACAAACAACAATAGAGATCACGTGCCAGAATCACTCTTATTTCTGCTTGGTTTGCCCGGGGTTATATACTTACGATGGAAGTGTATCTTTCATTTGTGGTTAATTTTCCCATGTTACGGTCCCAGTACCGTAACAATAGTCATGCGCTTTCATCTGTAGTTTTACTTCACCATGTTCAGTGTTTGTTTGTTTTTCTAACTGTGCTTATCGGATTTCCAACCATTGATTTTCAACATTTCAAAAAGTGATAAACGGTTTGGTTTACCAGATGACCATGGTCCTTCACTAATCCAATACGACACTGTGATGCTCTTTGTTTACATTGCATTTTCATGTGCTCTAATGCTCACTGACAGTTGTTTTACTTATGGCGCGATGACCTTTTGTATTGCTTCTGTTTATTTACTGAGTTATATGAAACAATAACCAATCAATCAATCACCTCTCTCTCGGGTCATATAACATAGATTTGCATGCCCTCCTCACGAAAGTTTCCATCAGACCCATGCAGTATGTGTTAGTAGTTTTACAATTAAACCATGTTGTTGAAGAACTTTTATAAGTTATAATTTTTGTAATTTCACTCTTTGGATTCTCGGGGCCGTCGCTCCGTTAGCCCCCCATTGCACGCCACTGCTCGACGATAGATGTGTGCTCGTTATCATTCTAATCCAGTGCTCTCATCTCAAACACTACAGTTTGATGTCTGAAGGTAGCAAATGGCTGCCACACTAATCAAGAGGGATGGGTATAGTCATGAATATAGAAGTTCATTCGAGTTTGAGTAATCACCCTACTGAACCTAGGTTGAGTGCAAATCATTCGCAATCCGTTTCAATTTATTCAAGTCGAGTCATTGACAATTTTTAGTTTCATTCGAGTCGCATCTTGTTGCCAAGTAGTCTACCGTGAAATATTCATTATTTTCTTGTAGAGAACTTTGGGGTCAATATATTTTGGAAAAGGTAATGAAATGGTTGTGGTCTGCAAGGTGAGAGAAATTCAGCGTTTCTTCTGAAATATATATTTCGGAAATTCAAATTTTCAGAATTTTTTTCTCAGAATAATAGCTGCATGCTTTTCTCCTTCTGCTTTATGTTGTTATTTATTTGGTTATTAAATCTGACGTTGATTTGAGGCACTTTGTTACTTTTCTTTTACTACATCTGAAACGTCTTCAATTAAAAAAATTATTTGTGCTAGCAACAAAGCTGACTGAGAACTTGACCAATGTGGTCTTTCGCCAGCACTTTGTGATTCAAGCATCTTAGAACACAATGATGAATTTGCTAAACGTCGAGTGTTGCAGTTGACTGCATCGACTTGAACTACTGAGAAAGATTGCAATTCTACACAAGAGAAAGATGGCAATTCAGGGCATTAACTAACAGGAAAGCAACCAGCAGCAATAGAGCTCCCTTGACGAGTTCACTCTACTACTACTAGTTTTATTTTTTATTTGTAGTCTTGAGTTTGTTTTTTCTCTGCTGTTACTTCAGCGTTTCAACTTTTCACCTGTAAGCTTTGTTTGCAATTTTCAGAACTGAGGATGCGTAATTTTACGTGAAATCGATTTCCTATTAAAAACTTGCTGATCGATTCCTTGCTTACACCCATCGTGGAAAGTACATACTTCTACTAGGTTGCACTATCATTATATAGGGATAAGTGAACTACGATAATTCACTTATGGTGACTATCACAGGGACTTGTAATTGATGGACACCATCCAGCGGTGACCATTTATTTACATGTGGCGCCACTACCTGCCGCCACAAGAGGCTCTGATGTTTTGTATTTTCATCAACATAAAATTAATTTCTGCACTTTGATGCTGTTGTTTTTCCTCTTACTGCATTCCTGTTACTTTGTGATTTGAGTCACAAAAATGCATGAATAAATCATTACCATTACCATGAAAAGCACGAAAAATATTTTCACTTCAAAAATTACTCGACGAGTCTCAAGTCCTGTCAAGTCATCCATAAACATAACTTGAGTGGGGATAATGATTAGATATTTCATGTATTTTGTGATTATTAAACTTTTTGCTATAAGTTTCTTGCATGTTCCCAAGAATCCCTACCAACTTATTTGATAGCATACGATTAGAAAGTATAACCAATGCTGGTCACGACTCGTAGTTTGTTTTAAGCCACAAACCACCGCCAAGTGTCGCTGAAGACCTGCGTTGTTATAGAGACTGGGACAAGTCCTTTTTCCGTGTTCTCATTTCACTAAGGTTTCTCGACATTTGTACTACCAGTTCACTGGCAATAAACGGGTAAACAGCTTACCACTAGGAATAAGCCGTGAAGTTAATAATTGAAAATCGATTTACAGTTTTTTTTCTTTCTGTTTTCATTTGTTCAGGTTTCGCATAGGTCACCAGGTGTGCTGTAGTTGATTAGTTGGTTAGGCTTGACAGTGCAGTAAGTTATGCTTATATTTATTCCATAATAAACGTCCAGGTGTCATTAAGTAACTTAACTTGCATTAGAAATAGCACATGAACAAATTTATACATAGTTTGTTAATCAACATTTTGAAACAAATGCCCCAAGATAAGAAAAACAAAACTACTACTAGAAGTTTATCTGGGCCTTGGCTTATAATATGTAAGAGTGTGATAATAATAGTGATTTATTGCAGACATATGGTCCATATTGTAGGCACAGGAAACAACGCATGAGCACAAAAAATGGTCAGCCATAACTCAGTACAGAATAGGTGTTGGCACATCATCACATGGACAGAAGAAAAACAACATTTTTAACATCACCCCAATTGTAGCGTCATTGTCATCCACCCACCATATTACAGGGATACAGTAGTGTGAGAGAAATAAAGGCATTTATACATCAAAACGTTAAGGAAAACAGCTAACTGTTAAAAGAAGCAAGAAATAATATATGAGTCTGATGGGGGTGCACACTGGTGCCCAGTACATGCAACTATTCTAATTAAGGTTTCAAATGCTTTTAATGATATTTTATTGCGGATTCATGGTTCATATCACAGACACAACAAGAAGAACACAAAAAGTGGTTAGCTATACATCAGCGCACATTACAGAAAGGGTGTTAGCACATGACCAACACTATGAGGAGCAAAGCAGTTTATCCTCTCCACAGCTGTATCGTCATTCGCAAAAGCACAGAAAATGGATGACCATACAGTAGGTCATTACACAACCGGTGTTAGTACGTGTCCAGCCTTGAGAGGAGCAAGACACTTTCCCAGTACTTCTTACTTTTTTATGCTTGGTGTGTACACAGTGTCCACATATTTTTACTACACAAAAGCAATACTGGTGGGACGCAAAACTCCGAAACAGTTCACGGACAACTGCTGCAATTTTTCTCCATACAGGAGTGTTGAATAATTGAGGAAAAATGAAGATTTGTAGAAAGCATCAGACATTTGAAGCGATCGAATAAAAAAGTTGGATGAAGATGTGCATCATATAAAAAATCGATACAAGT